>Ga0208825_1001137_pt1 | contig 21528 bp, 29 predicted proteins | sample AD_UKC113_MetaG_FD_184450 | JGI IMG/M metagenome (GOLD analysis project Ga0208825, IMG submission 184450) | Active sludge microbial communities of municipal wastewater-treating anaerobic digesters from Hong Kong - AD_UKC113_MetaG (SPAdes)... | ecosystem: Engineered > Bioreactor > Anaerobic >...
ATCGTCAAAGACGGCATATACAGGTACAATATATTCGTCATCCATGGTGAGCTCTTCCTTTCAGATGGTGTTGCAAGACCCTATTCTGCCATGGAAATCACTGGATGACAAATTAGCAATTACGGTACAATACTGTGGGCGTCAAGGTAATCCGCGCCAAAGACGGCGCGTACCCCTACGTTTCGGCCCAGGCATTCCGTTACTGGCTACGCGCCACATTGGAAAATGGCAGTTGGGGATGGCAAAAAGCCCCCATCTTCCGCGAGAAGAAGGTAGCCTATACCGATGCCAACCCCATCCTTTACTGGGATGACGATCTGCTCGGCTATATGCGCGCGCCTTCCAAGAAAACCGATGCTGTCGAAGCCCGCACCACAGATGAATCCCGTGTGGCAGAAACACCTACTCTCGATACTGTAACACGTGTTTCACCTTTCCGTGTCAGTACGTTGGTTTCGATTGCGCCGGTTAATCCGACAGAAGATTTCGGAGTAATGTCCCGTCACGAGGGCGACCCTGTGCCGCACGAGCATCAGTTCTACCGCACCACGCTCAAGGGGCTGTACTCGCTCGACCTGCACGCCAGCGGCACATTCTCCTATCGCCAGAAGACTGGCTTTCGCAATCTGGATGATACGCGCATCGAACTGGCAAAAGAAAAAGGGTTGGAACACCTCGAAGCAGAGAAGTCTTACCGGCTAACGCAAACGGAACGGTTGGAGCGGGTGTGTGCGCTGTTTGAGGGCCTGGCGCATCTGGAGGGCGGGGCCAAGCAGACGTTGCATTACACAGACGTCGCGCCGGCGTTGACGGTGTTGGCTGTCACCAGAGGCGGCAATCACATTTTTAGTCATGTCGTGGGCGCGAATGGACGTGGGTTGCCGGAGATCAAACTCGAGGCGTTGCATGAGGCGCTCACAGTCTTCGCCAATGAACTGCTTTCGCCAGTCTACATTGGCTGGATTGCCGGTTATCTGGATGAAGAACGTGCCAAGTTGGAAGCAGCGTTGCGCGAAGGCGGGATGTTGGCCGACTTTGCGGACAAAATTTGTGTCGCTCATCCGCGTGAGGCCTATCAACAGCTCATTGAAGATCTCAAGAAACACCCAGAGTGGCTGGATTAACTCACAAGGAGGCAACTATGCGCGTTCTCAAGGTGGTAGCGGAGGGACTCACTACGTCCTTCCGTTACCCACACTTTATGCAGCAGGTTCATCCCAGCTACCAGATGCCGCCGCCGGCAACCATCTACGGGCATATTGCCAGTGCTTTGGGCAAGTGGTTTGATCCAGAAGGGGTGCAATTTGCTTATCATTTTACTGCCCAAGGTAGTGTGCAGGACATGGAGCACATCATTGCGTTGAGCGCGGCTAGTGGAAAGTTGCCGGCAACAAATATCCCTAAAGTCCTGGAGGGTAATGTCAACCCCTTCCGGCGAGAGTTGCTGTTTCAGCCCCGCCTGACGTTGTATGTGAATCGCCCGGAATGGGAGGAAGCTTTTCGTAGCCCCAAGTATGCAGTGGTTTTGGGTCGCTCGCAAGATTTGTTTGCGTACACCCAGATTGAGGTAGTGGATTTGCAACAGGCATCGCAGGCTTACTTTGAACATACCTTGTTACCACACCAGATGGCCACTCAAGTCGGACGTGGCGTGACCGTGTTGATGCCGCGTTACCTGGACTATGTGCACAAGCGCGTCCCTGTCTTTAGCCGTTACGTGATGTTGCAAGAGCGTGTCCATAGTTTAGATTTCTATACTTTCGGCGCTTCTTACCTGACCACTTTCTGGATTGATCCGGCTACCCCTTGCTATCGAGATGCCTATTTGGGGCTGGCTTTTCACAGTTTTACTGGAGATGATGGTGAAACCTTCATGCTGGCCTGATGGGATGGAACAAACACTCTGGGCCAAGAGCGCCGAACGTGGGGCCGGCAATCGCCCAGAGAGCTTGGCCCGTCATACGTGGGATGTGTTACAACGCCTGACGGAATTCATCGCACTCCGGCCTGACCTGCCACAGACGCTCGCTATGCCGCGTCTGTGGCAGGTGCTCTTCTGGGCAGCGTTTTTGCATGATTTCGGCAAGGTGGCCAGTGGCTTCCAGGCACGGCTACGAGGTGGCGCAAAATGGCCCTACCGCCACGAAGTCCTTTCCCTGGCATTTGTGGATTGGGTGGCTGCGGGGTTCACAACAGAAGAACTGACCTGGGTGGCAGCCGCCATAGTTTCGCATCACAAGGATGCTGCAGACATCCAGCGTCTCTATGCGGAACCGGAAGATGATGAGGAGGACTGGCTGGGTGAGTTGCTCATTCAAATAGAGCCGGAAGCTTTGACTGCCCTGTGGGACTGGCTGGATACGTGCGCTGGGGCGTGGATTGCAGACTTGGGATTGGACAAGGTCGGCGTGATTGCGCCGGCCTTGCCCGATCGGGATGTAGCTGTGGCGCAGATTCAGGAGCACGGCGTTACACGCATCCGACACTGGCTCAAGGTGTATCGGCGTTTCGTGCGCCGGCTCCAGGATGAACCGCAGCAGAAACAGATTGTTGGCGCATTGACCTTGCGTGGCTATCTCATCAACGCAGACCATAGCGCTTCAGCCCATGCCGGAGCTTTGCCACAGGTTCATTTTACCATAGAGAGTGTCTTGCAAGGGATGAAGGGCCCACCGTATGCGCATCAGAGCAGTGCTGCGCAGACGTTTGGTTCAGCATTACTGGTGGCGCCTACCGGCAGTGGTAAAACGGAAGCGGCGTTGCTTTGGGCGGCCCGGCAAGCCATGGATGGTCCACAGCTCCCCCGTTTGTTTTATACACTGCCTTATCAGGCCAGCATGAACGCGATGCGACTACGTCTGGAAAAAACTTTTCCTGGAAAGGTGGGCTTGCAGCACGGGCGTAGTTTGCTCTCGCTTTATCGGATGTTGCTGGAGGAAGAAGATTATACGCCTCAGACAGCGGCTCGACAAGCCAAATGGGCACGCAATCTGGCTGAGTTGAACTATCCGCCCATCCGAGTTTTCAGCCCTTATCAAATGCTCAAGGGGATGTACCGACTCAAGGGCTATGAGGCTTTGTTGGCTGATTACCACGGGGCGGCTTTTATCTTTGATGAAATTCATGCTTACGAAGTCCAACGTTTGGCGATGATTCTTACCACGATTGCCTATTTAGCCAAGGCGTTTAATGCTCGCTTCTTTGTAATGTCAGCCACATTCCCCACCCTGGTCAAAACCTGGCTGCGGGAAGCGTTGGGGCAGCCGATTGAGATTACTGCAACTGAGGATCTCTTTGCTGCATTTTGTAGGCATCGGTTGGTCTTGCTGGAAGGCGAAATCACCGACGCTGATGCACTGGAGCGCATCAGCCGCGACGCCCTGGCTGGCAAGTCTGTGTTGGTGGTTTGTAATCTGGTAGATCGGGCGCAGGCTGTATATCGGGAATTGTACCGCCGTCTGGCGCCGGCCGGCATCCCTGTGGAACTTCTTCATGGTCGTTTCAATATGCGCGATCGCTCTGCCAAAGAGCAGCTGGTGCGCGAGAGTGTCGGCACCGACAACACCGCGCGCCATGCGTTGGTGCTGGTGGCTACTCAAGTCGTAGAAGTGAGTCTGGACATTGATATTGACACGCTTTACACCGACCCGGCACCACTCGAAGCATTAGTACAACGTTTTGGACGCATCAACCGTCGTCGTCAACAAACAGAGTTGGCCCCAGTGTACGTTTACCGCCAACCGGCGGATGGACAGAAAATCTATGATGAGGTGTTAGTACAACGGACACTTGCTATCCTGGCGCGTGAGCATGAACATGCTGTCAACGAGGCAGCTATCAGTGATTGGCTGGATGAGATCTACAGTGGTGAAATAGCAGTACATTGGCACAACGAATATCGTCGTGCTGCACAGGAGTTTACGGCAACCTGTATCCAGTCTTTACGGCCTTTTGCTTCCGAGCAGCGGCTGGAGGAGGAGTTCTATAGAGCATTTGATAGCATTGAGGTATTGCCACAGAGTTTGGTGCAGGCTTATCAACAAGTTTATGCAGAACAGCCTGTTCTCGCTGGCGAATTGCTGGTGCCGATTAGTTGGCAACGTTATTACGCACTTAAGAATAAGGGGCTGCTACAACCTAAAACTGATGACTTACCGCCTGTAGTCAATACAGCATACAGTTCAGAACTGGGACTGGTATTTGAGAACCGATAGCTACTCTCACTCAGGCGCGGCGGCGCGTCTGCCGCGCCTGGTCACCTCAACGGGGCGATGGTGCCAGGGGGTTCTTGCCGGCGTGTGCGTTCCCAAGCCACGAGCAATTCAGCCTGATGCAACGCGGTCCATTCCATGACCAGACCCAGGGCGCGCGGCGGGAATTGGCCGGCAAAGATAGCGAGGGTGGAAATCGTGATGAGAATCTCCGCTTCGCCGTAGTAGGCATGGAGTGGAGAGGGTCATGATCCTCAAAATACATGCGGATAACGATGCCGTAGAACCGGCATAGTTCAGGCATGGAGAGGCTCGTATTGCAAGGAAGAAAAAACTTGTTCGGGCGACAGATGGGTCAACTGGAGATACAACGCATCGGCACAGAGCTCAACGGCGTCATCCCAGAGCAGCTGTCCATACTCGCCGATGCGAACCTGTTCAAATGTGCCGGGGGTCTCCCAGACCTGAAACACGCCCTTGCCAACCAGATGCGCCAGGGATACTTCACCCTCGACACCATCGGCATAGTGTACCCAGAGCCGGTAACCCGGCAGAGCTTTCATGGCAGTCAGTTTGAACACTTACACGTCCCTTTCAAAGAGTCACGCCTGATGGCTCACCCAAAAGGCCTTCAGGAATGATGATAGTATAACACACGACATGTGATACTTCAAGCGGCGGTGAACTCGCCAGGCCAACCTGTCATTCACAGTTTCGATCCACATGGAGGATACGGTATGCAACACTTTACGGCGCATCGTTTGACCTTTAATATGCGGGCGGTGGATACTGTGGAGCTCAACGAGCATCAGGGCTCGGCGCTGCGGGGGGCGCTGTTCCACGCGCTGCGACGCAGGTTCTGCGCGTTTGCCCGGCAGTCGGAGGCGGAATGCGGCGCGTGCGCGCTGGCGCAGACCTGTCCCGTCGCCACGCTGGTGAGCACGTTGGACCCCAATCACGCCCGGGGACAGGATCGCCCTCGTCCGTTCACCATCCAACCGCCGATCGTGGCCGGCGCAGGGCTCAACTCATCCTCCGGCTCCGCATCCTTTACGGGGCATTATTGGGAGCGGGAGGATGGGACGGGGACGTTCCGCTATGAGCCGGGGGAGGCCCTGACGTTTGGGCTGACGCTCTACGCGCAAGCAATGCGCCTGTTCCCCTACGTGGTGCTCGCGTTGCAGGAGTTTGAGGAAGGCGGCCTGGGACGCAAGTGCGAGCAGTACGAGGGCCGCTGGCGGCGCGGGCGGCTGCAGGTATGCGAAATCTGGGCGGAAAATTCCCTCACCGGCGAACGGCAGCCGGTGTTGCGCCAGGGCAGCCGGCAGGTGCAGGTGCCGGAGGTCCCGGTGACGCATGAGCAGATCGAGCGCCGGGCGCAGGACGAAGGGGCCAAGGCGCGCGCGGCGCTTTCGGGCCACGACTCACCCTCTGACCCCTCACGCTTCACGCTCTATTTCCTCACCCCCACCCGCCTGGTGGAAGGCGGCCATCTGCTCAAGCCGGAGAATTTCCGCTTCCGGCCCTTTTTCCAGCGGCTGTTGGAGCGGCTGGAGGCGCTGAGTGAGGCGTTTTCGGACACGCCGTTGGAGGTGGACTTCCCGGCGCTGTTGGAGGCGGCGGAAGGGGTGCGGGTGGTGGAACGGCGGCTCGCCTGGGAGGACCTGTGCAGCTACTCCACCCGCCGTCACGCCGAATCGCCCCTCGGCGGGCTGGTGGGCGGGGTCACTTTAGAGGCGGAGGATTGGACGCCGTTCCTGCCCTGGCTGCTGTGGGGGCAGTTCACGCACGTGGGGAAGGACGCGGTGAAGGGGAATGGGTGGTATCAAATGGCGCGAGTGAGCGCATAAACGCATGAGCAGAAAGGAGCATGGAACAGTGGAATGTGCGAGAGAGGGACTGACGGCCTCGGCATGGGGGCCGTCTACCATGGATGAGTCAACCTATGGACACAGCAAATCTGATCATTGACCAATTCGGCTCGTATCTGGGCAAACACAGCGAACGCCTGCAGGTCAAACTCAAGGGCGAGCTGCTGGCCGAGGCGCCACTGCTGACGCTGGAAAATGTGCTGATCATCGGGCGGGGTGTCTCGATCTCCACCGATGCGCTGGATCTCTGCGCCGAGCAGGGCGTCCCGGTCTATTGCCTTTCCTCGCGGGGGGAGCCGTATGCCGCGCTCTACGCCGCCGGCCTGGGAGGGACGGTGCAGACGCGACGCGCGCAGTATGAGGCTTACAAGGATCCGCGCGGGGCCGCGTTGGCCGCCGCCTTCGCCACGGGCAAACTGCAAAATCAGGCGCGCCTGCTCAAGTATGCGGCCAAGAATCGCAAGGAGAAAGACCCCGCGTGTTACGCCGCGCTCCATGCCGCTGCGAAACAGGTCACGGCGCATCTGCGACCCGTGCAGGAGTGGCTAACAAGCGTCACCGACCTGAACAGCGAGACGCGGCGGGCCGAGCTGCTGTCCATCGAGGGACGCGCGGCGCAGGCGTACTGGGAGGGCGTGCGCGCGCTGGTGCCGGAGGCGCTCGGCTGGCCGGGACGGGAGGGCCGCGGCGCGCGGGACCCGTTCAACGCCGCTTTGAATTACGGCTACGGCGTGCTCTATGGACAGGTAGAACGCGCCATCCTGCTGGCCGGCCTTGATCCCTATGCCGGCTTCATCCACGTGGATCGCCCCGGCAAGCCCAGCCTGGTGCTGGATCTGATAGAAGAATTCCGCGCGCCGGTGGTAGATCGCGTGATCCTGGGACTGGTGGGACAGGGGGTGGCGCTGGCACAGGATGAGGAGGGGCGGTTGGAACTGGCCATCCGGCGGACCATCGTCCAGCGGGTGCTGGAGCGGTTGGAAGAGAGCAGCGAGCGTTACGAGGGCAAGAAGCAGAAGCTGCGCTGGATCCTGCAATCGCAGGCGCGCCATCTGGCAGCGTACTTGCGCGGTGAACGTCCGGACTATCAGGCCTTTGTGATGGGGTGGTAAAATCCAGGGAGGAGCGCGTGCAGATTCTCCTGATCTACGACATTCCCGATACTAAAATCCGCACCAAGGTGGCCGATGCCTGCCTGGACTACGGCCTGGAGCGGATCCAACTCAGCGCTTTCACCGGCGATTTGCGGCGCGTGCATCAGGAGGAGCTGTTGGCGAAGCTGCGCAAACGGTTGGGGAAGCGCCCAGGCAAAATTTTGCTGCTGCCCTGTTGCGAAAAGGACTGGAAAGCGCGGCTGGAAATCGTCCAGGAAGCTCCCGCCCCGGCGCCAGCGGCAGCGGAAAAGGGCGCGGGGAGCTCCTCCCCCGCATCTTAAGATGAACCAGCGGGAAAGCGAGCTTGTAATGGCGCATGAAGGCCATAACTCGGTGATTTTCAGAGGAAAGAACCATGCCTGTCGTCAGTGACTTACGTCAATACACCTACTGTCCGCGCATCATCTACTACCAGTATTGCCTGCCGCAGATTCGTCCGGTCACTTACAAGATGGTGGCCGGCAACGCGGCGCAGGAGAGCGAGGAGCAACGGGAACAACGGCGCAGCCTGCGCGTCTACGGCCTTCAAGACGGCGAGCGGTATTTCAATTTGGAGGTCGAATCGGCGCGCCACGACCTGCGGGGGCGGGTGGATCTGGCGATCAAGCGGGCTGACGAGGCGATCCCGATCGAATACAAAGACTCGCCAGGGCGGGCCGGGCAGCACGTCTACCTGCAACTAACGGCCTATGGAATGTTGTTGGAGGAGTTATGGCAGATTCCGGCGCGGCGGGGTTTCATCTACTTCATTCCGGCGCGGCGGGCGCGGGAAGTAGCGTTAACCGCCGAGTTGCGGGCGCAAGTCAGCGCGGCGCTGACCGGAATCAACGCCATCATCAACACTGAGCACATGCCAGCGCCGCCGGTGCAACGGGGGAAGTGCGAGATCTGCGAGTTCCGCCGCTTCTGTAACGACGTGGTGTGAAGAGCTGTCGGCGGGTGAGGGGCGGGTTGAGGGAGTAGCGCCTGCGGGGATGGGCTGACGCGGTTGGGAAAGGGCGCTTTTCGCAAACCGGGGCGGTTTACGAGCAAAATTGGGGTTGCGAACGGGCTTTTCCCCCGGTGGGACGTAAAGCGGCAGCAGCACCTTAAAAAACACCCTCCAATGGGGCGATGACGCTTGACACGGCGGAGAATTGCCCTAGGATGGGGGAAAAGGGTGAGGTTTCACCCACGTCGATCCGTTCGAGGATACTGAAAGCTGGAGCAGGGTTCTTCGTGGATGCGGATGAGCCCAGTTTCACCCACGTCGATCCGTTCGAGGATACTGAAAGCCCTGGAGCAGCTGCTGGACAACCTGGCTCCAGACGTTTCACCCACGTCGATCCGTTCGAGGATACTGAAAGCAGGAGGACGGGGATGACGAACTCAGTTGACACACAGTTTCACCCACGTCGATCCGTTCGAGGATACTGAAAGACGGGATCAAGCGCATCCCAGGGGTGAAGTGCGAGGTTTCACCCACGTCGATCCGTTCGAGGATACTGAAAGATAGCCCGTCGGTAGGAGTGTATCTAGAATTGCCGGGTTTCACCCACGTCGATCCGTTCGAGGATACTGAAAGTCCACCTGCGCGGCGAGCGCCAGTGCCTGCTCCTCTCGTGTTTCACCCACGTCGATCCGTTCGAGGATACTGAAAGTCGCGCCATGCTGCAATGGCCCGCGCTGCTCCATGAGTTTCACCCACGTCGATCCGTTCGAGGATACTGAAAGTACCAGCGACCTTTGCTGAGGCGCGGGCAGAATTTTCGAGTTTCACCCACGTCGATCCGTTCGAGGATACTGAAAGTCTCAAAGACCTTAGCGTCCAGCACAGTCTTGACTGGTTTCACCCACGTCGATCCGTTCGAGGATACTGAAAGAGAGTGCATCTCTGGCGTCATAGCGCAACTCCATGCCGAGTTTCACCCACGTCGATCCGTTCGAGGATACTGAAAGCTGGCCGATGCGCCACCAACCCCGGCGGCTCATTGTGAGTTTCACCCACGTCGATCCGTTCGAGGATACTGAAAGTTTGGGTGCTGCAACTACTTCGACATCTGCGCCGATGGTTTCACCCACGTCGATCCGTTCGAGGATACTGAAAGGGAAGCGGATCTGCATCCAGGGCGCCAGACAGAAGGTTTCACCCACGTCGATCCGTTCGAGGATACTGAAAGGTGCGATTGGTGCGGGCGACGCGCGGCAAGTTGGTCCGGTTTCACCCACGTCGATCCGTTCGAGGATACTGAAAGTCGAACTGCCCCGGCGTCGCGGCGTTGCCTGTGATGTTTCACCCACGTCGATCCGTTCGAGGATACTGAAAGGCCGCGACGGGTATCATGCATACAGATACTCGACCGCGTTTCACCCACGTCGATCCGTTCGAGGATACTGAAAGGCGTCAGCATGGCGCGCCTCATCGGGATAGCAGACGTTTCACCCACGTCGATCCGTTCGAGGATACTGAAAGTAGCCGCATTGGAAGCCCAGGATACCATTGCTGGTCGTTTCACCCACGTCGATCCGTTCGAGGATACTGAAAGTGAGTGGTATTATAAGTGCCGGAGATTAAGTCAAAAAGGTTTCACCCACGTCGATCCGTTCGAGGATACTGAAAGTACCGTAAACATACACATAATCGCATCCATCATCGTTTCACCCACGTCGATCCGTTCGAGGATACTGAAAGAAGCCTCGAACGGAATGGGAAGTATTCTACGCAAATTTGTTTCACCCACGTCGATCCGTTCGAGGATACTGAAAGGTGCAACGGACCGCTGTAACGCACATGCCCGATGAGGTAGTTTCACCCACGTCGATCCGTTCGAGGATACTGAAAGGTTGAGAAAGCGTTTCACCAGGAGCTGGATGCGCTAAGGTTTCACCCACGTCGATCCGTTCGAGGATACTGAAAGCTGCCGCGAGGTGCAATGGCAGGACGCCGATGACGTGGTTTCACCCACGTCGATCCGTTCGAGGATACTGAAAGGCGCTGTATGCACTCGCGCCCACCGAGCGCAACTAGTTTCACCCACGTCGATCCGTTCGAGGATACTGAAAGTTGATAACGTAACTGCAGGAGCGCAAATGACTTATGGTTTCACCCACGTCGATCCGTTCGAGGATACTGAAAGTGAGCGACAATGGGGACCGGGAGTACAGCGCCTACTGCGTTTCACCCACGTCGATCCGTTCGAGGATACTGAAAGATCAAGTAGTGCACTGCATTGTAGCGCGCCCCTAGAGTTTCACCCACGTCGATCCGTTCGAGGATACTGAAAGGGAGGAAATCCGGGCTTGGTGGGAGCTGGTTTAGTTAGTTTCACCCACGTCGATCCGTTCGAGGATACTGAAAGATGAGTCCACGAGCGCTCTATCTCAACGTAGCGTGGTTTCACCCACGTCGATCCGTTCGAGGATACTGAAAGGGCCAAAGGTGCTGAACAAGCCACCCGGACCGTGCAGCGTTTCACCCACGTCGATCCGTTCGAGGATACTGAAAGTTCCCCCCGCGCGGCGCGGGGGGAAGGGGCCAGGGGGTTTCACCCACGTCGATCCGTTCGAGGATACTGAAAGATGACGGGGCGGAGCAATCCGCCCCGTCTGGCTATTTGTTTCACCCACGTCGATCCGTTCGAGGATACTGAAAGGAGGAGATGCAGCAGCCGGAGGATATTTTCATTGAGTTTCACCCACGTCGATCCGTTCGAGGATACTGAAAGTCAATCCGCGCGTCAAAAAGCGCAGTCCATAATTCGTTTCACCCACGTCGATCCGTTCGAGGATACTGAAAGGTGACCACCTCGTCAGCGAGCGCCTCTTGAGTGACCACAAGTTTCACCCACGTCGATCCGTTCGAGGATACTGAAAGGTCAAAAAGTGCAGTCCATAATTCACATCATCAGACGTTTCACCCACGTCGATCCGTTCGAGGATACTGAAAGCTGAGAGAACGTCAATCAAATCGAGTTCGCCAGTGGTTTCACCCACGTCGATCCGTTCGAGGATACTGAAAGCGCTTCCAGCCAACGCGAGGCGCGCCGGGCTGACTCCAGGTTTCACCCACGTCGATCCGTTCGAGGATACTGAAAGGTCAAGCGTGCCGCCAGAGGCCGCGCCGACGCGCCGCGTTTCACCCACGTCGATCCGTTCGAGGATACTGAAAGAACCCGCAGCCGACGCCAACACCTGCCCCTACTCCGAGTTTCACCCACGTCGATCCGTTCGAGGATACTGAAAGGTTTTGCAGTTGTATGCCAAGCGCTTCGGCGAGTAAGTTTCACCCACGTCGATCCGTTCGAGGATACTGAAAGCCCCATAGTGAAACCCCATTCCGCGCGGTCCGTAGGTTTCACCCACGTCGATCCGTTCGAGGATACTGAAAGCAAGATATTGTGGAGGCGGTGCGTGCCGGTATTGTGAAGTTTCACCCACGTCGATCCGTTCGAGGATACTGAAAGTCCACATTGAGTAAGCCATGGTAAAGAACGCCAATGTTTCACCCACGTCGATCCGTTCGAGGATACTGAAAGCCGCTGACGGCGGAGACATTTCCGTATGCGCGACTGGGTTTCACCCACGTCGATCCGTTCGAGGATACTGAAAGGGTCTTGTCTATGCTTGGGGCGGACAGAGTGACACTTTGTTTCACCCACGTCGATCCGTTCGAGGATACTGAAAGTTGTTTGGTCTTCGTGGTGCGGGTGTGCCTTTGGTGTTTCACCCACGTCGATCCGTTCGAGGATACTGAAAGGCTTTCTGCCACCTCTGAAACGCTGTCAGTCTTTCGTTTCACCCACGTCGATCCGTTCGAGGATACTGAAAGGACTACCGCAGACTAGAAAACAGGGTTGCACTACCCCCGTTTCACCCACGTCGATCCGTTCGAGGATACTGAAAGTTCAGCCTACAACCGCGTCATGCTGCCCGACACGCGTTTCACCCACGTCGATCCGTTCGAGGATACTGAAAGCACAATGGCGCTCCCGGCGGCGGGGGGGTAGTGAAGGTTTCACCCACGTCGATCCGTTCGAGGATACTGAAAGACTAAACAACCCAACGCCCAGCCCCACACCACACGAGTTTCACCCACGTCGATCCGTTCGAGGATACTGAAAGATGGGGCGGCGTACGCGGCAGCGCGTGCCTTCGCGGCGGAGTTTCACCCACGTCGATCCGTTCGAGGATACTGAAAGGCTGCTGAACCACCGTTACAACTGGGGCCTGCCCACGTTTCACCCACGTCGATCCGTTCGAGGATACTGAAAGGTACAGTCTGGTCTTCGAGCGCCCATGTCCTATGCCATAGTTTCACCCACGTCGATCCGTTCGAGGATACTGAAAGTCGCTGCGGCAAGGTAGTCAATGCGTACCGCAAAGTGTTTCACCCACGTCGATCCGTTCGAGGATACTGAAAGATCAGGAAGCGGGCATATCACAGCGATGGCGCGGGTGGTGGTTTCACCCACGTCGATCCGTTCGAGGATACTGAAAGTGCATCTACCAGCGTGATCGTCGCCGCGCCCCCAAAGGTTTCACCCACGTCGATCCGTTCGAGGATACTGAAAGCTTGACGACGCGATTCTGAAGTTGTCACCCTCAAAGATGTTTCACCCACGTCGATCCGTTCGAGGATACTGAAAGGCTGCACCAAAGTTAGCCCTGGCTGTAAGCATTGCGTTTCACCCACGTCGATCCGTTCGAGGATACTGAAAGGCTAAACTTCGCTTCACGTTGCGCTGGCGTCCCGCTGCGTTTCACCCACGTCGATCCGTTCGAGGATACTGAAAGATCTTGAACCGGCTCCTGCGCAAGCAGGGTGCGGGAACGTTTCACCCACGTCGATCCGTTCGAGGATACTGAAAGCGCCGCCATATTCCCCGCCGCATACGCATTCGTTGGCGTTTCACCCACGTCGATCCGTTCGAGGATACTGAAAGACCACTTGCGCGGCCATAAATCCCGCGCCCACATCTCGTTTCACCCACGTCGATCCGTTCGAGGATACTGAAAGATAAAACCATCGTGGAACAGGTTTACATTCCACGAACTGTTTCACCCACGTCGATCCGTTCGAGGATACTGAAAGGGTATGTGTACTGCTTGAAGTATTTGGGCAACGGAGTGTTTCACCCACGTCGATCCGTTCGAGGATACTGAAAGGGACGAAGCTCACGCGGACCTTCGAGGGTCAGGCAAAGTTTCACCCACGTCGATCCGTTCGAGGATACTGAAAGGGCACCCATTTGCCCCAAACGTCGCGCCACCAGAGGTTTCACCCACGTCGATCCGTTCGAGGATACTGAAAGTCGTAAATCCCCTGGTCGCCCTCAGCCTTGAATTGCGTTTCACCCACGTCGATCCGTTCGAGGATACTGAAAGGGCGTGACGGAGACGCCAGCCGCGCCGTGGGTGTACGTTTCACCCACGTCGATCCGTTCGAGGATACTGAAAGTTCACGGCACCGCCACCATAGTTGATCCCGTAGTGTCCCAAAGTTTCACCCACGTCGATCCGTTCGAGGATACTGAAAGGCTGCGCGCGGCGAGGGTGAGATTCCCGTCCATGCTGAAGGTTTCACCCACGTCGATCCGTTCGAGGATACTGAAAGTCGTGTATCGCTGCGCGTCCGTGCACGCGCCAGGTTCGTTTCACCCACGTCGATCCGTTCGAGGATACTGAAAGTGTTGGCGGAGAAAATCAGGATGTCGGTCCGGCAGACGTTTCACCCACGTCGATCCGTTCGAGGATACTGAAAGTCACCAGCAGCCGCCCGGATTTGAGTTCTTCCAGCAGGTTTCACCCACGTCGATCCGTTCGAGGATACTGAAAGAAACAACGATGGCTTCCAATGCGGTGGTGTCCAACCCAGTTTCACCCACGTCGATCCGTTCGAGGATACTGAAAGCCTGGAGACGCCTGCCGCGTGTGGGTCATATTGTCGTTTCACCCACGTCGATCCGTTCGAGGATACTGAAAGATATCTGCTCTTGTCCTATCTTTTACTCCTAGTATGTTTCACCCACGTCGATCCGTTCGAGGATACTGAAAGTCCGGCGGCGCACCCGCGTTGTCGTTGTTGGATAACGTTTCACCCACGTCGATCCGTTCGAGGATACTGAAAGATGAACTCTATGCTGAGACTTTCAGGCGGAATCCATTGGTTTCACCCACGTCGATCCGTTCGAGGATACTGAAAGATGCTCTCCTCCTCTCACGTCAATGGCGCGCAACAATCGTTTCACCCACGTCGATCCGTTCGAGGATACTGAAAGGCAGTATCATACTACCTCACCAACACCGCTTGACTCGCCGTTTCACCCACGTCGATCCGTTCGAGGATACTGAAAGGTAGTTGGAGCTGCAAAATACGATGAAAATTCCTTGTTTCACCCACGTCGATCCGTTCGAGGATACTGAAAGGCTGCCTGCAAATATGCCGTGATCGCTCCATACACTGCGTTTCACCCACGTCGATCCGTTCGAGGATACTGAAAGGCCTACGCCGGAACATTCCTGGCGGCAATGGGTCAGTGTTTCACCCACGTCGATCCGTTCGAGGATACTGAAAGTTCCACTCATCCATGTTTGATCACCTCCATGATCTTTGAGTTTCACCCACGTCGATCCGTTCGAGGATACTGAAAGTATTGTTGGACGTCCCCGAGCCGATAAACGAGTAATTGTTTCACCCACGTCGATCCGTTCGAGGATACTGAAAGCGGCGGTTGGAGCAGCGAAATCACGGTGCGCATGATGTTTCACCCACGTCGATCCGTTCGAGGATACTGAAAGCCTCAGTATCGGCATCCAGGAACAGAGTCTCCTCGGTTTCACCCACGTCGATCCGTTCGAGGATACTGAAAGGTTGGGACGCAGTGCGAGCGCCCATGTGTTTGTTGATTATGAGTTTCACCCACGTCGATCCGTTCGAGGATACTGAAAGAGCGTCATCCCGTGCGCTTCCAACGTGATTCCGAACGTTTCACCCACGTCGATCCGTTCGAGGATACTGAAAGGTGTCTTTGAGCGGATGCAAGCTGGCGGGCATATTATCGTTTCACCCACGTCGATCCGTTCGAGGATACTGAAAGTCGTCGCCCGCCCAGCGATAGAGCGCCACCCCGGCGAGTTTCACCCACGTCGATCCGTTCGAGGATACTGAAAGCGGGCAACGCCTCCACTACCCCAAACCAGTGCCGTTTGTTTCACCCACGTCGATCCGTTCGAGGATACTGAAAGCCGTTCCCGCACCCTGCTTGCGCAGGAGCCGGTTCAAGTTTCACCCACGTCGATCCGTTCGAGGATACTGAAAGAGCAGATCAATTGGGTCTCAGTCGTGGAAGTGGCATTGGTTTCACCCACGTCGATCCGTTCGAGGATACTGAAAGCACCAAGGCCCAGCAGCGCACGCAGACCACGCGACCAGTTTCACCCACGTCGATCCGTTCGAGGATACTGAAAGATAACGGATGGCGCGCGCTCCTGCGGGCAACGCCTCCAGTTTCACCCACGTCGATCCGTTCGAGGATACTGAAAGAGTCATCCAGTACTGGGAACGCGGCAGCGGAGATCACGTTTCACCCACGTCGATCCGTTCGAGGATACTGAAAGCGCCCCGGCAATACCGATCAAAGATCGTCTGAATCGTGAGTTTCACCCACGTCGATCCGTTCGAGGATACTGAAAGGAAGCGCCCGACGTGATGACCGCGCCCTTGCTCATAAAGTTTCACCCACGTCGATCCGTTCGAGGATACTGAAAGTGCGGCGGCTTGCTCCTGCGGCAGCAGGGCCACGCGGTTTCACCCACGTCGATCCGTTCGAGGATACTGAAAGCTCACTTGGAAAAAGCCGCATACTATCTTCGTGAACTCCAGTTTCACCCACGTCGATCCGTTCGAGGATACTGAAAGTCCCCGCCGTCAATTCGCTGTTGCGCGCGCTCATGCGTTTCACCCACGTCGATCCGTTCGAGGATACTGAAAGTCGGCCATGCCCGCCGCTGCTGGTCGGCCTACCTGCACGTTTCACCCACGTCGATCCGTTCGAGGATACTGAAAGGTTCTTCCTCGTCCTCGCTCATGGTCGAGCCGCCGAGTTTCACCCACGTCGATCCGTTCGAGGATACTGAAAGCCACTCGCCCCACAGCGCCGCTGCGGGGTTCTTAAATGTTTCACCCACGTCGATCCGTTCGAGGATACTGAAAGAGTGTGTCGCCAGCAGCTGCATCGGTGAGGGCTATGGTTTCACCCACGTCGATCCGTTCGAGGATACTGAAAGTGTATGGGCAAGGGACGAGCGCTGACCTGCTGCCGGGGTTTCACCCACGTCGATCCGTTCGAGGATACTGAAAGGCGAGATGAGCGCAAACTCGTCCTGCGCCAACTGCAAGTGGTTTCACCCACGTCGATCCGTTCGAGGATACTGAAAGGCGTATACCCGCCCGCGTCCACGCCCGCCCCAGGCGTTTCACCCACGTCGATCCGTTCGAGGATACTGAAAGCGTCGCAAATTGAGGAAATAGCGGCCTTCGCGGCGAAAGTTTCACCCACGTCGATCCGTTCGAGGATACTGAAAGGAAATTCAACCGCAACTGACCGCCGTTCGACATGTCAGTTTCACCCACGTCGATCCGTTCGAGGATACTGAAAGCTTTTCCTGCATCATGCAATCCAGACTCGAACTCCAACATGTTTCACCCACGTCGATCCGTTCGAGGATACTGAAAGGGGGCTGCCGCCAGAGGCGCAAAGTGCCGCGCTGTTGTTTCACCCACGTCGATCCGTTCGAGGATACTGAAAGAATATGTGCCACGTATGAAACAAATTGCAGCCACAGCGGTTTCACCCACGTCGATCCGTTCGAGGATACTGAAAGCAATAGCCATGAATTGTATCGGACCGAGCACACCGAGTTTCACCCACGTCGATCCGTTCGAGGATACTGAAAGCGCCAGGGTTGCAGCGGATCCACCGCCCACCTAAAATGTTTCACCCACGTCGATCCGTTCGAGGATACTGAAAGGTATTGCGCCACGCACGGCAACTGGCGGGACGATTGTTTCACCCACGTCGATCCGTTCGAGGATACTGAAAGTGCGGGGGCGTCACGGATGACGGAGCGCTTGTAGTTTGTTTCACCCACGTCGATCCGTTCGAGGATACTGAAAGTTCTACAAGCCACCTCAAAGCGTCAGGCCAAAATACTGGTTTCACCCACGTCGATCCGTTCGAGGATACTGAAAGGGTCTTCCCTCTCCTCCTCAAGCGCCTCCGCCTCTAAGTTTCACCCACGTCGATCCGTTCGAGGATACTGAAAGTGTATCAGCGACACTAGCGGGCGACGCTGACGCATACGTTTCACCCACGTCGATCCGTTCGAGGATACTGAAAGGATGAAAACCCTCGAAAATCAGGCTGCCTACCTTTTGGTTTCACCCACGTCGATCCGTTCGAGGATACTGAAAGGTACCTGATGAAATCCAGATGAAAACCCTCGAAAAGTTTCACCCACGTCGATCCGTTCGAGGATACTGAAAGATTGTCATCGAAAACCTGCGCGTCCTCTCCGAGGATTGTTTCACCCACGTCGATCCGTTCGAGGATACTGAAAGTCAGCCCGCGCGTCAGGAAGCGCAGGCCATAATTCGTTTCACCCACGTCGATCCGTTCGAGGATACTGAAAGTGTATCAGCGACACTAGCGGGCGACGCTGACGCATAGTTTCACCCACGTCGATCCGTTCGAGGATACTGAAAGTGTCATGAATGACATTGCAAAGGAAAAACAAGTGATGTTTCACCCACGTCGATCCGTTCGAGGATACTGAAAGAAGGAAAACGCCGAGGCCCTGCCCGGCAGGAGAAGCAGTTTCACCCACGTCGATCCGTTCGAGGATACTGAAAGGATCTTCAACTCCCCGGCTGCGGCCAGGGCGAATCGTTTCACCCACGTCGATCCGTTCGAGGATACTGAAAGTATATTTCGGAAGGACGCCACCAAAAAAACATACCAGAGTTTCACCCACGTCGATCCGTTCGAGGATACTGAAAGGAGCCTGGCGGGGGTGGTGTGGGGCCTGGTGCTGGGTTTCACCCACGTCGATCCGTTCGAGGATACTGAAAGATCTTCCGGCTCGCGGCTCTGCTTGTCAAGGTCGCTCGTTTCACCCACGTCGATCCGTTCGAGGATACTGAAAGCAACTGACCACCGTTTGACATATCAAGAGCCGTAACATAGTTTCACCCACGTCGATCCGTTCGAGGATACTGAAAGGTACGATACAGCCGCCGCGCCTGCGGATGACGCAGGAAGTTTCACCCACGTCGATCCGTTCGAGGATACTGAAAGGGAAAACTGGCAAACTTATGTCAGGCTGTAAATCTTCGTTTCACCCACGTCGATCCGTTCGAGGATACTGAAAGGACGAGGCGCGCCATGCTGACGCCGGAGGGACGCTTCGTTTCACCCACGTCGATCCGTTCGAGGATACTGAAAGGCGCTTGCACCCCCGCCAGGCTCGCCGCAACCAGGTTTCACCCACGTCGATCCGTTCGAGGATACTGAAAGTCAAGCGCGGAGAGGAAAAGTTTTCAGGCGATTGTGGTTTCACCCACGTCGATCCGTTCGAGGATACTGAAAGCCCCACGCGGCTGTGAGGCCCGGCGTGGCTGGCGTGTTTCACCCACGTCGATCCGTTCGAGGATACTGAAAGTACTGCTGGCCGAAACGCTTGGCGTACAACTCCAAAAGTTTCACCCACGTCGATCCGTTCGAGGATACTGAAAGGTCGCCGCCAGCGCACAGATCGCGGCGAAAATCAATGTTTCACCCACGTCGATCCGTTCGAGGATACTGAAAGTTTTTGGCGAGTTTTCGTTTCCTGGCATTCACGTTGTTTCACCCACGTCGATCCGTTCGAGGATACTGAAAGGACCGACGTGCGGGACTATGCGCCAAAGTTCACGAGTTGTTTCACCCACGTCGATCCGTTCGAGGATACTGAAAGTCGCGACCAGATGAGCACACATAGGAATCATAATCATAGTTTCACCCACGTCGATCCGTTCGAGGATACTGAAAGCAACCTTTTCCCACACCTACGGGCGTGCCTAACTTGAGTTTCACCCACGTCGATCCGTTCGAGGATACTGAAAGTTCATCGAGCCACTCCGCAAACTGCTCGCGCACAAGTTTCACCCACGTCGATCCGTTCGAGGATACTGAAAGTGCCCTGGTCGCAAGCGGGCATAGATGCACTCAAATTGTTTCACCCACGTCGATCCGTTCGAGGATACTGAAAGCCACCTGTACGCCCGCCAAGCCATACGAAGCGAAACGTTTCACCCACGTCGATCCGTTCGAGGATACTGAAAGGGCGACGCTGACGCATACGCTGAACTTCACGACATAAGTTTCACCCACGTCGATCCGTTCGAGGATACTGAAAGGTACAAAAGAGCGCTCGCAGGAATCATTGCGATAAGGTTTCACCCACGTCGATCCGTTCGAGGATACTGAAAGCCAGGTACACCATCCTCAATGAAAGAGTAAGAGTTGGTTTCACCCACGTCGATCCGTTCGAGGATACTGAAAGTAAAAGTCATGAGTCCCGCAACAGGATTGACCATCGTTTCACCCACGTCGATCCGTTCGAGGATACTGAAAGAGAACGCGAGAGCGACAAGCGGCGGAGGCACACCACACGTTTCACCCACGTCGATCCGTTCGAGGATACTGAAAGACGATGATGCATATCTGGCGTACCTGGAGGCCAACGTTTCACCCACGTCGATCCGTTCGAGGATACTGAAAGTGAATTTGCGGCCCTACCAGTCCCCGCCAAAAAAATAAGTTTCACCCACGTCGATCCGTTCGAGGATACTGAAAGGTTGATAATAGTTTTACCAGAAGCGCGATACCGCTCCAGCAGTTTCACCCACGTCGATCCGTTCGAGGATACTGAAAGCTTGTAGACGACGAGAGGCACGCCTGCCCCTCGTAACGTTTCACCCACGTCGATCCGTTCGAGGATACTGAAAGCGCAACCTGTCTCAATCGAGGCACTAAGCACAGACGGTTTCACCCACGTCGATCCGTTCGAGGATACTGAAAGTCCTGAGAATCTTATGAGAAGCGCAGCAGTAAGACGTTTCACCCACGTCGATCCGTTCGAGGATACTGAAAGGGGTTGGGGTCGCTAGCAGTGGACGAGTGGTGGCGGGTAGTTTCACCCACGTCGATCCGTTCGAGGATACTGAAAGTCGTGATAGTCTCAGATGCCAGTGGGCCCGTCCAGAGTTTCACCCACGTCGATCCGTTCGAGGATACTGAAAGATCGTCCTCATCCCAGAAGTGCAGGGGCGGAATGATGTTTCACCCACGTCGATCCGTTCGAGGATACTGAAAGACAACATCATCCTGGCCACAGGCGCTGGCCAAATTCGTTTCACCCACGTCGATCCGTTCGAGGATACTGAAAGCATGTCCGCCACACTGGATACGGCACATGTATCCTGGTTTCACCCACGTCGATCCGTTCGAGGATACTGAAAGGTCACATCATTCGTCGTGGACACGGAGAGCGTGCCTGGTTTCACCCACGTCGATCCGTTCGAGGATACTGAAAGAGACCATCCCTTCCACTGCTACAAAACGAAACTTCATAGTTTCACCCACGTCGATCCGTTCGAGGATACTGAAAGGCTGCTGGAGGCCACACTGCGACGATGCTTCAGGGTGCGTTTCACCCACGTCGATCCGTTCGAGGATACTGAAAGACAACGTGCTCGAATGGCGCTTTACGCACGCCGGTGGTTTCACCCACGTCGATCCGTTCGAGGATACTGAAAGTCACAATATGCTCAATGCTCCATCCGCGCTGATAAGTTTCACCCACGTCGATCCGTTCGAGGATACTGAAAGCGCGCGACTGCTACACGAGCGATAACGCGAGAAATCGTTTCACCCACGTCGATCCGTTCGAGGATACTGAAAGCCAATATTGATCTCGTCATCATACGTGGTCTCGCGTAGTTTCACCCACGTCGATCCGTTCGAGGATACTGAAAGACAAGGCCGTTCCTCATTCGCACTTTCAGCAGCGATGTAGTTTCACCCACGTCGATCCGTTCGAGGATACTGAAAGCCGTGGCGGGGGGGGGAGGGGAAGCAGAACCCACAGTTTCACCCACGTCGATCCGTTCGAGGATACTGAAAGTAAAAGTCATGAGTCCCGCAACAGGATTGACCATCGTTTCACCCACGTCGATCCGTTCGAGGATACTGAAAGAGAACGCGAGAGCGACAA
>Ga0208825_1001138_pt1 | contig 21528 bp, 17 predicted proteins | sample AD_UKC113_MetaG_FD_184450 | JGI IMG/M metagenome (GOLD analysis project Ga0208825, IMG submission 184450) | Active sludge microbial communities of municipal wastewater-treating anaerobic digesters from Hong Kong - AD_UKC113_MetaG (SPAdes)... | ecosystem: Engineered > Bioreactor > Anaerobic >...
AAATCCGCGAACGGCTGATCAGCGGACTGATGATCGAGAAGTAGGGATTCTCCGTCGTCGCGCCGATGAGGGTAATCGTGCCATCCTCCACCACCGGCAGTAGCCCATCCTGCTGCGTCTTGTTCCAGCGGTGAATCTCGTCCACCAGCAGAATCGTCCGCAGGCCATACATCCCCCGCCGTTCGCGCGCCTCCTCCACCACCCGCCGCAGGTCCGCGACCCCATCGAGGACGGCGCTCAGCGTCACAAAATGGGCCTGCGTCATATGGGCGATGATCATCGCCAGGGCCGTCTTCCCCGTTCCAGGCGGCCCCCAGAAAATGAGCGAAGAAAAGAGCCGATCGCTTTCAATCGCCCGGCGCAACAGGCGGCCGGGGCCGACGATCGCCTCCTGCCCCACGAACTCGTCCAGCGTGCGCGGACGCATCCGCGCCGCGAGGGGCGCTTCCCGGCGTGTTTCCTCCTGACGCGCGTGCTCAAACAAGTCCATCTGGCTCACCTCAGCCTTAAGTATAATCGGGTCATCAAAAGGAGCAAACGCGGGATGACCGACCCCCGTCCCACGCCGGGCCGCCCGCGTTGTCTGAACTATCATACGCGGTATAATAAAATTTATCGGAAATAAGATAGCGCCGGGCAGCGCAGGTAATTTTCACCATGGGGGCCCAGAGTAATACCGATCCCGCCATTTGGGAGCATAGCATGAACAACAGCGTCAAGCGGATCCTCTGGATTCTCATCCCTTTCATCCTGGGCGTGACCCTGGTACGTGTCACAACGTCGCCGCAGGTCACGCTCACCTGGGAAACCGCCAGTGAAGTAGATGCGGCCGGTTTCCGCCTCTACCGCAGCGACAATCCTGAAGGTCCCTTCACGCTGATCAGCACGGAGCTCATCCTGGCCAGGGGCGATCCCCTGGTAGGCGCAAAATACAGCTACAAAGACACCGGCCTGATCTGGGGCCGACGGTACTACTACCAGCTGGAGGAAGTCAACCTCACGGGAGGAGGAGAGCGCTACTCGCAGACGGTGACTTCGCTGGCAGGGGCGGGGTGGCTGCTGGCCCTGGGCGCCGGCGCCGGCCTGGCCCTCCTGGGATTTTTGCTCCAACTGCGCAAGCCGGCTCCCGCCGCGGAAAGTCAAACTCCAGGCCCTCCCGAAGCATGAGCACGCTCATGAGCACGCTAGAGATAGGCGGAATCGGCCTCACTCTGGAAGGGCCGGAGGACTGGCTCGCTCCCCTTGACGCTGCCTGGGCGACATGGAGCGGGCCGGAGCCGGGGATACCGGTGCAGCTCCTGCCGGATGCCACCCTGCCAGCGCCGGCCGGCCCCTACTTTGAAGCGCGCCCCCGCTTCGTGGACGGCGTCTGCTATCTGGAGGCGCCGGGATTTGCGGGCGTCATCGCCCTCGCCGAGGGGAAAGCCGTCCTCAGGGCGCACCCGGCGGTCACGGCCAGCGATCTCTCCTATTTTGTCCGCACCGTCATGGCCCTGGCGGCCTTCGAGCGAGGCGCGCTGCTGGTACATGGCGCCGGGATCGTTCATCACGACGTCGCCTACATCCTCTATGGCCTTTCGGGGAGCGGTAAATCCACCGCGGCGGCGCTTTCGACAGGACGACCGGTCCTCAACGACGACCTGCTGTTGTTGCGCCCGGCAACGCCGGGATGGGAAGTTCACGCGACCCCGTTTGGGCGTCGCCGTCACCCCGAAGTCACCGCCGCGCCCCTGCGGGCGTTGCTGCGCCTGGTCCAGGCCCCGCAGGATGCGTTAGAAGCGATCTCCTCAGCCCAGGCCCTGGCAGAACTGGCCGCCAATTCCCCCGTCGTCAACGCCGATGTTGCCCGGACCCCGCTCCTCCTCCAACGCTGGCAGACTGTCCTGCAGGAGATTCCGGCCTATCGGCTGCACTTCCGCAAAGCCAATACCTTCTGGGAGGTCATTGATGCTCACTTTGGATAGTCGGGTTCAGCCGGCGCCCGGCGTCGTCGTCCGCGAGAGTGGCGACGAGCTTGTCGTCGTGGCTCCGGCGCAAGGGAAATACCTGGTCCTCAATCGGACCGGCGCGGCCGTCTTCCACCACATGAATGGGGAAACCCCTCTCCGCGACATCGCCGGGGCGCTCAGTCAGGATTTTCAAGCGCCGGTGGAGAGGGTACAGGCGGACGTGCTCCATCTCGCGGCGCAGCTCCTGGAGCGGGGCATGATAGTACTGATGGAAGGCTAACGCGCTTGCCCCTGGAAGCTACCCCGGCGGTCAAAAATGTCTGGGCCAGGGAAGCTCAACCGTCACACAAGAGCCTCGATGTCGCCAACGCAGCAACCGCAAAAGCGAAATTGTGTTATACTATTTTTATGACGTGAAGTCCCTTCCTGTTGCCGGATCGGGCGCGTTTCAACTGCCGATCCAATAGAGGCGCCATGTGCTGGCGCGCGCCGAGCAAGCACAAAAATGGCGACCCAAGGCCAAACTGAAGTTTGCGTTACATTTGCCACGCAAGTGATTTTTTTTCGCTGATTCGCTGACTGCTGACTCGCTGATCTCTATTTTCGAAGGAGGTGCATCACGCGACAAGGTAAAGTCAAAAGCGCAGTTCCAGCATCCAGATCAAATCATCACCTGAGGAGTGTAACCATGTACGAAACCCCGATGATCGTGTTCGAAGGCGAATTGGAAGTCCAGGCAGGTAGCCCTAACGGGCCCCTCACACTGCCCGGCCTCGAGTAATTCCACGCCGCCGATTCCAGACCGGGTAGCGTGGTGATACGCTACCCTGACCCAAAGGGGGAAAGCCCATCACTTTCCCCCCTTTTGCTATGCACGCGATAAGGCTTCCTGGGCACAGTCTGTCCTGCGGCGAATTTTTGAACCAGCTCATGGCATAGGATTATGCAAGACGAGACCCTGCAAGCGCTGAGTGACCTGGAACTGCTGCAGCGCATCATTGAAGGTTGTGAAGCAGCTTTTGAGGAGCTCTATCAGCGCTATAACGTCTCGCTCTTCAATTACCTGTTGCGTCTGACGCATGACAACATCGCGGCGGAGGAACTCCTGCAAGATGCATTTCTGATCCTCTGGCAAGAGGCGTGTTCTTTCCGCGGCGAAGCCAGCGTCAAAACGTGGCTCTTCCGCATCGCCCATCATCGCGCCGTTTCGTGGTTGCGCCGACGCCCTGAACATTCCAATGGCGATCTCGAACAGTTGCCCCTCGCCGACGCTACTGCAGATCCTGAAGGTAAGGCCATCGAAGCCTGGAAGACTCGAGAGGTCCTCGCGGCCCTTGATAGCCTCTCCAGTAAACACCGGGCAGTGCTGGAACTGGCAGTGTTCTACGAGCTGCCCTACGGCGAAATCGCCGAGGTGATTCACTGCCCGGTAGGCACAGTGAAAAGCCGCGTCAGCTACGCGCGGCGCTCTCTACTGCAATACCTCAAGAATCACGGGCTGAGTGAGCTCTAGGAGAAACCGGCCATGCGGATCCTTCGCAAGTCACGTAGCGGCAAGCTGACAGCCTTGCTTCCGTGGTATCTCAACCGCACACTTCCCCCGGCAGAACAACAGCGGGTAGAGCGGGAACTGCAGGAACACCCCGAGCTGCATCAGCCTCTGAATGAGTGGCGCACGGTGCAAACTCTGGTCAAGGGACAGCAGGTGCAGTACCCTTCCCCCGAAGTTCAGGCCCGGCTGATGGCGCAAATCCGCGCCCACAACTTGCCACGCCGCCAGACCCTGCCGCCGTGGCTCGCTCGTAGCTGGGGCCTGCTGGTGACCCTCGTGATGTTGTGCCTGTTGTGGGCAGTGTTCCAACCGGGGATCCAGCTGCGGTGGCAGGTCAGCCAGGGAGACATCGCGGGGTTCCACATCTACCGCGCGCCAGCCGGCAGCGCTGACTTCACCCTGCTGACCGAAATCACCCAGCCGTCCGCTGCGGGAGCCTACCGTTTCGTGGATACCACCGTGTGGCGGGGGCAGGCCTACACCTACCGCATCGTAACCCTGGGGCGGGACGGCCAACAGCTTCTCAGTAGCGAGGTCCTTGTCGGCGCCGGCGCCGCACTGCTGGGGCAGCTGTCCGTGACCCTGACCAGCGTCCTCCTCGGCTGGAGCGCCGTCCTGTTACTCGAACGCTGGCCAACGCCGCCGCGACGGTATCAGCCCCGCTAATGCCGTCGCGCGAGACGAAACCTCCGCGCCCCTCCTGTTCCCCCGCAGCGTCACGACGACCTCCCCACAAATGCTTGACAAACGCCTCACAAACAGGTATAGTCATACTGCCGTGGCTGAAGGCGCGGCAACGTCCCCCTTCAACGGCGGCGCTTTCTAATTTCCGATGTTGCCTCATCGGACGACCCGTGAACCGGGAGGCATGCTCTCCCCAGAGGAGGGTTGCCCATGATCGAGGGTAACCATGCATACAAAAACCGCTTTCGCTTTGGGCCTGACGCTGGCACTTGTCGGCGTTGGGCTGGGGATAATGTCGGGATTGACCTTTCCGACGCAAGCCGCCTTCGAGCCGCGCCGCGAGGAGCTGCCGACCGGGCCGCAAACGCCGGCGGCCCCCGATGACGCCTTTGCGCCCTCGCCGGCAGCCGATGCGCTGCCCCCCGCCGAATCCAGCGCGCCCGCCGCACTGACCCCCTTCTCCTTCGCTCCAACGCCTTGGGTACTTCCGGATCCTGTCTGGCGCATTGGCGTCACCCGGGATGGGCTGTATCGCCTCGCCTATGACACGCTCGAAATGGCCGGTGCGCCGGTCAGCGGGACCGCGACCTCGGCGTTGCGGCTCTGGCATCGGGGCGTTGAAGTCGCCATCGAGGTCAATGACGTCAACGGTAACGGCTTGTTCGAGCCTCAAGACGGGCTGATCTTCTACGGCGAGAAATTTCACGGCAGCACCCAGGATGAAAAATACACCGACGAAAACGTCTACTGGCTGAGCGTGGAAGCCGGCGCCGCCGGCAAACGCATGACCTCACGCAGCGTGTCCCCGGTCGGCGCGCCGGCGACGGACATGTGCCTCACTACCGTCGTGGCCGAACAAAATCTGCGATACTGGGCGCGCTGGTACGACCATCCCGGCACCGCCACCACCTGGTTTTGGGAACGGATGTTTGCTCCCCTCGGACAGGTCGTCACGTACACTTACCCCATCCCCGTGAGCCATATTGCCGCCGCTCCCCACACGGCCACGCTCCTCATCGAGGTTGCCGGAAAGAGTTTCGACGCAGTCATCAACCCCGATCATTCCTTGCGGCTGACCCTCAACGGCGCGCCCATCGGCGAGACCTCCTGGGACGGTGAAGTCGGGCACGTCGTCACGTTCGAGATTCCCAGCGCGCTCTTGCAGGAAGGGGACAACGCGCTGGCGCTGGCAGTCGTCGGCACGACCGTGGCGCAGGACGTGTATTTCGACCGCGCCGAGCTCACCTATCTGCGAGAGCCGGTCGCGGCAGCAAGCGCCCTCACTTGCGAGGTCCCCACAACCGGCGCGCACACCTACACGTTCACGGGCTTGCCCGCGGGGGCGCAGCTCTACGACATCACCGATCCGCTCAATCCGGTCAAACTCACCGATCATAGCGGCTTCACCTTCCAGGACACCGTGAGCGCCGGCACGCGCTACGTGGGGGGAGCTCCAACCCCGCTGACCCCTCCCTTCATCAGCTATCTGCCGCTGGTGCTGCGCGCCAACAGCGGCGCGACGCGGGATGTCGCCCCCGCGGCCTCGGCGGGAATTCCCGCCGTCGCCTTCTTCCCCGCGCCGACCCTCGAACAGTATCACCCCGACCTCAGCCTGATCACGCGCACGACCGGCGCCGACCTGCTCATCATCGCGCCGCGCGAATTCCACGCTGCGCTCCAGCCCTTGATCGCCCATCGTCAGGAGCAGGGGCTGCGCGTGGCGCTCGTGGCAGAGCAGGACCTCTACCCCCTCTTTAACGGCGGCGTGTACCATCCCGAAGCGCTGCGCGCTTTCGTCGCCCACGCCTACAAGAACTGGCCCGGTCCGGCGCCCCGTTATCTGCTCCTGGTAGGCGGCGGCCATTTCAACTTCAAGGGCTACGCGCCGGAGACCTTCGGCCCGCCGACGCGCATCTGGATTCCGCCCTACCTCGAATTTGCCGATCCCGATCAGGGGGAAGTGCCGGTGGACGCCCGCTACGGCGACGTCAACGGCGACGGCTTGCCCGAGCTCATGGTCGGACGCATCCCCGCCAACTCCGAGGCCGAGCTCGTCACCTACCTTGACAAGCTGCTGGCTTACGACGCTCTGCCCGCCGCAAGTTGGACGGAGACCGCGATCTTCGCCGCCGATGACGGTGCCTCTTCCCCGGAGCCCTATTATGCCGGCAGTTTTCGGGGCTGGATCCAAGACCGGCTGTTCCCTTCCTGGGTCGTCACCCACACCGTGTATATGGTGGACTATTGCCCCAAGTCACCGGCGAACTGGACCGCGCCCCCCGCACCTTGTCCCTCGGCCACGCGCGCGCTGACCGAGACCTGGAGCCGGGGAGCGGCGCTCCTGTTCTACGCCGGCCATGGCGCGCCGGGCATGTGGGCCCATGAGCCGCTGCTCCGAGGATCGCAGCTCGCCACCCTCAAACCGATGACGATGACGGGCCAGCCCCTGGTCATTGCCCTGGATTGCTGGGACGGCTACTGGATGTATCCCCGCAACGCCAACCTGGACAACGGACGCGAGGCAGTCTCCATCGGCGAGCGCGCCACCATGGGATGGGGCGATCGGGGCGCCATCGCGGTATTTGGGCCGGCGGGCCTGGCATACCTCTATGTTGAGGAGCCCATGGCCCGAGCCATGATGCAGAAGGCTTTTGTGGACGGAGAACGCCGTCTGGGCGAATTGACGCAGGCCGGGCGCCTGGCAATCTGGAGCCTGAATTCGGGGAAATACCTCGCTCGCACCTACACCCTGTTGGGCGACCCTTCGATGCGCTTGCGCCTTGCGGATGTGCCGTAGGCCCGGCGTTGACGCCTGAATCCAGGAGGACTGGTCGCTTGACGTTGAATGTAGCCGAGCAATGGCCCGACATCATCGCCCAACCGCTGACGGGCGAGCTGCGCCTGCGCGTGCGCGGGCGGAGCATGTGGCCCACGTTGCAGCCCGGCGACGAGGCGCACGTCGCGCCGGTCGCGGCAGAGGCGCTCCAACCCGGCGATTGGATCATCATCCGCGCCCCCAACGGCCCGCTGATCCATCGCTTTCTGGGATTCACCCGCGAAGGGGAACTGCTCACCAAGGGGGACGCCCATCGCGCGCCAGATCCCCCCTGGCCGCAAGAGGCCCTGCTGGGACGTGTCACCGCCTTCACCCGCCGGGGGATCACTACCGTCGTGCGTCCCCATTCCCTGGCAGAAAGGACAAAAACCATGTGGCATCGAGTCGTAGCCGGCATCTGGCAACGGCGGCGCTCCCGCCGACACACCTTGTCGTCCGTTTTGCTGGCGCTCCTCTGCCTCGCGCTGCTGTTTCATCCTCTCCTTGCGGCCGTCACCCTTTCCAGGTTCGGCGCAAGCGTCCAGACCGACAGCATCAAAGTATATTGGGAAACCGCCAGCGAAGTCAATATGTCGGTGTTCTACGTCCTGCGTTCCCTGAGCGAGACCGGCACCTACAGCCGCATTTCCAACTTCATCCCCGCGGAAGGCGATCTCGGCGGGGCGATGTATGAATACATTGACTATGATGTCCAGGCGGGCACAACATATTACTACAAGCTGGAAGCGGTCGAGACCAACGGCTCCTCCGAATTCCACGGCCCCGTGTCAGCGCGCATGCCGTTGCCCGGTGAGGACGCCACTCCCACGCCCACGCCGTCGCCCACCGCCACATCCACGCCCGCCCCGACGACGGCGGCCCCTCCCCCCACCGCCACCCCTGAACCGTTCGTGCGCTTTTGGGCGGATCAAACCACCTTGCAGGCCGGACAGTGTGCCACCCTGCAATGGGAAACCGCCGAGATTGACGCTGTCTTCCTCGACGGCGTCGGCGTCCCCGGCGTGAGCGGCAAAACCGTCTGCCCCTGCGCAGGCGAGACCCATGTCCTCCGCGTCACCTATCGGGACGGCAGCACGCAGGATTTCACGGTGACGCTGAACGTGCAGGGCGTCTGTACGCCGGCGCCGCCCAACAGCACGGCGACCCCCACCTTCCCGCCGCCGACCCTCATGCCGCGCCCTAACGGGACCGCCGCCCCCACCGTGGAAAATGGCCGCATCACGCCGACGCCGCAGCCGGGCGCGCCCACTTTCACGCCAGCCCCGCAAACCGCGCCGATCGAAATCACCGAAATCGCGCCCCTGTCGCCGGGGACGCCGCTCATCGCGCCGGGAACCGCAACGGCCAGCCCCTCGCTGGCCACACCCACGCTGGCGCGCCCCCTGTTTGAGGGCCAGGCGCCTGAAGCCTCCTCTTCGAACTGGCTGTGGGGAGCCATCGGCGCCGGCGGGCTGCTGATTTTGCTGGGAGGGGCGGGCATCTGGTGGATGCGGAGACGCGCATGAAACGCCTGCAACGGGTCCTCCTCCTCGGATTGCTGATGCTGCTCCCGGCGTGCAAGCACAGCGCCGGACCGACTGCCATCTCAGGGGACTTCACCCCTGGGGAACACACGGCCTTCTTCATTGATGTGGCCCACGAGGGCGGCGTCTGGATTGCTCCGGCGACGCTCGCGGCCCTCGGGGTGGATGTGAAGGCCTCCGCCGCGCCAACGCTGCGCCTCTCCTGGAAAGGGCACCCGCTCCCCACCCGCGCCATCGAGGAAGACGGACAGTGGGGGCTGTTCTTCTTTGCGCCCGCCTTCCACACCCGCTACACCCAGGAGACCAGCTTCCTGCTAGAGCTGGGAGAGGCGGGAACGCCCCTGCCCTCCCGGACGCCAGAGGCATCCACGGCGCCCCCCCTGCCGGGTCTGACGCAAGCCACCTGGGAGGAAGACCGCCGCTATCTGCCGCAGGCGACGGCGGAGATCCCCTGGTTCTGGCAGCCCATCTACGCCCCCGGTGAGGTCGCCAGCACCCTCACCCTCACCGACGCCGTCGCCGGCCCCCTCACCGTCACCGTGCGCCTGTGGAGCCACACACGCTTCACCCCCTTCCCCGATCATCGCCTGCAATTGTACTGGGACGAGACGCTGCAGGGCCAATGGGACTGGAGCGGTCAGGGGATGCAGACCTTCACCGCCAGCTGGGACGAGGCCGCGCCGCAAGGCACTCACCGTCTGACATTGAAAACGCCCGCCGTCAGCGACGCCGGCGTCGCCATCGTCTGGATTGACGGTTGGGACATCACCTATCCGCGCGCCTCCGTTCCGCCCGACGGGCTGCTGCAGGCCCAGGGCCAGACGCTCGCCGTCGGCCAACCGGGGTTGATGGTCCTGGACGTCACCGATCCGCTCGCGCCCGTCGAGCTGGGGCAGACCTCCGCCGCCGGCGCCATCGCCGCCGAGCCGGGGCGGCGCTATTGGATAGGCGACCTCAAAACGGCGGCGGCCCCTGTCCGGCTGCGCCCCGCTCTGACCATAGAGGAAGCCGCGCTCGCGGAGACGACTTACCTGGTGATCGCTCCCGCTGCGGCTCACGCCGCGCTGGCCCCGCTGCTGACACACCGGCAGGCGGAGGGACTCGTCACCGCAATCGTGACGCCGCAGGCCGTGTACGACACCTTCGGCGCCGGGCGCGCCGACCCCGACGCGATCAGCGCCCTGGTGCAGAGCCTGCCGAAGCTGCGCTATTTACTGCTGGCAGGAGATGGCGTCGCCGATCCCGCCGGATACGACGCCGACGTCGGGCCCGTGCGCGTCGTCGCGCCCTTCACCCGCACGACCGTGCTCGGCGAGACTCCCGCCGACGGTCGCTACAGCCTCAGCGCCGCCGGCGAGCCGACCGTTGCCGTCGGGCGCTTTCCCGCCGAGACGGTCGCCGGCATCCAGGTCATGGTCGAGAAGACGCTTAGCTGGGAAGCGGCGCAGCAGCCTCCCACCCCGATCTTCGTCGCGGATGACGAGCCGGCCTTCTCCGACATGCTCGCGGAAATCATCCCGCTGGTGCCCGGTGGCGAGCAGGCCGAGCGCCTTGACGCCGGCGAGGCCGGCAGCCGGGAACGCTTGCTGACGGCCCTGAATCGCGGTCCCAGCTGGTTCACCTACAGCGGGCACGGCAGCCTCAGCCAGCTCTGTGATGAAGAAATCCTCACCCTCAACGACGGGCAAAACTGGAAACAGCCCTCGGTGGTGATCGCCTGGACCTGCCTGGCGGGGCATTTTGCGCATCCCACCCAGGCCTCCCTCGCCGAAGCCTGGATGCAGACACCGGTTGGAGGCGCTGTCGCTTTCCTGGGACCGGTAGGGGAAACCACCACCTTCGAGCAGCGCCCCGCCGCGCAGGTTTTCTATCAGGCGTTGGCGCAGCAGCCCCGGCTCGGCGACGCCTGGCTGCAAGTGCTGCAAGACAAAAACAACGCCGCCGATGTGCGCTGGGGCTTTCTCATCCTGGGAGATCCGGCGTTGCACGTGGAGCCGGCGCCTTGATGTCGGCCCGCTCCCGAATGTGAATGCGGGCCGCGACTTCCCCTTCCACTCAGCGTCGGCGCGGGAAAGAAAGGGGAGTTTTTGGCTATTTCCCCACTGGACACAGATTTCAGAAGGGGATATACTCAGGTTGTCAGACATCTGTCAGGGCATCTTGCCCGGCCAGACCTGTTCAAACCCGATTTTCATCCCGAGGTTAACGATGCGACTTGAATTCACACTGAATCATCATCCCCTGGCGTTGGAGGAGCTGCCTGACGAACTTTCGCTCCTGGACTTATTGCGGGAGGTCCTCGACCTCACCGGCACCAAACGCGGCTGTGATACCGGCGCCTGTGGCGCGTGCGCCGTGCTGGTAGATGGCAAATTCACGCGAGCCTGCCGCACCCCCGCCGCGAAAGTCGCCGGTTGTCACGTCATCACCATCGAGGGCTTGCGCGCTCCCGACGGCGGTCCCACCGACCTGCAACGCGCCTTCGTGGAATTCGGCGCGGTGCAGTGCGGATTCTGCACGCCGGGCATGATCATCGCCGCCGAAGCGCTGCTGCTCAAAAATCCCCTGCCGTCGCGCGAGGAAATCCGCAAAGCCCTGAGCGGCAACCTCTGCCGCTGCACAGGCTACCAGCAAATCGTGGACGCTATCGAGGTCACCGCCCAACGGCGCGCCGCCGTCCAGCAAGGAGCTTAGCCATGGCAGAGCTGCAGTATATCGGCAAGGAAGAACTTCAAAATGTGGATGGCCTGGCGCGCGCGATGGGGGAAGCGCGCTATGTCTGTGACATGCACGTGCCCGGCATGTTGATCGCCAAGGTGCTCCGCAGCCCGCTGCCGCACGCCCGCATCACGCACCTCGACGTGACGCCGGCGCTGGCCGTGCCGGGCGTCGTCGCCGCCATCACCAGCGCGGACTTCGAGGAGCATGGCAACTTCGGCTGGCCCATCAAAGACGCCTACGCCCTGGCCTATGAGCGCGTGCGCTACGTGGGCGAAGCCATCGCTGTCGTCGCTGCGGAGACTGAAACTGCCGCTCGCGCCGGCGTCGAAGCCATCGCGCTGACGCTGGAACCGTTGCCGGTCGTGAGCGACCTCCATCACGCCCTCGATCCCGACGCTCCCGTGATCCCCCAGGTCTCGCCCACCGGCAAGGGCAATCTGTGTGATGTCTCCATCGTCCGCAACGGCGATCCCGACCCCCTCCTGGCGGAATGCCCCTTCGTCCTGGACGAACATTATTACACGCCGCACCAGGAACACGCCTATCTGGAGACCGAGGGCGCACTCGCCATCCCCGAACTCGATGGCGGGGTGACGGTCTACGCCAATAACCAAAGCCCCTTCATCAACCGCGATATCATCGCCGCGCTGACCGGGCTCCCGCCGGAACAAGTGCGGGTGATCCAACCGCCCATTGGCGGCACCTTCGGCGGCAAGGATGATGTCCTCTACCAGACCTCCGCGCAGGTCGCCCAGCTGGCCCTGCTCACCGGTCGCCCTGTGCGCCTCATCTTCGAGCGCACCGAATCCATGCTCGCTTCCTACAAACGCCAGGCGATGGACATTCACCTGCGGATCGGCGCCGACGCTCAGGGCAACTTGCAAGCCGCGCGCGCCGTCCTGCTCGCCGACAGCGGCGCCTATGCTTCGATGACGCCCATGGCCTGCTGGCGCGCTACCATGCACGCCGCTGGCGCTTACCGCTACCGCGCCGTGCACGGCGACACGCAGGTGCTTTACACCAACAACGGCTATTCGGGCGCTTTTCGAGGCTTCGGAAACACCGCCGCGGCCGCCGCCGTGGAAATCGCCATAGACGAGCTGGCGTATCGCCTGGGCCGCGACCCGCTGGACTTTCGGCTGCAGAATTGCCTCCGCACGGGCGACCGCACCATGACCGGAGACACGATCACCCAAGAGGCCGGGCTGACGGCGTGCCTGGAATGGGTGCGCGAGCACGCCGATTGGGACCGCAAGCGCGCCGCTTACGCCGCGCAACCCGCCGACGCCGAGGTGCGGCGAGGATTGGGCGTTGCGGCCTATTTTCACGGCAGCGGTCTGGGAGGCGAGGGCCTGGATTATGCCGCCAGCACCCTGGCCGTGGAACCGGATTACGGCCTCGTCCTCACCTGCGGGCTGACGGACTTTGGGCAGGGCAGCCGCACCGTCTTCACCCTCATCGCCGCCGAAACGCTCGGCGTGAAGCTCGAGCGCGTGCACATGTTGCGCCCCGATACGCGCACCGCGCTCGATTCCGGCCCGACCGTCGCCTCGCGCTCCTCCATCATCGGCGGGAATGCCGTCGCGCTCGCCGCACAGAAGCTGGCGCAGCTGCTCACGTTCGCCGCCGCCGATGCGCTGCAGTGCGCCCCCGAGCAGCTCCTCCGTAATGGGGAACTGTTCATCGGCCCAAGCGAGGAGCCCCTTTCCTTTGAACAGGTGGTGGATCACGCGCGCGCGATGGGCCTGCAGCTCTCCGTCGCCGCGCGCTGGCAGATGCCGGAAATCCATTGGGATTTCCAGCAAGGGACGGGGAAGCCGTACTTCGGCTATGTCTTTGGGGCGCAGGTCGCCGAGGTGGAAGTGAATCGCAAGAGCGGGAAAGTGCGGGTCGTCGGCATTTGGGCGGCGCACGATGCCGGCAGGATCCTCTATCCGCGCGGGGCGCTGGGGCAGATGTACGGCGCCATCGCCATGGGCCTGGGTTTTGCGCTGATGGAAGGCTTTCGTTTCGAGAACGCCATGCCCCAGACCACCAATCTCACCACGTATCGCCTTCCACGCGCCACGGACGTGCCGGAGATTGAGGGCACTTTCATCCCAACGCGGCAGGGACTGGGGCCCTTCGGCGCGAAGAACCTCGCCGAGCCGGTGATGATCGGCACGGCGCCTGCCATCGCCAACGCCGTCTTCCAGGCGACGGGCGTCCGCGTGCGGCAATTTCCCATCACGCCAGAGATGCTCAAAACGAGCCGGTAAGGGACTTTCTGACACAGCAGACCACGGCCCGTGATACCAGGCCGTGGTCTGTCATTTCTGGCTCACGCTGCGGCGAAAAACGTCGGATACCGGGCGCGGAGCTCCTCCAACAGGGCGCCGAAGATCGCCGGGCTGTGAGGGGCAATCAACTGGAGCATTTCCACCGCCACGTTGCGGATCTCCCATTGCGCTTCGGGGGTGATGCGCACCCGGAAGAAGTGCAGCAATTCTCGGAAGTTCATCGTCACCACGAGGCGGGTCGCCGTGGCGTTGGGCAACACGAAGCGCGCGTCCTCCTTGCGTACCCCGCGCTCCCGCAAGCCGCGATAGGCTTCTTGCACCTGGGCCGCAAACTCCTCCCAGATGCGGGTCGCTTCCGGGTCGCCGGCGATGGCCTCCGGCACCACCCACTCGGGCGCGTCCATGGCTGTGTAACGCTGGCTTTCCTGGCTGTACGAAGCGAGCCGATGTCGCACCAGCTGATGGCTGCACGCCCGGCTGATCCCGCTGAGCTCGAAGGTGGCCGCCGCATGTTCGATGATGCTCTCGTGGCCGTCACGCAAACGCGCGCGGATGAACGCCCCCGCGTCGCCGCGAGATGCGCTCCGGTAGCACACCCGCCCCGCGTGCTCGATCAACTCCTCCGGCGTGCCGGCGCCCCGCAGGTACTGCGTCACCGCCAACAGCTCGACCCGCATCCTAAATCCCCAGGCCGGGGCGCAGCTGACTGAGCGCGTTGATGATGATCTGCACCGAGGCGTCAATGCCCCACTTGCCGCTGTTGACCACCAAATGGTAATTCAAGGGATCGGCCCAATCAATGCCGTAGAAGTTTTTGAGATAGGCAGCCGTGGTCTGATCGCTGTTGCGGGTGAGCGCCTCGGCCTCGCTGATGCTGATTCCCTTCTGGGCCTGCACCCGCATCACGCGCGCGCCCAAGGTCGCCTCGATGCGCACGTGGAGCACGCCGGCCATGTCCCGCAAGATCGCCTGTCCCCCGCGCCCGACGATGACAACGTTGCCGTGCTTGTAGGCGGCGCGGACGGTGCTCTGGATCATGTTAATGCAAGTGACCTCGTTCAGCGCGGAGACGGTGAGCTCTTGCTGCCCGGTGGGGCCCGTCGTCCAGCTCTCGACCTGCGCGACGGTGCGCGGCGCGAACAGGCGGTTGAAGAAGCCCCGCACTTTGTAATTCTCCTCCGAAAAATCCACCAGCTCGTGTTCGGAAAGCCCTACTTCCCCTGCAACCTGAAGCATCAGCTGCTTGTCGAAGTATTGGTATCCCAACACCTCACACAGACGCTTGGCGATTTCGTCACCGCCGCTGCCATACTGCCGGGAAATCGTAATGACTGCCATCGCTCTCCTCCTGTTCTGATACGTGTGCATGAAACTGTCAGGCGCAATGCTTGAGAAAGATCTTCACTTTCAGTATACTCGAAATTTGGCAAGTTGACCATTGCGGTGAAGCGCCATTCATGCGGCACGCTGGCTGGGGACGAAAACTCTGCAAGCTACGGATTGCAAAGATTCATTCACTGCCGCCCGGCTACTTGAGCCAGGCTGAACCGTTACCATAAAAACCGGCCCGCCGGTTAATACTCACCAGCGGGCCGGTCATGCATCACGCGCTACGCATCACGCCTCTTTCAGATACGCGATCAGCGGATCGGTGACCAGCGGCACCACATCGCCGATCATGTGCGGCATGAGATTGTCCATGACCTGCGGCATGAGCTTGGGCATCTGCTCGGCCATATAATCCGGCATGGGAATCCGCTCTGCCACCCGCGCCAGCATGGTGTCCATCACCTTGGGCATCATCATGGGCATCATCTTAGGGAAGAGCACCGGGAAGAGCGGTCTCATCGCCGCGAGCGCGCCGGGAACTTTGCCCAGCGCCCGCATCATCTTGCCCATGCCGAAGGGCATCGCGTCTACCAGCTCTGGCCACATCGTCCCCATCACGTCGGCGAAACCCTGCGGCGACATCAGGGCGATCATGGCCTCGAAGACGGCCCACTGCGCCTGTACGTCGGGGTGCGGATCGGGCAGGTCGGTGTAGCCCAATCGCTCCGCGCAGAAGCGCGCCAGGTCCTCGATCTCCACGGGCGCCTGAGTCTTCTGGCGCGTCACGCGGAACTGGAACTCGCAGCACGGACACGCTGCCAGCACCTTCTGCGCGCCGGCCTCGACGGCTTCGTCCAGGCGATGCTGACCCACCACCACGGCAACCGGCGGCTCTTTGATGAGCGTGAGCACGCTGCCGCAGCAGTGCGCGTTGTCACGGTTATATTCCATCTCGACGTATTTCACGCCGGGGATGGCCTGAATTAACGTCCGCGGCTCCTCGTAAACGTGAGAGACGCGCCCCATGTGGCAGGAATCGTGCCAGGTGACGGTCACCGGCTCGCCGTCGCCCTCCGGCAGCGCGTTTTCGGGGAAGGCAAACTCACCCGCCGCGATCTTCTCCGCCACGACCTCGCTGTAATGCCGGGCCGTGATGTTGAAGGGGATGCCCAGCTTCTTCGCCCACTCCGGATACACGTGCCGCCACATCATGCTACAGGCCGGGCAAGAAGTGATGACCGTGTCTGCCCCGGCAGCCTCCACCGCGGCGATGTTCTTCCGCATCGTCTCGGCAAAGATCTCCCACTTCCCCGACATCAGCATGGGCGCGCCGCAGCAGTTTTCCTTCTTGCCCACGTATGTGAAGTCTACGCCGGCCTCATCCAGCAGACGCACACTGGCAATACTGATGTCGTGCTCCACGTAGCTCGCGGTGCAACCCGCGAAGTACACGGCCGGGGCCTGCTTGCCCACGCCGTGCTTCTCTTTCAGGTCCTCGGGGAACCAGGCGTCGCGATCCTTGCGATAGCCGGCCCAAATGTTGCCCTGACCGGTGAGCGCCGCCGCCATCATCTCGAAGGGCGGGATCGTCATGTGCCCCTCCTCCTGGACCAGCTGCCCGCGCAGCTTCATCCACGACGGCTCGATGGGCAGATTCGCCGAGCAGCGCAGGTTACAGAGCTCGCAGGTGGTGCAGACCAGGAAGGTACCGACCATGAACTGATCCCACTTCTCGCGGCCCTCCATGTACTCGCGCAGCCAGTACCACTTGCCGCGCGGACTCTGGCTCTCCCAGCCGCGCCCGTAGTATTGATCGCATTCCTGCACGCAATAGCCGCACTGCGAGCAGGCGTAGGCGTACCAGGCCACATCAGGGGGGATGCCTTTGACGGGTTGATCGGGCATTTTCTCGCCCACCTCGCTGGCCACCGCGTTGCCGAAGGGCCGCAACAGCGGCTCGAATGCGTTAGCGGCAATCAGCGCGTTGCTGATGAGCGCATTGCCCAGCACCTTGCCGGGATTGAGGATGCCGGCGGGGTCCGCTTTACGCTTGAACTCCTTGAGCAAACGCACCCGCTCCGCCCCGAGGATTTTATCCCCCATCTTGGCGTAATACAGGCCCGTGGCGTAGGGGCGTCCGCCGTATTTTTCGGCGATGCGGGCAATGCTCAGCGAGAGCGGGAAGATGAAATTGTAGGTGAACTTGCGCTGGTCGGCGGGGATAAAGCCCAGGATGACGATTTCCGGCTCGCCCTGGGGATTGTGGCCATGGCGCACCACCATGCCTTCCTTGACCACCGGCTGGCCGACTTTTTGCTCGATTTCAGAGAGCGCCGCCCCCAGGCCGCTGAGGGGCAAAACGACCTCGGCGGGCACCAGGCTCGGCCCCAGGCGCTTCACCATCATAATGCGGAAGCGCTGCGCCCACTCATGCTGAGCAATCTCATCGCTGAGCAGCTCCGCCGTGCATGACTCGCTCTGCATCTGCGCGGCGATGGCGGAACGCACTTTCTGAGCGTCTGATTTGCGGAAGGCCAGGGTCAGGATATACGTCTCCGGCAACAGCACGCGCGGCTCGGTAGGATGCCCTTGATGCGTCTGCAAGGGGGCCTGGTTCTTCAGCTTCGCCATCTGCGGATTGATGAAGTGCATGGACCAAATCGGCACATCAGCAGCGAGCAGGCCTTCGAGCAAGTGTTGCATGCCCTGCGCCTCAGGGCAGCTCAGGGAGACGATCTCCAACGGCACAGCGGGCATGACCTTAATGGTCAGCTGGGTGATGAAGCCGGTGATGCCCTCGGCCTCGTAGATCATGTCGAGGTCGTCGCCCTCGAAAAGGCCCAGCGAGCCATCGCCGAGGATCACGCGCGCGCTCACGACGTTATCGCGGAACCAGCCCGCCTCGAAGCCGCCGAAACCCGCGCCGCCCTGCGCCAGCCAGCCGCCTGCCGTCGAAGAGGGGTAGCTGCTGGGATACGTGCGCAACGTGAAACCACGCTTCTGGAGTTCACGGTCGGCTTTTTCCCAGACCATGCCCGCCTCGAGGGTGGCCGTCTGCGCTGCGGCGTCTACCGCGAGGAGCTTGTCCATCCGGAAGAAGTCCACCACAATGCCGCCCTTCACGGGCAGCACGCCGCCGTAGCCAGAGGTCGCTTTGCCGCGGGGGACGAGGGGGATGCCCTCCTGCGCCGCCCACTGTACCAGCGCCACGAGCTCCGCCTCAGAGGCCGGCTGCACCACCGCATCGGCCAGCGGCGTCCCAATGAGCGGCTTGATCAGGCCCGGCATCTCACCCACATCGTGGCTGTAGAGCTTGCGCTCCACCGGGCGAGTGGTCATCCGCTCGCCAAAAACACTTTCAAGCCAGGTTATTTGCGCTTCAGACAATTTAGCCATTGTGTCCTCCAATAGAATCAGCGAAAAGGCGAAAAAACGAGAAAGCAAAAGGGTGGGTATAATCCGTTACCCCTCACCCCATTACCCCGCACCCGTTACCCATTCCCCAGCACTTGCGCCCCTTCCGCCAGAAACTGGGCGACGATAGCGCGCATCATGTCCAGGGCTTCCAGAATGTGGAGATTGCTCAGGGAATAATAGACTGCCGTCCCTTCCTTTCGCGCCTCGACCAGGCCCCGGTCGCGCAGAATGCGCAGGTGATGCGAGACGGTCGGCTGGGAGACGCCCAACATCTCGGTGAGCTCGGAGACATTCCGAGGCTGCTCGGCGACGAGGTACAGCAAGCGCAGCCGTTTGGGATCGCCCACACCTTCGCAAATGTAGCGGTGCAGTAAGACGGCTTCTTCTTCGGTGATGGCAGGCATAGGATTCCTTGCGGGTTGATACATTCAAATATATCTATGCTTGATTATAAACGAAACGGCGGAGGATACAAGATGATAAATGTCATAAGGATAAGGAGGTAGGGTCTTGTGGCCGAGATAGGTTACAGCATCTTTGACGCGCTATTTTCAAAATCTCTCAGCAATTCATCCTCGGAGCGTCCAGCAGAGAGCGCGACGAGCAATTGCGCGAACGTGATAATTCGCACATCGTTGCGCGAGAGGCGTCGCGCCTGTTGGCGGAAGGCTTCGATTTGGTGTTCTGCCCGCTGTTGAGCAACAGCCACCGCTTCGCGCAAGGGAAGATATGGGCGCTTATCTTCATCTGCCTTGCGGCAGACAAGGATAATGTCCAGGTCAATCGGCTCCTTTGTCTGCCGTTTAGGCGCAGCGACTGACATTTCAGATTTTACTGGTTGTGCAGCCATAAAACAAAACCCTGACGCTGTTACCGCCCGCGCAATGGCATTCCATCCTTCTTCACGTGAGTGATGGTAAGTGAAAACTAGCAACCCCTCATTCCGCAACACGCGATGACATTCAGTAAACACATCTGCCAGTTTGGCGGCAAATGCACCAGCATCTTGATCTTGCACTTCGCGCACGCTGCGCGTTGTTGGCTGCCCTCCACCAGCATCTCCCAACAATGGCAGGTGCCAGGCATAAAAAAAGTCCGCCAATTCGGAGTAATGCACGTTGTCGAAGAAGGGTGGGTCCGTAATGACCAAGTCCACTGATCCAGACAACAAGTCGGTATGTGCGGAATCACCGCACGAAAGATAAATCGCGCCGGCGCGCAAATTCTGCGCGCATTGAACAAGAGGCAGCTCTCCCAGTAGCGACGGGTTACAGCCGAGACGTTTGCCGCTCTTGAGGGTGTCGCCAATTTTTGTGACTTCCACCTCGAAGGGGGCTGCGCGATAGGCCAACGCGCGTATCAGACGGGACTCGAAAAGTGTTGAGAAGGCGCCTGAGCTCTTAGGTGTCCCCCACACATTGGCCTCTAATGGTTGCTGTTCGGGTTTGAGAATGTGATGTGCAAAGATATGGCGCACAGCGCCTGTCCCTTCCCCCTTGAAGGAGCAAAACATATTATTGAACTCCAGCACACCAGAAAACAGCATCGCAAAAACCAGGCGCACATCTGGATCTGCCAGGGCTTGAATCTCACGCCCTAACCAGGATAGAGCGAGTAACTGCCGCGCGTTGAAGAACTGCGACCAGCGTGTGTACCCGTAATTGCGCGCCTGATTGGTATTGTGGCCCGGTTCAAGGGGAATGTCGGCAATGAGCGGCGGCTCATGTTCCAAGGACGCGACCACGGCGGCATAGGCACTCATATCTTCGGGCGTAATGCGGCGGTATTCTTTTTCCCCATCCGCGCGCAGCACGATTTTGGCATACATCCGGTGCATGGGGGGGCCATTTAGCAGCCGCGCTGCCTCAATGATAGCGAAATGCGCATTACAATGTGGACAAGTCGCCCTGGCCTTTTCTGCCGGACCACGTTGTGGATTGAAACCATATCCACACGCAGGACATTGCGCGCGTGTAGCATCGTAGCGGGTTGCAAAGACCGCCGCACAACGAGGGCAAATACACTGCGCTTCGGGCTTGCGCGTGGGGTAGACGTTCTGCGAGAAAATATAACGGTTGAACAAATCTACTGGTTGAGCACAAGCCGGGCAAGGTATCTGTTTTACCCAGAAATAGTATAAGACCTGACTGCCATCCTTGAGGCGATACAGATCTTTAATACGCTCACCCACCGAGGCTTCTAGTTGCTGGAAAATGCGCCGGGCTTGCGGCTGCGATACATTCGCAAAGGCGGCCCGCACAATGTTATACGCCACCGGGTTGATGTCGCGCCCTATCGCTGTGCAACCGAGTTTGACAGCTTCGCCGACGGTGGTGCCGCTGCCCATGAATGGATCAAACACCACCAGGCCGTCCAAATCGTTCTTCTGATGAAACAAGGATAATACATCCGCAGTCTCAGGCAATGCAGCGGCTAAAATGATAGCACGGAACACACTACCTAAACGCTGCGCCCACCATTTATGCAGATGATAGATGGGGCGGTAAATCTCTTTACGCCAGCTTTCCGCCTCCGCAAGCATACTAATTTCAGCGAAAGGAAAATTGTTCTCCAGTGCTGAACATTCTGCTTCCCGTAGCGTTAACACCTGCGGTTCGAGCAGATCGAACAATGTGCTGATGGCGCTCAAGTCTCGCGCTCCTTGAGTAAGATAGTCACACTTTTGTCCGAATCACCTGCCATGCGATATGCAATGAAATGATGCTCTTGCCCGGCCTTGGGGTTACGCGCGGTCTTGGCTATAATGAGATTGGTCGTAAGATCAAACTCATACCCCACGATCAGGTGGTCTGCCTCCTGACGTGCAAGCTCCCCAACTACCTTGAACCCCTGCGGCAGCTCAAAACCTTCCGGCAAAATCAGGGTCCGTGTTCCAGTCAGTCCATCCACAATAGCAAAAGGCGTGGGTGCAACATACATCTTCCGGTCGCGGATCATAATATCACCATAGCTGCCGAAGCCTCTCACACTGCGGTTTTTGTGAACATACTCATGGTGCGCGTTCAAAAAATCACCGTGGCAGATGACCAAATCAATGACCGGATATTCCCTATCGGCATCGGCAGCTTGTGGATAGCGCCCAAATACATAAGACATTATATCGATTAGAAAACAAACAGAAACTATGGTATACTCAACTCCAATTGCGCTACCAGGAGGATATGATGAGTCCCTATCAGACCTATGCTGAGAAACCTAAAGAGTTTTTGGCCCTTAC
>Ga0208825_1001139_pt1 | contig 21525 bp, 16 predicted proteins | sample AD_UKC113_MetaG_FD_184450 | JGI IMG/M metagenome (GOLD analysis project Ga0208825, IMG submission 184450) | Active sludge microbial communities of municipal wastewater-treating anaerobic digesters from Hong Kong - AD_UKC113_MetaG (SPAdes)... | ecosystem: Engineered > Bioreactor > Anaerobic >...
GTGGCTGAGATACCTTCTCGAAACCACCGTTATAATTATCAGCGTAAATCCGCGTAATCCGCGTGAACCTATCCTTACTTCATCAACACGATTTTCATTATTTTGACATAAGGCTTAGCGCTGTTACTTTGAGCCGTCATCTGTACAAAGTAAATTCCACTCGCATACCTCGAGCCATCAAATGTTGCTGTGTGATAACCTGCTTTTATTTCATCATCCACCAATGTTGCTACTTCTCTTCCAAGTATGTCATAGACCTTCATCGTTACTTTGGATGCTTTTGGTAACTGATATTCAATGGTTGTTGTTGGATTGAAGGGATTGGGGTAATTCTGTGATAAAAAGTAGGATACAGGTGTATTAGATGTACTTTCTACAATGTCGGCGCCGTCTGAGCTATACTTAATGGTTGTGTAAATGCTCGATTTACCACTAAAGCTATATCCAGTAACATAAACATTCCCGGAATTATCAATGGCAAGAGCATAAGCACGGTCATTAGAATTGGTTTGTCCATTATATCTTGCTACCCAATGCTCTTCCCCTTGTGAATTATACTTTACGGTTGCATAATCATAGCTTGTTCCTGAACCATAGCTATATCCAGTAACATAAACATTCCCGGAATTATCAACGGCAAGAGCATAGGCTTCATCAAAATAATTTCCCGGTCCATTATATCTTGCTACCCACTGCTCTTTACCTTGTGAATTATACTTTATGGTTGCATAATCATCGTATGTTTCTGAACCATAGCTCCTTCCAGTAACATAAACATTCCCGGAATTGTCAAGGGCAAGAGCAAGAGCACCATCATAATAATTCTCAGGTCCATTATATCTTGCTACCCACTGCTCTTCCCCTTGTGAATTATACTTTACGGTCGCATAATCATAGCTTGTTCCTGAACCAACACTATATCCAGTAACATAAACATTCCCGGAATTATCAACGGCAAGAGCTTGAACTTTATCCTCAGAATTCCCCGGTCCATTATATCTTGCTACCCACTGCTCTTCCCCTTGTGAATTATACTTTATGGTCGCATAATCATCGCCTGTTCCTGAACCATAGCTCCTTCCAGTAACATAAACATTCCCGGAATTATCAACGGCAAGAGCTTGAACTTTATCCTCAGAATTCCCCGGTCCATTATATCTTGCTACCCACTGCTCTTTACCATTTGAATTATACTTTATGGTCGCATAATCATCGCCTGTTCCTGAACCATAGCTCCTTCCAGTAACATAAACATTCCCGGAATTATCAACGGCAAGAGCATAAGCTACATCACCAGAATTTCCCGGTCCATTATATCTTGCTACCCACTGCTCTTTACCTTGCGAGTTATACTTTATGGTCGCATAATCATAGCTTGTTCCTGAACCATAGCTATATCCAGTAACATAAACATTCCCGGAATTATCAACAGCAAGAGCATAGGCCACATCATCAGAATTTCCCGGTCCATTATATCTTGCTACCCACTGCTCTTCTCCTTGTGAATTATACTTTATGGTCGCATAATCAACGCCTGTTCCTGAACCAACGCTACTCCCATTAACATAAACATTCCCGGAATCATCAACAGCAAGAGCACAAGCACGGTCGGAATTTCCAAATCCATTATATCTTGCTACCCACTGCTCTTCTCCTTGTGAATTATACTTTACGGTCGCATAATCATCGTCTGTTTCTGAACCATAGCTAATTCCAGTAACATAAACATTCCCGGAATTATCAACAGCAAGAGCCTCAGCATAGTCAGTGAAATTCCCCGGTCCATTATATCTTGCTACCCACTGCTCTTTTCCTTGTGAATTATACTTTATGGTCGCATAATCAACGTCTGTTCCTGAACCAACGCTACTCCCAGTAACATAAACATTCCCGAAATTATCAACGGCAAGAGCATAGGCCTCGTTATAAGAATTGGTTGGACCATTATATCTTGCTACCCACTGCTCTTTACCATTTGAATTATACTTCACAGTTGCACAATCATATCCTGATTCAGAATCATAGCTATATCCAGTAACATAAACATTCCCGGAATTGTCAACAGCAAGAGCATTAGCTCCGTCATAAGAATTTCTAGGTCCATTATATCTTGCTACCCACTGCTCTTTACCTTGCGAGTTATACTTTACGGTCGCATAATCACAGTTTATTCCTGAACCAATACTATGTCCAGTAACATAAACATTTCCGGAATTATCAACAGCAAGAGCATAAGCCACATCATCATAATTTCCCGTTCCATTATATCTTGCTACCCACTGCTCTTTACCTTGCGAATTATACTTTACGGTCACATAATCAGAGTATGTTCCTGAACCAACGCTACTCCCAGTAACATAAACATTCCCGGAATTATCAACGGCAAGAGCACGAGCATAGTCATAAGAATTTCGCGGTCCATTATATCTTGCTACCCACTGCTCTTCCCCTTGTGAATTATACTTTACGGTCACATAATCAGAGTATGTTCCTGAACCATAGCTATATCCGGTAACATAGATATTGCCTTGATTATCAATAGCTATATCGGTCGCTTTATCTGAAGCTAGAGCAAGTCCTGAGGCATAGTGGCTTACCCATTCAGGTTCTTTCCCATTTGCAACAGCGCTTTGTAGTTTGAGACCACGATTATTATCTCTTGCTTCAGTTTGATACGAGGGCTTATTGAACTTAGAATGTGGATGTCGGTTAGGCAACTCTTGTTTATTTAAGAAATCCTCTGGAACCGGTTTATGACGATCTATCGGTAAATCCTGACTCATTACTACAAATCCTGTGCAAGCAACAAAAAGGAAGGAGAAGAAAATTTTTTTCATGGTGCATCCCTTTTTATGACTAGTTTATTTCCTCTAACAGCCAGTATAATATTATTGAAAACCCATTTGAAATCCAACAAAAATTTTCTGAGTAATCAAAGATGAAAACAATAAATCAAAATTAAGCCTTAGAAACTTATAAAGTTGGTTGCCTCGATACGCCTTACGGCACCTCGGCAACCGAGTTGCTAACGGTGGCTGAGGTGAGCGCTAGCTCGTATCGAAGCCACTGCTATAACTATCTGCACAAATCTGCGTTATCTGCGTGAAACAAAACTAATATTCTCCACTATGAGTCAACATGAAGAATTTCATAGAGTGTAGTGCGTTGGGCTGGAATAAATCCAGCTTCGCGAATAAGCGAACGGCATTCATCAATGTTTGTGGTGTTGACAAAATTTGCCGCTGCATGAACATTCTCTTCCAGCAAAATCCCGCCAAAATCATCTCCACCAAAATGAAGCGCTATTTGTCCTATTTTCTTCCCTTCAGAAAACCACGACGCCTGTATATGCGGAAAGTTATCGAGATAGATTCTGGAAAGAGCAATCATACGCAAGTAACGATTCGGCGGAGCATATTGTGGAATGATCTTTTCCAATGGCGTATTGCCGGGCTTAAACGACCACGGAATAAACGCCGTAAATCCATTGGTTTCATCCTGTAAAACACGAATAGAATCAAGATGCTCTATAATTTCTTCATCGCGCTCGAGATGCCCATACATCATTGTTGCCGTTGTTCTATAACCAATGCGATGAGCAATTCGCATCACCGAAAGCCAATCTTCGACAGAACCCTTTTTATGACTTACTTTCTTCTTCACCCGGTTGGAAAGTATTTCGGCTCCGCCGCCAGGCAACGTGCGTAATCCTTTATTCCATAATTGCTGCAGAACTTCTTCCACAGTCAATCCAGATATTTTTGACATACCAAGAATTTCCGATGTCGAGAAAAAATGCGGACAAACTTGAGGCACTTCCTTTACGGTGCGTTCAACAAGTTCAAGGTAATATTCAAAAGGTAAATCGGGATGCACTCCTCCCTGAAGTAGGACAGTCGTCGTTCCCTGCTCTGCTGCACGCTTGAACTTTTCAATCAACTGGTCGACGGTAAAAGTGTAAGCTTCCTCGTCATCTCTATGTCGGTAGAAGGCGCAAAAGATACAATCAATCGAACAGACATTCGAATAATTTGGATTTGTATCTACAACGTACGTAACCAGAGGATCGGGATTTTTTCTGAAACGAATTTCATTGGCGACCTCGCCTAACTCGATGAGATCGCTATATCGAAGCAGAAATAATCCTTCCTCTTGATTTATTCGTTGACCATCCAATACTTCGTTTAGAATTTCTGATACGTGCATTCTTCAATTTGAAATGAACGGTAAGAGACTTAAATGTTTATTGCATATCCCAATGACTTTAATTCTTTAATAATCGAAAAACTTGCCTCTTCTAATTTTACCACGATAGGCTTAATGGTAACGCCCGGTACTTCTTTTGGAAAATCCACATCTGTCATATGCAACACCATAACGTGTCCTTTGCCAAGCTTTCCGACAAAGTGACCAAGCTCAAACATGATATAAGCTGTATCTTGTGAGTTCACGACAAAGAACGCATATTGCACATCCATACGCTCCTGAATTGTCTCCAACTCGAGCATAGTGCCAGGTTTACGCTCGATCTTGATTTCTTCCAATCCAATTTCTTTCAGGAAATCCGATAATTGAATGCAAAGCGGTTCATTCTTATCTCCAATGACGTAAACTTTCGTTCGTTGGTCCGAAGCAGAATCACTTGATGGTGTTTGAGGTGTCGGCGTTTTCTTTGGTGGCGGCTTTAGAACTTTTGCCCCTGATGATTCTGTAACTGCCACAGTCGTTGGTTGGGCTTCCGATGGTGGATACTCTGCCGTTGTTATAAGCGCTGGCGTGGCTTTTATCTTTTCATACAATTCCTTCAAAGAATTAAGAATAAGCTGTGCCGATGATTGATAAAAGTACGTTCCATTAGAATCATTAATAATTTTATTTTTGTAAGGAACCCCAACAGGTCCGGAAAGCTCTAGCGCCTCAAGGCTCGCTTTTCTCCAATTGCTATATGTCGGTTGCATTCGGGCATTGTAGCCGGAAAACTCAAAACCACCTAATGGCACAAGTTTTTCACCCGATTCGATCAATTCTTCGTATCGTTTAAGAAGTTCGTCTATCATAAGTACCTTCCTGTTCTTCCATTGATATTATTTCGTTGAGCAATTTTTCGAATTCGGTAATCGCAGTTTGCTCGCGTTCACCAACGCGAAAAGTAAATCCTTCTAAATACTCGACACAATCATGTTCGGAAATTTTTAAATCATTTGTATGGAATGCACAGAGCTCCGCATATCGTCCCTCAGCTTTTGCAAGAGATTCAGAAAGGGCTTTCTGCAGTCCCTCTTGTTGTTCTGCTGTCGCCGTTGATTGGATTCCCCAGAGAGCAAAAATAAAAGGCAATCGTTTCCATTCGTACCACTCCCACGCCAGATCGTAGACAAGTTCGAATCCATGCAAACCATGCTTCTGATGCTTTAAGGCTTCATCGCCAATGAGTAAAACAGCATCGAAGGAAGCGTAGTCATTGATGATTGGACTCATTCTTTCAAAATTTGCATAGACGCCATATTTCTTCCATAACAATATTTTCAAGAGCATAATCGAAGTAGCAGTTGCATCCGTAACGCCAATTGTTTTTCCTCCCAACCCATTCCATCCATCATTTGTAAAGAGAAGAACGCTCTTCACCTGATTGCGGGCTGCAAGGCAGAATGGCAACGGCGTGAGATGTTCCTTCATCCGCAGAAAATCGCAGAGCGAGAACAATCCTGCAAGAAGTTGATTCTGTTCTGCAAGAAATCCCATTCGACGAGGCGTTACTGGAAGAAGTTTGAAGCGCTGCTGATCGAAACATTCAAAGAATGGAACAGAATTGAGATAAGGAATTCGTCCGATGACATTTTCTGCGTGAAGAATGCGAGGCGTGTAATAGAGATCGCGTTCCACAGGAATTTTTCCAGCTTCGCGAATGATCGAAACAATTCTTTCCTTTGTTAAACTTGCGGCGCTCTTTGCGCCTGCATCGTGAGCTATACGTTCACCGCCAACTGTACCGTCAATATCATCGGCACCAAAATTTAATGCCACCGAAGCAACTTCCTCAGTCGACATAACCCAATATGCTTTGATGTGGGGAAAATTATCCAGCATCAAGCGTGAAATTGCAATAAGCTTGAGATCATCTATTGCCGAAGTAAATTGATCGGGCGGCTTAATTCCCGAAGCGCCCGGTTGAAATGCAAGCGGAACAAACGAAAGAAAGCCTCCAGTCTCATCCTGAAGTTCACGCAATTTCATCAAGTGAGAAAGGCGCTCTTCAGCCGTTTCGATGTGTCCATAGAGAAGCGTTGCGTTCGTTGGAATTCCAAGTTTATGCGCTGTACGATGGATATCGAGCCAACGCTCAGCGTTAATTTTTTGAGGAAACAATTCCTTCCGAATTCGTTCCGAAAAAACTTCAGCGCCGCCACCGGGAAGCGTTTGCAATCCTGCCTCTTTGAGGCGCTTCAAAACATCTTCCACTGAGAGTTGAAACTTGCGATGGAAATAATCAATCTCAACGGCCGTAAATGCTTTGATTCCTATCGAAGGAAACGACGCACGAATTCGACGTATCATTTCAAGGTAATATTCCCAATCCCAATCAGGATGTAAGCCTCCAGTGATATGAACTTCTTGAATTTCGTCGGATAGCTTTGCAAGAATTTCTTCGATTGACATTTCATAAGCTGTTGAATCGCCTCGCTTCTTCGAAAAGTCACAGCACTTGCACGAGTGAACGCAAATATTCGTCGGCTCGATTTTTTGATTCACCACAAAATAGACAGCATCGCCGCCTCTCTTCTTCTGCACAAAGTGAGCCATCTTGCCAAGCGCAAGGAAATCCGATGTACGAAACAGTTGCATTCCGTCTTCGAAAGAAAGTCTTTCAGCTCTTTGTACTTTTCCCCAAATCGGCTGAAGAGCTGAATCGTGAAATCGGATTAAGAAATTTTCCATAAATCATCCCAATAATCATCAACTCGGTGAACAATCGCCTCATCCATTGTGAGAGGCTCAGGATATTCTTCTTTCCATGTCGCATCGATTCCTAAAACACCTCGATAACACGGAACCGTTCCGAGAAATTCTCGATCAGAAAACATTATATCTCGACTGCAATCGAAGCGCGTAAAAATTCCCCATATTACATTTTCATCGCTATCTAAATCTATATCATCGCTCACGACTGCAAGCATAGGGAATATCTGAAGTTTTGGATGAGAAATTAAAGATTTCAATATTTCTTTTCCATCTCTCGATACTTTTACTATAACAAGACTATTTTCAAAAACACGAACATCAAGAATTCGCCGGTCGAGAGAACAAATAAATTCATCAACGTTAGGCGCTTGCTCTTGCCGAGCATTTGGTTCTCGATATGATTTTCGCGTAGCATCGAGAACTATTTTACTTCCAAGCTCCATTGTAGCGCTTGTAAAATCTAATGTATCGATTGGCACATTGGGAAGAATGAGGAAATCATTTTGAGGCTGGAAATTATCGCGAACTTCTCGTAAAACTGCGCGCCAATTTTTCGGATCAACTTCTTTTGAAACCAGTATGAGACATTTCGTAAGCGATAACTGTCCCATTCCTAAAATTCCAAATGCAGTTTTCAAAGCCTCCTTTTTATATCGCACATCCACCGACGCAACAAGCAAAATATTGAATCCCGTTTCGTAGTAAGCCCAGATATTTTTTACTTCGTGGAAGAGAATGCGCACCAGCGGAGCAATAAGATATTGCGACGCTTCCCCCACATACTTATCCTCCATCGGTGGAATTCCAACGACTGTTGCTGGATAAACAGGATTTTTTCGATGCGTTATTGCTTTGAGATGAAACACAGGAAACGGCGCAACAAGTGAATAATGTCCAAAGTGATCGCCAAAAGGTCCTTCAAGCCTGCGCTCGTTCGGCTCGACAATTCCTTCGAGAATAAATTCTGCTTTCGCTGGAACTTCGATCGAAATTGTTTTGCCTTTTGTTATTTCGATTTTGCTTCCTTGAATGATAGCGGCAAAGAGCAGCTCATCAATTCCTTCCGGAAGCGCAGAGATTGTTGCAAAGAATAATGACGGCGCTGTACCAAGCGCAACAGCCACTTCGAGATTCTGATTCAGTTCCTCAGCTTTGTGATAATGGAATCCTCCGCCTCTTTGAATTTGCCAATGCATACCGGTAGATTTTTCATCGAAGACTTGCATCCGATACATTCCAACATTCCGATTGTGCGTCTCTGGATCGTAAGTAAAAACTTGTCCCTGCGTGATGAATCTACCGCCATCTTTAGGCCAACAGACTTGAACTGGAAGCTCCGACAAATCTGGATTGGCGTTCACAACTTCTTGAGAAATTCCCGAGCGCACATATTTCGGCTTCGAACGAACAATTCGCCGTATCATTTTTCGTTCCGACCATAGAGAAGATAAAGTTGGCGTGAAGATTCTTTCAACAAATGAGACTAATTTTTCGCCAATTTCTTCAGGATGGCATCCGAGCGCAAGTTCGATTCGCTTTTCAGTGCCATAGACATTGATTGCCAGCGGAAATCGAGAACCGATGACGTTCTCAAAAAGCAGCGATGGCTTTTGTTCACGGAATGCACGTGTGGCAACTTCAGTAATTTCAAGCGCAGAATTTACTGGTCGAGTAATTCGTTTGAGTTCTCCGATTCGTTCGAGCGCAAGAACAAATTCTTTTAATGCTGGAAAAGTCATACTTCATTCCAAATTTCCTATGCCCCACCCTTTACATTCACGCACGCCAACAACGCCAAGCAACTTATCAATAAAGCCATTGATGCATTCTTCCAGTGATGCAGGATGATGATAAAACGATGGTGACAGCGGCATAATGGTAGCGCCGTACTGCGAAAGTCGCGCCGCTTGTTCTAATGAAAGCGTCGAGAGAGGCGTTTCCCGTAAACAGAGCACGAGTTTCCATCGTTCTTTGAGCGCAACCTGTGCTGTACGAGTGATGAGTGTATCTCCAACTCCCGAAGCAATTTTCCCTAACGTGGAAACAGAGCATGGAAGAATAATGAAGGCATCGAATTTATTCGTTCCAGAAGCAAGTGGTGCTGAGAGATCGTCATCCGAAAAAATTTTTTTAACATATTGAGTAAGATTGTCTTCTGTAATTCCTAATTCTTCTCTCAATATTTCTTTTCCCCACTTACTCACAATCAGGTATTTTTCAGCCTCGCACTGACGCAAAAATTCTTGCGCATAAATTGCTCCAGATGCGCCAGTAATTCCTACGACAATTCTCATGGCAAATAGACTCCCACGAGAACCATCGCAAGAACAACAAATCCAGTTACGGCATTGATCTTAAAAAAGGCTAACTCAACATCTTCGGCTTTTTTATGTTCGAGATAGAGCAAGTAACCAGAGATGAGAAGGAACACAAATGCAGTGATACCGCGTATCTGAACAAAAAAAAGAATAAGAAGTGGAACGAAAGCAAGTGCATGGAAAAATGCGGAAATTTGTAACGCTCGCTTCTTTCCATAACGCGCAACAAGGGAATAAAGATGTTCCTCTCGATCGAAATTCTCATCAAGCGTTGAATAGATGATATCGAATCCTGTTGACCAGAAGAACACAAAGAGAGCGACTAAAGCTGCAGGAAGAATATTCTCTAACGAATTTGTAACCGCAATCCACCCGCCAAGAGGCGCCATCGCAAGTCCAGCTCCAACTCCAAAATGCGCTAATGAAGTAAATCTTTTCATATATGGATAGACGCCAAAAACAACCAGCGGGATTGGAGAAAGTTTTAGGCAAAGAGGCGAAATTAACGCTGCCGAACCGAGGTAAAGAAATAAACTACACACGAGAACAATCTTAGCCTGAGTTAAAGTCATCGCTCCGCTTGGCAGCTCGCGACTCGATGTTCTTGGATTGCGTGCATCAATGCGTCTATCGATAATTCGATTAAGCGTCATTGCAACTGTTCGCGCGCCAACAGCGGCAGCAAGAACAAGCACAACCAATCTTAATGATGGAAGACGAGGCGAAGCTAAAAACATTCCTGCAAAAATTGTTGGCAGGGAAAAGAGCGTGTGTTCAATCTTTACGAAACGGGCAACTTTTTTTCCATTTTCAACAATATCCATAATTCTATTTTACCACTGCTCCCGGTTTAATGTCTTTCTCGACAGTAACAAGAACCAAATTCCCTTCTGGATCGCTTGCGGCTAACAACATTCCCTGCGATTCCTGTCCCATCAGTTTTGCAGGCTGAAGGTTTGCCACAACTACAATATTTTTGCCAACGAGCTCTTCAGGCTGATAATGTTTGCCAATGCCAGCTACCACCTGCCGCTGCTCCGAACCTAAATCAACTTGAAGCTTAACAAGTTTATCGGATTTTTTTACTCGTTCAGCCGAAAGAATTTTTGCCACGCGCAATTCCGCCTTCTTAAAATCATCGATGCTAATATAAGATTTTGCAGATTTCGACTCGCCATTTCCTGAAGAAGAGCCTTCGAGGAAATGCACTATTTCGTCAATTTGTTTATTCTCGATTTTCGAGATAAGAATTTCGGGCTTTTTAAATTGATGTCCTTCTTCGATTTTTAATTCGCCAGCGCTATCCCAACCTTCGGAACGCAACAAAGTTCCAAAGTTTAGTATCTCCCAGATTTTTTCTGCCGTTGCTGGAATAATTGGCTCGAAGAGAATCGCTAATGCTCGCACAACTTGAGCTGAAATATTTAGCGTTGTGGCGCAGCGCGCTCGATCCGATTGTGCCGTTTTCCATGGCTCGCTATCATTGAAGTATTTATTGGCGGCGCGCGCTAAGTTCATCGTTTCCGCAATTGCGTCCCGAAATCTATAATGCTCATAGAATGAACTTATCTTTTCTGGTGCGTTCTTTATTTGTTCGATCATTCCTTTATCTAATTCATTCAAAGGACCTAACGGCGGAAGCTTCCCATCAAAATTTTTCTCAATGAATGTCAGTGTACGATTGACGAAGTTCCCTAAAATATCTGCCAGCTCGTTGTTTACACGAGCTTGAAAATCTTTTAGATAGAAATCGCTGTCGCTCCGTTCTGGCAAGTTTACACCGAGCGCATATCGAAGCATATCCGCAGAGAAAAATCGAAGGAAATCGCGTACATCAATTCCCCATCCACGGCTCTTAGAAAACTTTTGCCCCTCAAAATTCAAGAATTCATTCGCTGGAACATTCTCCGGCAGCACGTATTGTTCATCAGGATGACCGTCATTCCAAGCCATCAACATAGCGGGAAAAACAATGCAATGGAAAACGATATTATCCTTCCCGATGAAAGCAATGTACTTTGTATCATCACGCTGCCAATATTCTTTCCACGCATCCGGCGTGTTGCGCTTCAAAGCCCATTCTTTCGATGAAGAAATATAACCCAGCACAGCGTCGAACCATACATACACAACTTTATTTTCAAATCCCTTTACAGGAACTGGTATTCCCCACGTCAAATCACGAGTAACCGCACGATCCTGTAATCCTTCCTTAAACCACGATTCATTGTACCGAAGCACATTGTCTTTCCATCCATCGCGCTCATGGCGTTCTTTGATGTATTCTTCCAGCCTTCTTTGATAACGACCTAAAGGAAAATACAAATGCGATGTTTCACGAATTACCGGCGTCGAACCGCATAGTTTACATTTTGGATCGATAAGTTCAATCTGGTTAATCCATGAACCGCAATTTTCACACTGATCGCCTCGAGCTTGCGTTGACTTACAGTGAGGACAGGTGCCTTCGACGTATCGGTCAGCAAGAAACATTTTATCGTGCTCACAATACAATTGCTGCTCTTTCTTTTCGATTACAATATTTCGATTGTAAAAATCAGCAAAAAATTCCCTCGTCGTTTCGTAATGCAAAGGCAGAGAAGTGCGAGAGTAATTATCGAAGCTCATCTCAAAGGCTTCGAATGCTGCTTTATTCGCTGGATGGTAACGATCGATAATTGCTTTCGGTGTAGTTTTTTCTTTTTCTGCTGAAACAGTGATAGCAACTCCGTGCTCATCAGAGCCGCAGACAAAAAGAACATTTCGCTTCTTGAGCCGTTGATAACGAGCATACATATCAGCCGGTAAATACGCTCCAGCTAAATGTCCTAAATGAATATGTCCATTTGCATACGGTAATGCCGCCGTAATTAAAATTCTTTGAAACTTATTTTCCATAGTATCTATTCCACAACTGAATTATAGAGTTCCATCGATAATGAAAAAAGCGCTAATGGAAGGTAGACATTTTTGTCTATTTGAGCAATTGTTGTATCAATTGCTTCGAGCGCTTTTTCGAGATGGGCGTGTGAATATCTCTGAAGAAATTTACGAAGTCGTTCGGGTTGAAAAAGTTGAGTTGTCTCCTTGCCGGTTGCTTGAGAAATCATAGCCTCACGAAGCCATACCTGCATAATTTCAAGCCAGTAGTACAGCGCCAGCCGATCTCGTCGCACTAGCTCTTCGATGAATTCCAAAATTTTTGAGTACTGCTTTGTCACTGAATAGCCAAGGAAATTTATCACTTCATCTTGCTGTGCAGCCATATCTTCCGATGATAATCTTCGCGCGACACCATAACTTCCATTTGCAAGTCGAGCAAGTAATTTTGCGTGACCTTCCTCGATGTTATCACGATTGATCAGCGCCTCTTGAATTTCTTCCTCGCTCAATAAATCACATTGTATTTGCTGGCATCGAGACACAATCGTCGGAAGTAATAAATCCTTATCGTACGTCGTCAATAAAAAGATTGTATCGGGAAGAGGCTCTTCCAGAGTTTTAAGGAAAGAATTGCTCGACTCTGCGTTCATCGATTCTGCATTGAGAATAATAAAAATTTTGTATCGAGAAGTACCGTGAGCCAACGACGCTTGACGCTTCACTTCCCGTATACTATTGATTTTAATAAAGTTTGCTTTGGGAATTTCGATAACGTAATAGGGATCCTGAACTTTCTTTTGCAGTTCTTCTCTAATAATTCCCAACTGATCCTCGCTCAATTTTTCATAAGGATTATCGCCAGCTTTTTCGTTTGAACCGGTTGGAAGAGGAAAAATTAAATAAATATCCGGATGCTGAAGGGTATCGAATTGCTTACAACTTCTGCATACACCACAAGCTTCGATTCCTCCTGATTCACAATTAAGAGTTTTAGCAAATTCCAAAGCAAGCGCTTCTTTTCCAATTCCCGCTTGCCCAAAAAATAAATACGAATGCGCAATCTGCTTCCGTTCGATTGCGGTACGAAGCATGCGTTTCACTCGTTCTTGTCCAATAACTGAATTCCAGCTCATCTTAAAATGTATGCCCAACTCCTAAATGAATTTGACCGCTTGAAACTGTTTCCTTAAAAAATATTTTTTGATAAATCCATTGATGTCCAGTTGCAGCATCAGGATCAAAAACGCGCATTCCAAAATCTATGCGGATTGGACCTGCAACAGTATTATAGCGTATTCCAATTCCGCCATCCATTGCAACCTGCGAAGGTCGAATATCGGATGGCTTTGCCCACAAATTACCAACATCAAAAAATCCGACGAAAGAAAATTTGGAAAGATTCAAAAACAGAAATGAGCCTGCATTCTGCAATGGGTTCCAACGACCTTCCAAAGACCACTCAATAAGAGCGTTGCCACCCAAATCGCGTCTTGGAACAATTCCAAGCTCTCTTGCTTTCCAACCGCGAAGACTGCCGCTTCCACCAGAAAAATAGCGCTGAGTTAATGGCATTTCCACATCACTTTTACCATACAACAACGCCAATCCAACTCTTCCACGCAACGCCCAGATAAATTTACTCTTCTCTGTTGGATCCCAGTACCACTGCCCCAGTACAGTTGATTTTACATATTGTGAATACGGTAACGTAATATTCACCGAAGAACCAACCGCCCGAGGCAAGAATCCTGCTTCTTCAACTGATAAGGAATGAAAAAATCCTTCGGATGGATAGAAAACATCATTACGCTTATCTCGCTGAATTGTAAAGGTAAGAATCGAATTCAACTGCTGTTCGTAGGCGCCGATAACTGTGTCCAATTGCGTAGCGAGGGCTGTTGGATTACTATACTCAAGATTCCAATCGAGGAAGATTTTTGTATATGTCGCCGCCTGATTTGTAACGCCGGTTTGCCATCGAATAACCGGCAAATAGTACGCTCTCTGTTTGTCAACAATTCCAGTAATTGATGAACGAATGCTTGTTTTATTATCAATGAAAAATGGCTGAACTAATTGTGCGTTGAAGTCTACTCTCGCTACAAGAGAACTATCCTTCAATCTCTTTTCGCTCAAAAAATTCTTAAAACTGAAATTTTGAATTGATTGAATACTGGTACGAAGCGACATCGAAAAATTCCGAGCTCCACCCCAAAAATTCCGATGGTTATATTCTGCTCCAAGCGAAACGTTGAAAGCATTGTTTTCGTCGTTGATTCCAATTTCAGGGGCTAATTCTTGGAAAGGACGAGTCCGAACATTTATCTGCAGTGGCACAACAGGCTCTTGCATAACTTCTTTTGATGGAACGTTCTCGATTCTACTGGCATCAAAAACGCCGAGACGATTAAGATTCCGTTCGCTTCGTATTCTTTTTTCCTCACTGTAGAAATCGCCTTCCGCAAAATCAATGTGTCGTAAAATAATAGTAGAATCAACTTTCTCAACACTTAGACTATCATAGACAATCGAGATTTTACCAAATCGGTAACGCGCGCCAGGAGAGAAAGCATAAACAACGGTAAAATTATTGGTAGATGCATATCGCTTGGCTTCAACATTCTCAACCTTTGCATTCACATATCCAAAATTCGCCAGCAGCGTTACAATTCGTCTCAATTCTTCATCAATAATGTCGTTATCATACGGTTGTCCAACTCGCACAAGGGAATTCGTTTGAATCTTTCTTTGAATATCGGAAGGTAGTTCCTCCAGTCCATTGTATTTTAGCGTATCGATATACGATCTTTTACCTTCTTGAATTTGTATTTTAATCGAAACCTTAGAACCCTTGTTATCAAAGTAGAGGGAAGTATCGATACGTGCATGGAAGAAGCCTTTATTTTCGTAAAGCTTTTGTAATCGAACATAATCTGCAGAAAACACAATTGGGTCAAAGTACTGAGGCTTTTGTCCAACTGCTTCACTAATGTTTTTATAGATAAATTTCCAAAAAGCACTTGGCGTTTCTACGGTTTGCATTACTGCACGCAATTGCTCTTCTTTTAAGGTTCTATTCCCTTCGAGTTGTATTTTGCATACTTCGTAACTTCTGTCAGTCTGCGCATATGCGTTATGCACAGCAATTGTATTGAGAACGAAAATAACTGCTATAAAAATGTTACTCAACGATATACGTAAAAAAAAGCCCAGCATACATTCGCTGGGCTTACTGCCGCAAATTTGTACCATACAATCATTACTTGTACATAGAAATAATCATATTAAAATTCCTGCTCATCTTCATAAAAAAAATCCTCGTCGTTTGGATAATCCGGCCAAATTTCCTCTATACTTTCATAAGGCTCTTCTGTATCCTCAAGCTCTTCAAGGTTTTGAATTACCTGTGTTGGAGCGCCTGTACGAATTGCATAATCAATAAGTTCTTCCTTTGTCGCAGGCCAAGGAGCATCGTCAAGGTACGATGCTAACTCAATGGTCCAAATCATATCGTTTTATCTCCCATTTATTGTCGTGCTACCGCTGTTGGATGAATATCATTAAAGAAATAATCAATTGGATTTTGAGCCACTCCATTGATCCGAACTTCATAGTGAAGGTGGGGACCACTGGAAAGTCCTGTATTCCCCATAGCTCCGATAAGTTCTCCACGTTTTACTGCCTTTCCCTCCCTTACTAAAATCTTCGACAAGTGTCCATACACTGTTTTTAATGAAAAACCATGATCAATTTCAATTGTAAGCCCAAGTCCGGCTTGACGTCCTGCAAAATCTACTACGCCTTCTCCTGTAGCATAAATTGGCGTACCTAATTCATTTGTAATATCAATTCCTTCATGCATCCGATAGATATGAAGAATAGGATGAAACCGAATTCCAAAACTATTGAGTGAGTAAAACCCCTCAGCTGGTCTGATTGCAGGCAAATGCGCGAACCTGATCTTATTTTGTTCATACATTTTTATAACTGCATCGTAGCTAGATTGTTGTAACGATAATTCTCGCTCAGCTTTCCCAACCATCGTTCGAAGGCGATTGAGTAAATCATTTATTTCATTGGATGAAGTAAAATCAATTCGCTCTTCAACACCGCCAATTGCCACCTTTTGAACATCTTTATCAATTTTGGGTAAATTTACGAGCAGTCTAAATTCATTCCCTTCACTACCTAATTTTGCAATAACAGTTTGAATGTCATCGATCTCTTTTGTCAAGTATTGCAGCTGATCCCGCAAAACCTGATTTTCATAAGCAAGGGCGCTTTGTTGTAAATATGCAATTCCTAAAAAATCACCATAGTACTGATTGATTCCATAGATGCCTCCTAGTACAATAATGCAAAGGAGAGCGCCTGAGAAAATTAATTTCAATCGTCCCCACTGGATTTTCACAAAAGTTAACGTCTTTGGTGAAAACCTATATAATGATGACCGTCCGAATTTCATATCAGTTCCTTCTTTGGTTTGAGTTCAGTGGTAACTCAATAATACGTGCGTGAAGTTATAAAATATTTATACTTTTGTCAAGGTTTCTTCATTTTTTCGTTAAAAAATATCTTCTACTCAAAATCGTGTTCAAAATAATCAGTTGCTAGATTTCCTTTGGTTTTTTGTGCAATTGCCGCATCAAGACGACGAGCGAATGCTTTTGCGGCATCATAGCCATAACGCTTAAGAAGGTAATCCAATGCTACAACTTCAACGATAACAGTGATATTTTTACCAGGGAATATCGGAAGTTTAATGTGAGGTAATGGGACGTTAAGAATTGAAAACGAACCGTGCTCTAAACCAGTACGAGTATACTCCTCATCTTGCTTCCAATCCTCAAGTTCTACAATAATTTCTATACGTTTTTGATGACGAATGGAACGTATGCCAAAAATTGCCCTCACATCAACAAGCCCAAGCCCTCTTATTTCCATAAAATGCTTTACAACATCCGAGCCAGTTCCAATCAGAATACCTTCGCCTTTCCTGACTATCGTCACTACATCATCAGCAACGAGCCGATGGCCACGTTCCACAAGGTCTAAAGCGACTTCACTCTTTCCAATTCCAGAACGTCCAGTTAGCAGTACGCCAACTCCATATACATCGATAAACGAGCCATGGAGAACCGTTTGCGGAGAAAATTGATCATCTAAAAAATCTCCTAGGAAATAAACAAGCTTTGTTGTTTCAAAGGGAGTTTGGAATACAGCTACTTTTTTATCCGTAGCAATTCGTATCAGATCATCTTCCAGCACATTATCGCTCGTAATAATAATACATGGAATGTTAAAGCGAAGGATCGTTTCAAACGCAATAATACGCTCTGGCTTGCTCAAATGGTTAAGGTACTGCATTTCAGTATTGCCAAATATTTGAACGCGATCATAAGTAAACAATTCGATAAAACCAGCAAGAGCAAGACCAGGACGATGAATGTTCTTATCATGAATTTCCTTATCGAAGCCAACTCCACCATTGATATTTTTTAACTTCAAGCGTTCCTTATTCACCTCATAGAGGAACCCAACTGTTATACTACTTTTTTGAGTCTCTTTCATATTAGGCAAGGGCATACTCTATCCTTTTACCAAGTTACGAGTCGCCAAAACTTTCTTGCGATTCTTTGAATGAAGTTTATCCTTGTATTTCTTTAGCTGTACCATCACTTTTTTTACTGCTTGATCAATGGATTTCTGAAAATCATTTGATTTGACAACAGAAGTTAAAACATGACCGTAGACATGAATCGAAACCTCTGCAACTTTCACTGAATTCGTAGCGGATTCGAACGATAGAATAACATCAGCTCGCGTAATACCATCGTAAATGGATTCCAATTCTGCAACAGCAGCTTCAGCATATTCGACTAACTCATCTCGTGCTTTGAAATGTCGTGAAGTAACTTTTATCTTCATAGCATTATCTCCTTGTTAATAGTTTATGGTTACGCTTTGGGGTGAGCTTTTTCATACACTTTCTTTAGCTGTTCTGTGGCTACATGCGTATAAATTTGCGTCGTCGAAATAGTTTCATGACCAAGGAGCTCCTTTACCGCACGCAAATCCGCTCCTCGATTCAATAAATGCGTTGCAAAAGTGTGCCTGAGAACGTGCGGACTCTTCTGCTGCAGCTCTGATACTCTTGAGATATATTTTTTAACCATTGCCTGCACTGCTTGAGGATACAGTCTCTTTCCATTCTTTGCAATGAATAGCGGAGTTTCGTTCAGTCCATTATCGCGAATATCATCTCTTACCGAAAGATATTCTTGAATTGCAGAAATCGCCTTTCTTGTAACTGGAACAATGCGCTCTTTATTCCCTTTTCCTAAAACTTTTACAACACCCTCCTCAACGTCCAAATCTCCAATATTTAATTGAAGCAACTCGCTCAACCGAACTCCCGAGCTGTAAAATAATTCTAAAATAGCTGCATCTCGTTTTCCCACAAGCGTCTTGCGATCCGGCTGTTGAAGCAAAAGTTCCACTGAAGATTCATCGAGAACAGAAGGCAGCCTTTTTGCCCGTCGCGGAGTTACTAACAATAATGTTGGATTTGTATGAACAATGTTGTGCCGTTTAAGATACTTGAAGAATGATTTTAGCGACGCAATTTTCCGTGCAACACTCGTCGCTTTTAATCCAGAATCCATCAATTTACCAACATACCGACGCAATACCTCTTTATCTACTTTATCGAACGACAAAACGTTTTCTTGATGAAGATACGATAGAAATTTCATCAAATCAGTTTCATAGGAAGTGATAGTATGGCGCGAATAATTCCGCTGAACTTCAAGATACCCTAAATATTGACGCAGTACTTGTTCCATGGATTATGCCGATTCAGCTAAATTATTTATTTGCAGAATTTCGTGTTTGCACTCGGGACACTGAAGATACTCACCTTTTGCCTGCGACGTTTTGAGAACCATATAAGGATTTTGGCACTCAGGACAGACTTGATTCACTGGTTTATCCCACGACGCAAAATCACATTCTGGATAGCGGGAGCATCCATAGAAAATTCGTTTGCGCTTTTTTGTCCTCCGTTCAACAAGACTTCCTTCCTTACATTTTGGACATTGGATTCCTGTTGTAATAGGTTTTGTATTGTTACACTTCGGATAATTCGAGCAGCCAAGGAACGTGCCAAAACGACCGCTCTTTACAACCATTTCTCCACCACAGAGTTCACATTTTTCCCCAATGTGATGTTGATATAGCTCGGCTTCTTCTTCAAGAGGACGCGTATTTTTACATTCTGGATAACCCGAACACGCCATAAATCTACCATTTCTTCCCCACTTGATAATCATTGGCTTTCCACAAAGTTCGCATAGTTCCTGAGTTTCGGTTTGCAAAGCACGCTTAATCGTCGCTGCCTGACCAGTCGCTTTTTCTACAGCATGTTTGAATGGCTCGTAAAAATCTTCCATGACTTTCTCATATTTATTTTTTCCGGAAGCTATTGTATCCAGTTCCTCTTCCATTCTTGCAGTAAATCTAACATTAAAAATATGTGGAAAATAAGTTACAAGAAGTTTATTGACTTGCATTCCAAGTTCGGTTGCATAGAGTTTCCGATCTTTTTGCTCGACATATTTCCTGTCAATAACTGTAGAGACAATGAGCGCATAGGTGCTCGGTCTGCCAATGCCAAGAGATTCCAATTCTTTTACGAGAGAAGCTTCTGTAAATCGTGCTGGCGGTTTGGTGAAATGCTGACGAGGAAGTAAATTAATAAGTGCAAGATTTTGACCTTCTGTTATGTTTGCTGGAAGAGATGAATTCGGAACTGCATCTTCGTCGCTTGTTCCATTTTCTTCTGCAATATCATCGTACACCTGAAGGAATCCACGAAACTTCGATACCTGATCAGTTGCACGAAACAGATAATCGCCACCGCTAACATCAACTGTAATCTGTTCGAACTCGGCTGGCGACATCTGACATGCCACAAAGCGATTCCATATCAACTCATACAACGCATACAAATCCTTATCAAGATATTTCTTCACTGATTTTGGCGTATGCTTCATTGAGGTTGGACGAATTGCTTCGTGAGCATCTTGCGATGCTTTCCCTTTTTTGAAAACACGCGGCTCTTTTGGTAAATACTCTTTTCCATAATTATTATAGATAAACTCCCTTGCTTCTGCTACAGCCGTTTCACTCAGCCTTGTCGAATCGGTTCGCATGTAAGTAATAAGTCCGGTTAATCCTTCTCCTCCAATTTCTACTCCTTCATAAAGTTTTTGTGCAAGGGACATTGTTCTCTTCGCGGAGAAACGTAACCGACGAGCGGCTTCCTGTTGCAATGTGCTGGTAATAAACGGCGGATAAGGATTCCGTTTAACCGTTTTTCGTGTTATGGAAGAGATAGAATATTGATGCTCTTGAATATCCGCAATGTATCCTTTTACAGTCGTTTCATCAGGAATCTTCGGATCATTGCCGGCAACTTTAACTAATTTAGCAAAAAAAGATTCATTCTTCGGCGTTTGAAATTCTCCAACGATCGACCAGTATTCTTCAGGAACAAAAGAGCGAATCGCCTCCTCACGCTCACAAATGAGTCGCAGTGCAACAGATTGTACACGACCTGCCGATAATCCATAGTACATCGTTTTCCAGATGAAAGGCGATACCTTGTAGCCCACGACCCGATCCATTGCCCGCCGCGCTTGTTGAGACATTACAAGGTGTTCGTCAATTTTCTTTGGTTTCTCCATTCCTTCATGAATGCCATGTTCGGTAATTTCATGGAAAAGAACACGCTTAATATTTTTGTTGACCGGTTGAATTTCTTCTGCAAGGTGTGCAGCAATTGCTTCGCCCTCTCGATCTGGGTCAGTTGCAATAAAAACTGCCTTTGCTTTCTTTGCATGATCTCGAAGCTTTTTGACGACCTCTTCTTTCCCTTTAATGGTTTCGTATGTTACTGCAAAATTATTATCAACATCGACGCTCAATTTACTTTTCGGAAGATTCTTGATGTGCCCAACTGACGCTTCAACAATGTAATCTTTACCAACGTACTTATTAATTGTTTTTGCTTTTGCTGGTGATTCGACGATAATTAGAGATTTTTCCATATTTTTACTTTTTAATGAATTGTATCATTCTGACCGAGTGAAAATTGTGTATCTTGTCTCCCTCCGTCAAATAAGAGAGCAGCAACAAGTGTTTTTACTTCGTTAATTCCGACTGTCAAGAATCCGACAGTCATTGTCTGTTCAATAATCGCTTCAATATCATTGTTGGAAAGAAGCCCCAATTGATGACACTGAAGTAAATATCCATAGGCTTCTGGCTGTATTACCATTCGCTCTGCTTCATTCAATTGTCG
>Ga0208825_1001141_pt1 | contig 21517 bp, 18 predicted proteins | sample AD_UKC113_MetaG_FD_184450 | JGI IMG/M metagenome (GOLD analysis project Ga0208825, IMG submission 184450) | Active sludge microbial communities of municipal wastewater-treating anaerobic digesters from Hong Kong - AD_UKC113_MetaG (SPAdes)... | ecosystem: Engineered > Bioreactor > Anaerobic >...
TAACGGCGTTAGTCCTCCGCGTCACGCCTCACTGTACCTTCCCGGTTCGTGCTCTTGAACCAGTCAAACGGAACGATGAACGAACTTATGCTCACTCAGCAAAGACATTAGAAACGACTTAGAGGTCCATCGTGGACTTATAGTGCAACCCGGCTTGTCTGTGCTCTGCTTTGGCGGCTTCAAGCAAGGTGTGCTTCTCATCCGAAACAAGCTCAAATCCAACAAGAGCCATGCACATACCTGCCCACTGTGCGGCTCTAAGAGCCCAAGAAGAACCAGAAGCGGCACAAGACTGCCATGTATGGTTTCCGACACCAACTGGCCAAGTCGCTGCATTCATTTGGCCTGTCGGGACTACATAGGAGACATCACCTGTATCTAGCGAGCCACCGATTCGCTTACCTCGTCCAAAATCTCCAATACTTGTGTGCAAGGGCCGCTTAAGCAGGTCCCGAGGGGCCGCTATCGGATCAAGCGTTGACGGCCTGTCGTTCTTAGGAACAGTACGCTGCAAATCTCGCGCAAAATTTGTCTCGTCCTTGCTAGGATGAGGAAAGGGTATGGACTGCATTGCGCTCAACAAGGAATCTTGAATGCTGGTATTTGGCACAAAATCGCACTTGCCATGGCGGATTTCTATTGAGAATTTCGTTTCGGTCATGAGAGCAGCGCCTTGAGCGGCCTTTATCACTCTTTTCGAAACCTCGCGTACTTGTTGCGCACTAGGGGCGCGTATATAGAGGAAAGTTGCAGCCGACTCAGGTACTATGTTTGGTCTCTGCCCGCCATCGCTTATCACATAGTGGAGCATAATGCCCGGGTTTAAATGTTCGCGCATAAACTCCAGCGACAGATTAAAAAGCTGCACGGCATCAAGTGCAGACCTACCGTTTTGAGGCGCCATGCCTGCATGGCTTGCCCGCCCTTTGAAAGAGAAAACCAAAGCCAAATTGGCGCTTGTCGTATAGCGGTGTGGCGTGTTAACGTCGGCTGGATGCCATGTCATAACCGCATCGGCATCGTTAAAGCGACCTGCTTTGACAAGCGGGATGCGTCCTAGAGCCTCTTCCGCCGGGCACCCATAAAAGCGTACACGACCCTGAAAGGACATTGTTCTTATCAATGTTGCAAGCGTTTCTGCGGCCACTAGAGACCCCATGCCCAAAAGGTTATGCCCACAAGCGTGCCCAGGTCCGCCTTCGACGACTGGTTCCCTATGCGTCGTGCAAGCCTGCGACATGCCCGGCAACGCGTCATATTCACCCATGTAGCCGATTACAGGGTCTCCAGAACCAAACTCTGCCACAAAAGAGTGGGCCATTTCCGGAAACTCCTCGATCCTGAAACCGACGCGCGCCAAACGATCCATATAAAGGGCAGCGGACTTTTCCTCCTGAAAAGATACTTCGGGATGCTCCCAGATCTGCATTGCGATGCTATTGTAGGCTGGAGATTGGTCGGCATCGATGGCAGTGATTGCCGAGATTAGCGATCTATCATATTCCATTTATGGTTCCGCCTTTTTGTTAGTATCCGGTTTACTATCAGGTTTGTTATCCGATTTGGTATCCACTTTGATCTCAGTATCACACAGCTTGGCTAACTGCGCGGCTTGTCTATAGATCGGCCTTTGCTTTGACTCGCTGACGGCCTTCTTTCGCGGATTTAAAGTCGGGGTTGAGCGCAAGCGATTTGCTGTAGGCATCGTAAGCCTGGCGATAAAAGCCCAAAGCTTCGCGCACCCATCCTAAACGGTACCACCAATAATACATCCCGGGTTCGAGGGTAACCGCAGTAGTAAAAGCTATGTCGGCGTGCTCGTACTGTTTAAGCCGCGCGTGGCATTCGCCCATGTAATAATAGGCAGAAGAAAGGCGCTCGTCGGTTGCCGGAGCTTTGGCCATATAGCGTGCAAAGGCCCTCAGGGCCTCGTCAGTTTGACCGAGGAAATACAGGGACTCGGCCATTGTTTCTTCAACCCGGTAATCGTCCTTGGTTTGAAGCAATTTTTGGGCCTTTAGGACGACATCTTTGTGCTGGCCCAGCCTGAAAAGATCCCAGCACTGCAGGTTTACGAGGTCGGCATTGTTTGGGTCTAGCAAGAGGAGCTGCTCCACTATCGCGAGGGAAGACCGAAAGCTGCGTTCGGCATCCGCCTGGCGCCCGGCGCCCTCGAGGCTGCGGCCCTTCTGGTAGAGCTGCAGGGCGTCACCGTACGTGGGCGTGCCGGTTGTGGGCGCGGCGCTACCGGGCGCCAGGCTTCCCACAAGGCACACCACAGCCACAAATGCAAAAAACCACTGGACCAGCCCCTTTTCTTTTCTCACCACTGCACCTCGTCCGTTTCAATGCACTCTCTGCTGCAGCGCCTTGTTTGTCACTGCAGCCCCTTGTTTGTCGCTGCAACAAACATTGCAACAATCACTGCAACACCTCGTTTATCGCACTGGCGGCACGCCTCCCCTCACCCATCGCTAGAATCACCGTTGCCGACCCAAGCACGATGTCTCCACCGGCATAAACCCGGTCCAAACTCGTCTTCTGTTTCTCATCAACCAAAATGTGCCCCTGCTCATCCACCCTCAATTCTGGAGTGGTCCTTGCAATGAGCGGATTCGACTCGTTGCCGACCGCGACAATCACCGTATCAAAAGGTATCACCGTCTCACTTCCACGAATCGGTACCGGCCTCCGGCGTCCGGAATCATCGGGCGCGCCGAGTTCATACGAAAGCACCTCAAGAGCAGCCACCCGCCCCGCATCATCCCCCAAAACCCGCGTCGGGCTCTTCAGAAAATCGAAGACAACCCCTTCTTCTTCCGCATGCACGACTTCTTCGCCTCGTGCCGGCATCTCTTCACGGGTTCGGCGGTACAGCACATGCACGTCTTCCGCGCCAAGCCTAAGCGCCATCCTGGCCGAATCCATCGCGACGTTTCCGCCGCCCAGCACGGCCACGCGCCGCGACGGATAAATGGGAGTGGCGGCATGTTCGCGGTCGTATGCCTTCATCAGATTCGCCCTTGTGAGGTACTCGTTGGCACTAAAAACGCCGACCAGATTCTCGCCTGGGATATCCATGAACTTCGGCAAGCCAGCACCCGTACCGATAAACACCGCATCAAAGCCATCTTCCTTCAAAAGCGACGACAGTTTGCGCGTCCTTCCTACGAGGTAGTTCATCTCGAAGCTCACACCCATCGCCTCGAGTGTGCTCGCTTCCTTGGCCACGAGCACTTTTGGGAGCCTGAATTCGGGTATTCCGTACACCATCACGCCGCCTGCCTTGTGAAAAGCCTCAAAAACGACGACCTCGTGTCCTTCTCTGCGCACGTCGACTGCGCAAGTGAGTCCTGCAGGGCCTGCACCCACAACGGCTATGCGCTTTCCTGTACTCCCATGTACTTCCGGGATTTCGTCTTTGCCCGCTTCCCTTGCCGCATCGGCAACAAAGCGTTCAAGACGCCCAATCTGAACGGCCTTGTCTGTTCCGCCCAAAGATTTGCCAACTGTGCAGGGCATCTGGCATTGCTTTTCCTGCGGACAGACTCTGCCGCATATCGTCGGGAGAAGATTGGTCCGCTTTATAATCTGCGCTGCGCCTACAAAATCCCCTTCGCGCGTCCTTGCGATAAATGCGGGGATGTCTATCCTAACCGGACAACCTGCAACGCAGGGCGCATTCTTGCACTGCAGGCAGCGCTGCGCTTCGAGCATCGCCTGGCTTTTTGTGTAGCCCGTCGCGACTTCCGACATGTTGCTGCGTCGAACTTGCGGATCCTGAGTTGGCATCTCCTGCACTGGTATAGACAATCTCATTTTATTGGTGAGTGTCTTGCCGCGCAGATTCTCAAGCTCCACCCTTGCCCTTTCTTCAATTTCCTCACGAGTCTTTGTCGGTTCGGTCGAGCTCATTTGGCAGCTCCTTCGTTTTGGCGCTCGCCGTTGCCCTTGTCGTCCCTTTTTCTTAACTCAGCAAGCGACAGCTCCAGATGGCACTTGTCGTGCGCTTCCTTCTCCTGAGTCTTGTAGGCGCCGAGCCTGCTCATCATCTGATTCCAATCCACCTGGTGTGCATCGAATTCGGGCCCGTCCACGCAGACGAACTTGGTTTCGCCGCCCACCGAGACTCTGCACCCTCCGCACATCCCAGTTCCATCGATCATGATTGTATTGAGCGAAGCCAGCGTCTTGATTCCAAAAGGTCGCGTCGTTTCGGCACAGAATTTCATCATGATGGGAGGTCCGATCGTCACGACGATATCAGGGGGCGGATTGCGCTTGCAAAGCTCCGCGAGTGGCTCCGTCACGAGCGCCTTCCGGCCCGAGGAACCGTCGTCGGTCACAACGATGTGCTCGTCTGCAACGGCATTAAGTTCTTCCTGCATAACGAGTAAGTCTTTTGTCCGAGCGCCGGAAATCACGGTCACTTTATTGCCGGCCTCTTTGAGCGCCTTGGCGATAGGATAGAGCGGCGCAAGCCCAATCCCGCCGCCGACGCAGACTGCCCAACCGTATTTTTCGATGTGTGTCGGATTACCCAAAGGCCCGAGCAGAATTATTTCGTCCCCGGGCTCTTTCATCGCGAGTTTGTGCGTGCTCGCCCCGACGGTCTGAAAAATCAGCGTCACGGTACCTTTTTCCGGGTCGGCGTCCGCTATCGTGAGCGGAATCCGCTCGGAGTAGTCCTCGTCATACTGAACGATGACAAACTGCCCCGCCTTGCGCTCGCGTGCGACAAGGGGCGCCTCGACTTCCATTCTATAAACTTCATCCGACAATTGCGTTTTTCTTACAACGCGATGCGTTCCGTGCATTTCTCCACCTTTGTCCTAGTGTCCCAGATCGAAACTGTGCAATACCCTTGCCTCAGGACATTTTTATACTATACGGTATTCTATAGGCTCAGTAACATAGCTGTCCACGCCGTCCACATCGAGATGGGATGGTTCACTCCAGGAGTGTCCGATGATTATACCACGATTCGCGGAGAAGTTTTCTTCAAATCCTTTTTTCAACCCCAAGGATTTCCTGGGCTACTTGGACAGTTTGGGCGAGCTTGGTAATCGCCCCGCCCCTGAATCGATTATCATGGTATTTCAGCGCAGTCTCTATAATTATGTCGTCTCGAACCGAAAAACGACTCAAGCCCAAGGTTATTTTGCAGGCACTGTCTCTTTCCTGGACGACGTTGGGAGTTCCACGCCAGGGGAATCGGTCCCGAAGACATCGGTAGGGCTCGCCGCCAACTTCGGGGTCGGAGCGCCGGCTGCTGCAGTCACCATGGAGGAGCTCATCGCTTGGGGAGTAAAAAAGTTCATCGTTATCGGCTACGCCGGTTCGCTTTGCAATGAGGTAACTCCTGGCTCCCTTGTGCTTTGCACAAAGGCGTTCCGGGACGAGGGCACCTCGGCGCACTATTTTGCAGACGACGAACCTGCCCTGCCTTCGCAGGGCCTCACTGCGCGGTTAGAAGGCGCCTTTTGTGCCCATGGCATGCGCTTCGCCAAAGGGGCGAGCTGGACCACGGACGCCATTTACCGCGAGACGCCGCTCGAAATTGAGAATTACCGGAAGCAGGGTGCGCTTGTTGTCGAAATGGAGGCTTCCGCGCTTTTTTCCATCGGCAAATTCCGCGATGTCGAGGTCGCGGCGTGTTTTTCGGTTTCTGACACCCTCGCGGAGCTCGCATGGCGCCCGGAATTTCATGCCGAAGCCTCAAGGGAAGGCCTTGCGACGCTCTTTACCGCTGCCATCGATGCGCTGAGTTGAAGTTCGCCGTGCCAGGCGGTGCAAGATGCCAGGCGGTGCAAGATGCCAGGCGGTGCAAGATGCCAGGCGGTGCAAGATGCCAGGCGGTGCAAGACTGTGTGGGGTGCGCAAGACTGCACAAAATTGTGCAACCCTCCGCCCAACAATGCTTGTCCACCCTATCCTTATTGAATCCGCGAATCCTGTGCCCAAGTTCCTGAAACGCGCGACAGTGGGAGGACCCGACTGCGCGCTCCAAGGATTGTCCCCGGGTTGAGCACCGAGTTACAGCCTATTTCGCATTCGTCACCGATAATCGCCCCGAACTTCTCAAGTCCAGTCTCGATTCGGTCTCTAGAAGGAACACCAGAAGGAACAGGGGAAGGATCCAGATCGAACACGGAGACGGCTTTTTTGTCCAGCCGGACATTTGACAGGATCACGCCCGCACCGATATGAGCCTTGAAGCCCAGAATCGAGTCGCCCACGTAGTTAAAGTGAGGCGCCTGCGCGAACTCAAGAAGCGCACAGTGCTTAAACTCACAGGCGTGTCCAAGCACGACGTTGTCCGCAGCAAGGACAAAGCCACGCAAGTACGCCGCCTGCCTTATTTCGCAGTTGTCGCTAATCCATGTCGGACCGCGGATAAACGCGCCCGATTCTACATGGCAGCCGGATCCGATCCTCACCGGCCCCTCGATGGTGACGCCCGGCTCGATCTCGGTATCCTTGCCAATCCAGAGTTCTCCTGTCAATTTCACGCCCGATGCCACATCGCTTACATCGCGCGAAGGCCCCAGTCTCAGGGCCTCTTCCTCAAGAAGGGCGAGGATGTAGTCGCCAAGCGCAACAAGCGCGTCCCATGGCTGCCTCGCATGATCAAAAAGCCGTGCGTGTGCCGTCTTGCGTGTATCGAAAAGCCACATCGAGCTCTTCCACTGCAAAAAAGAAGAGTCCATCAGTGTGCCTCCCTTAAAATGTTAGAATGCTGAAAACCCGACCATAAGGGGGACGGATAACTGCCGCGCCGCGTAAGGGCCGCAATCTGGGATCGTGTTATACTCAAATCCTCCGGATTGGTGAGCCCGAACGAGGTCTCGGCTACTGGTAAGGCCTTCACAACTGCGCTTCCATCCTGAAGCATGGAATCGACAATGAAGGGAAGGTAGAATTCCCCCTTCTCCCAATTGCGCCGGTCGGACAAAAATGCAACAAAAAGGTTTTCTGCCCTTGCAAATATGCCTGTGGTGAGTCCCCAAATATTCATCGAAATGGGTGCCGAAGGGTCCAGAGCTTCTTCCGTGCCATCGCGCCTGATGGATACTATATGCTCCGCCTTGCGCTCGATATGGATGTGTTCGGTGACTCTAACAAGATTGCCGCTGCCATCCACCGTGCAAAGCGCCCGCGACACACTCCCTTGGGGTGGCACGACGCTGTCCAGAGGATACGTTGCCAGGCAAAACTGATTTTTGAGTAGCACTTTCGCTTGCTGTTTTTGCTTGGTAGAGCCTTCCAAGCTGTCAGTGGAAGCAAGAAAATCGTGCACTACTGCAAAAGCGCTCGGCCCATATAAATCATCGGCGTTTATCACTGCGAAGGGCTCCTCGAGAGGCTCCTCAGGGGGCTCCTTGCTAGGACCTGAAGCGGGGCCCGCAAAGGCACTCATGGCGCACAGAAGCGCGTGCCCTGTGCCCCAGGGCTTGCTGCGAGGGGCACCATTGTCTCCACCGCTGCCGTTCTGCAACCATGCGGCAAGCTCTGCCTCGAGCGGCTCTGGCACTTGCAACAAGAGGTCCTGGTAGACCAGCTGCACGGGAACGTTCTTGGGAAGCCGAGCTAAGACCTGCGAGGCAAAATCACTTTCAATTTCTTTTCTTATCAGGAAAACAAGACTATCAAATCCTGCCTTGAGCGCGTCATAGACGTTATATTCCAATAAGGTTTCGCCCGCCAAACCGACAGGAATAAGCTGCTTTGTAGCGCCAAAACGAGAGCCAATGCCGCCAGCCAATACGAGAACTTTCATATAGCTGAGTATAATATCGAACCGGATATATTGATATATTTCGGAATAGGGGGTATCCTAAAGAAGCTTTTGTCGGCCGATCATCTTTTGAGTCGTACTACATTTCATTCTATTACCTCATATTTCTGCTCAATAGGTTTTTTCTGCTGACCAAAGCCTAAGAATCCCCATCTTCAATCAAAGGAATTTGCGATGGCAGATACCAAGAACATGGTCATGATCGACGGGAACGCAGCGGCAGCATATGTAGCGCATGCCTGCTCAGAAGTTATCGCGATCTATCCCATCACGCCTTCTTCGCCCATGGGAGAGTCCGCAGACGAATTCTCCGCAATGGGTAGAAAAAACCTCTGGGGAACTGTCCCCAAGGTCGTTGAGATGCAGTCCGAAGCAGGAGCAGCCGGTGCTGTGCACGGCGCGTTGACGGCTGGTGCACTCTCTACCACTTTTACGGCCTCTCAAGGCTTGCTTCTCATGATCCCCAACATGTACAAAATAGCCGGCGAGGCAACTTCTACGGTCTTCCACATTGCGGCTCGAGCGGTCGCGGCCCAGGCGCTATCCATCTTTGGTGACCACCAGGATGTCATGGCCGCCCGGCAGACAGGTTGGGCCATGCTTGCGTCCAACAATGTGCAGGAAGTCATGGATATGGCGCTCATTGCCCATGCGGCGACACTCAAAGCCCGTGTGCCTTTCATTCATTTCTTCGATGGCTTCAGAACATCACACGAAGTGCAAAAGATTGAAGAAATTCCTTATGATATAATGAAAAAGATGATTCCTAATGATCTGGTGCGCGCTCACAGGGCCCGCGGACTTACTCCAGAGAATCCTTCCATTCGCGGTACGAGCCAGAATCCGGATGTCTATTTCCAAGGGCGCGAGGCGACAAATAAGTTCTACACTGCGACGCCCAAGATCGTGGAAGAGACCATGGCCGAGTTTGCCGCCCTCACAGGACGCAGCTACAAGCTCTTCGACTATGTCGGCGCCCTGGATGCCGAGCGCGTCGTGGTTATCATTGGCTCCGGTGGAGACACGGTCGAGGAAGTGGTCAACTACCTCAACGCTCACGGCGAGAAAGTCGGCGTGCTCAAGGTGCATCTCTTTAGGCCTTTTGCTGTGGACAGTTTCATCAGCGCGCTACCTGCTACTGTGCAATCCATCGCCGTTCTGGACAGAACGAAAGAGCCCGGCGCAATCGGCGAGCCGCTTTACGAAGACGTGCGCACCGCTATCGGCGAGGCTATGGGCTCCGGCAAGGCGCCCTTCAAGGAATGGCCAAAAGTCATCGGCGGCAGATACGGGCTTGGTTCGTACGAGTTTACCCCCGCCATGGCCAAAGGCGTGTTCGACAACCTTGCAGCGGCGGATTCCAAGAACCACTTCACCGTCGGTATCAAGGACGATGTGGCCTTTACCAGTATCGACTTCGACCCGAACTTCCACATTTCTTCAGAAGGCGTGGTAGAATGCCTCTTCTATGGCCTTGGTTCGGACGGCACGGTCGGCGCCAACAAGAACTCGATCAAGATTATCGGCGACGAGACGAGTAACTGGGCACAAGGGTATTTCGAATACGACTCCAAGAAAGCCGGCACTTACACGATAAGCCACCTGCGCTTTGGTCCCAAACAGGTCCGTAAGCCCTATCTTGTTACGAAGGCTGATTTTATCGCATGCCACAAGTTCTCGTTCCTGGAAAAGATCGACATGCTCAAGAACGCCAAAGATGGTGGCACCTTCCTTTTAAACAGCCCGTACCCGGCCGACAAGGTTTGGGATGAGCTGCCACAAGAGGTTCAGCAGGAAATCATAGACAAGAAGCTCAAATTCTACGTCATCGACGGCGTCGACATTGCAGAAAAAGCTGGCATGGGTGGCAGGATCAACACGGTCATGCAGACCGCGTTCTTCAAAATCTCCGGCGTCCTGCCGAGCGACGAAGCCATCGCCTACATAAAGAAATACACGGAAAAGACCTATCACCGAAAAGGCGCCGATATCGTTCAGAAAAACCTGGACGCCATAGACATGGCTCTGAACGCGACGCACGAAGTAAAGATCGGCGCAGCGAACTCTCAAAAACACATGTTGCCACCGGTACCGGCCAGTGCGCCCAAATTCGTCAAGGAGTCTCTCGGCGAGATGATCGCCCTGCGCGGTAGCGCACTCCCCGTGTCCAAGCTGCCCGAAGACGGCACCTTCCCAACCGGAACCACCAAGTACGAGAAGCGCAATATTGCCGAGAAGATACCCGTTTGGAACCCGGACATCTGCATTCAGTGTGGCAACTGCACCATGGTCTGCCCGCACGCGGTCATCCGCCTCAAAGCCTATGATCCCTCGTACCTCAAAGGAGCCCCCGCCACGTTCAAGAGCGCGGACGCCCGCGGCAGAGAATTCGCAGGCCTTAAGGCCACGCTTCAGGTTGCGCCCGAAGACTGCACCGGCTGTGGCGCCTGCGTGAACATTTGCCCAGCTATCGACAAGGCCAACCCTGGTCGCAAGGCAATTAATCTTGAGCACCAGGCCCCGTTGCGCGAAACGGAAGCGGCCAACTGGGACTTCTTTATGAACATTCCCGATACGCCGGCCAAGTACCTCAATCTGGCCTTCCCCAAGGGCATCGCCATGAAGCGGCCACTCTTCGAGTTCTCCGGCGCGTGCGCAGGGTGCGGCGAAACACCATATATCAAGTTGATGTCTCAGCTCTTCGGCGACAGGGCACTATGCGCCAACGCCACCGGTTGCTCCTCCATTTATGGCGGCAACTTGCCAACCACGCCTTACACCACTCGCCCCGATGGCCGTGGCCCGGCGTGGTCCAACAGCCTCTTCGAGGACGCCGCCGAATTCGGCATGGGCATGCGCCTCACCTCGGACAAAGAGGCCGAGTACGCCCGCGAGCTTCTTGCCGCTGCAAAAGACAAAGGCGTCGATGCCGGGCTTGCCGACAAGATCCTCGCTAACCCGCTTGCATCCGACGACGACATCGAGGCCCAAAGAGCTGCGGTCGCCACCTTAAAGCAGTCGCTCAGCGCAGAAAAGGCCGAATGGGCGCAAGAACTCGTCAATGTTGCCGACTTCCTGGTTAGAAAATCCGTGTGGATTATCGGCGGCGACGGTTGGGCCTACGATATCGGCTACGGTGGTTTGGATCATGTCATCGCTTCCGCCAAAGACGTCAACATTCTCGTTCTGGACACCGAGGTCTATTCCAACACAGGCGGCCAGGCATCCAAGGCAACGCCGGTCGGCGCTATCGCCAAGTTTGCAACCGCCGGTAAAGAGACCATGAAAAAGGACCTCGGCATGATGGCCATGAGCTATGGCTACGTGTACGTGGCTCAGGTTTCCATGGGCGCCAACATGAGCCAGGTGATAAAGGCCTTCCGAGAAGCTGAGAGCTACAATGGTCCATCGGTGATCATCGCCTACTCCCACTGCATCAACCAGGGCATCGACATGCAAAAGGGAATGAATCAGCAAAAAGCCGCGGTCGACTGTGGCGTCTGGCCTCTGTACCGATACGACCCGAGGCTCAAGGCTCAAGGCAAGAACCCCTTCCAGCTCGATTCCAAAGAGCCGGATTTTTCCAAGCTCGAAGATTACATGTACGCCGAAGTGCGCTTCAAATCTTTGCGCGAGGCCAATCCGGAACGCGCGGCGCAGCTACTGGCCAAGCAGCGCGAGCTTATCGAGCGCAGGTACAAGGAGTACCGCTATTTGGCGGACAGGCCGTTCTGACAGAACAGCAACCGACAGATCCAATCTGCATGCCGTGTTGGCATGCTGGTAAAGATTGAGTTCAGGGCACCCCACAAGGGGTGCCTTTTTCTTTTTCTTTTTCTTGTCATTGTCCTTCTTGTCGCCGTTCTTGACTCGCCTTCCAGGGATTGACCATCTCGAGAAGCTCCACTATGGTGTTCTATCTATGGGTGTGTTGAGGAGCTACAAGTTCACGATTCTCTGTGGTATTCTCATTTTGGTTGCCTTACTGGTACCCAGCTCTACATATCAGGGCATGTCGTCCTTTCCAGGCATCGACAAACTCGTCCATTCGATACTTTTTTTTCTTTTTGCCCTTGCCTATATGCTCGAATATACCAAGTTCCACAGACGCCACCCAAGGTTTACAGCGTTTGCGCTGACCGTTCTATGTTTCATTGTCGGAACCGAGACACTGCAACTTCTTACCGCAACGCGGCATTTTGAGCTTGCTGATATGCTTTTCGATGTGTTGGGAGCTAGTGTCGCCTTTGTCATAACCTGCTTCGCCAAGACCGGAGAATAGGCCTTAAAGGCGGATGCATGCATCCTTGTGTGAAGACATTCCGTCTGAAACGAACACCACAAGCAGTACTACGATCTTCACGATCCTGTTGCCTCCTCACCGTCAGAGTAAGGTCATTGCACCATTTTGCGGTGATTAGTTGAAACCCAAAATCGTAAATTTGCGTTCGATAACAATTTTGTCTTTTGTCCGTCAAAATTCCATGATATAACCAAACTTTAAAAACCAGCTCAAACTGCCCGTTGTAGCAGCGAAACCTAGTCGTAAGGCACAGATTTCAAAAGAAGGCACGAAAAATGAACATCAGGGAAACTGACAACACCAGTGAAACCAGCTTTACACGAACCGGCTTCTTAGCAGCGTTGCTTACCCTTTCATTTCTGACGCCTTATTGGGCACAAGGCACACGGTCCTCGGCTTTCTTGACGGCCACTCTGCTTAATCGCTCTTCTTTTAGGATAAGCGTCTGCCTTGTGGCCATGCTGTTGTCGATAAGCGCCTTTATACGAAGTCTTTATTGGTTACAACCAATAATTCTGTTTGTACTTATTCCAGCACCCATGGTTTTAGCTGATATAGCCAACATTCTTAGCTTTTACTTTTTTGTATGTGGGACCTCGCTCTCAAACCTTCTTTATTCACATGGCAAGCATGAAAAGAGAAAGATAGCGATTTGGGTTTTCTACTATTGTTTGTGCCAAGTTGTAGTTGGAATCTATCAACGAGTCCCTCCCGTCAACATGATAATCACTGTCGGCGCTTCAGCCGGCATTACTTTCTTTTTATACAACCTTTTCTCAGAAACGAGGCAAGCTATTCCTCGCAAACCTGAGTTGTCGCTCAGTAAACTTGGATTAAGCAAAACTGAAAGCGAATACCTAAAGGACTTAATGCAAGGTTATTCCATAAAAGAAATTGCAGCAAATTCAGGGGTAAGAGAATCGACTGTTAGAAACACACTTGCCCGCGTTTACAAGAAATTCGATGTACATGATAAAGCTATGTTACTTGCGAAATGCGAGAAATACACACTCGTAGAGTAGCCTGCGGGCCCAAACCGGCGCCGTCGAGTTCGGTGACCTCTTGTATGTTTTGCCATCTCACTTTATCGTGTCCTGCACGAGAAAACTATGGAAGATCAAAAAGATACGCTAAGGACGCTGGCAGGACTAAATGCCGACGCCATTCTTACAAACGCTGCACCGGCAGCTGAGGGCTTTAAAAAGCTCTACACCATTGTTAGCCGCTTGCGCGCTCAAGACGGTTGCCCTTGGGACAGGGAACAGACTCCTCTGTCTATCCGCAATAACATTATTGAAGAAGCCTACGAACTGGTTGAGGCTATTACAGCCAAAGACTCAGAGCACACTAAGGAAGAGCTTGGTGACCTCTTTATGCTCGCCACGATGACCCTTTCTATGTACGAGCAAGATGGATCGCTTCGGGCTTCAGACGTTTTCGATGCGGTAGTTGCCAAACTTGTCCGGCGTCATCCACATGTTTTTGGCGATTCGGACGCATCCACTCCGGATCAGGTTGTTGCACAGTGGAATGAAATAAAGGAGAAAAAAGAAGGACGTAGGAAAAAGGACTCCATTCTGGATGACGTGCCCAAACACCTCCCTCCGCTGGAAAAAGCCTATAAGATTCAGAAAAAAGCGGCAAAAGTCGGTTTTGATTGGGCAGACAGCAAAGGAGTCTGGGATAAGCTTGTTGAAGAAAGCAAAGAAGTACAGGAAGCCGCAAGCGCATTGCCTACGTTCTCGACAGACGCGCCATTCTGGATAGACGCGCCAGACTCCCCTGCCGCCAAAGACACGCAAGCCTACGACCGCCTGGAACAGGAAATGGGCGACCTACTCTTTACTGCAGTAAACCTGGCTCGATTCTACAAAATCGACCCTTCGCTGGCACTTCAACGCGCCAACGAGAAATTTACCGAACGATTCCATTACATAGAAAACCAGCTCAAGAAGGATGGCACAACACCCGATCCTTCTCTTTCGCAGAGAATGGAAAATCTCTGGGACGAGGCAAAAGGGCAGAAAGTCTAGCCATATTCAGCGTGGCTAGAATTCCGCTTGAACCGGAAATGTAGTATACTCCGCATATGGCCGAACCGCTTTCTCCAAGCAGGCTCCAGAAAGCCCGAAACGACTATTATATCTTCAATATTGTCAACTCGGTGTCATTCGTACTGGTCTCAGGTTCGTTTGTAACGCTGTTTGCGCTGCGCTTGGGCACATCGAATGCCACAGTCGGCCTTCTCAACGCCATAACCTACTTTACATACTTTTTTATGCCACTGGGCAAACGACTCACCAGCAAAAAACCAATCGTCTGGGTCTATGGTTGGGCGTGGGTCGCTCGGTACATCGCACTTATACCAGTGCTTCTTGCCCCTTTGCTCGCAATGCAAGGCAAACAAAGCGCGGCAGTGGGCCTTCTGTTGGCAGGAAGTGCGGGATTTGCACTTTTCAGGGGGATTGCGCTCATCGGGAACAATCCTGTCGTTGGGTACTTAGCTTCAGGAGGGGGCGATAAACCCCGATCTGATCGCGGATCTTTCATGGTAACTATTTCCATGCTTAACTCCATTGCAAGCATGGTGACGGGACTCATTGTAGCCTTGGTCTTGGGAGAAAAGGCAACCTCTTGGGTCTACGCAATAGGTCTTGGGGTTGGAATTGCGCTTGGGCTAATCGGCTGCATCTACCTTTTCCGTACGCCTGAACCCACAGGTTATGCTCCAGAAAAATCTACACCTCTTACAAAAACCACTAAAGAAGCACTGACCGACCAGACCTTCAGGCGATTCATTTTCATTTTTTTGATTGTTTCATTTGCATCGGGCATGGGCAGGTCCTTCCTCCCAGTTTATGCAAAGGAGGCTTTTGGCCAGGGTGACAATGCCGTAATGATCTACTCCCTTTTTGCGAGCTTGGGCTCGATCGCCATGGGTCTTATCATACGTCTTCTCGTGGATCGACTTGGATCGAAGCCCCTCTTGGTCATTTTTAGCGGTATTGGGCTTGCGAGTTTCCTCCCGGTCATTTTTGTCCCAGCCAATTCGCCCATTTTTGCATCTGCCCTCGTAAGCGCATTCTTCCTTTCCTTTATTCATTTCCTGTCCTCGTTTGGATTTACGGGAGAGGAGAATACGGCGCAGACATATTACTTCTCGCTTGTCCCAAAAAATAAAACCCTGGATTTGTCCGTCATATATTATTTCGCCTATGGACTGGGCGGAGCTGTTGGCTCTGGATCGAGCGGCATGCTTCTGGAACTTTTCCATACGCTGGGGCTCGACACCATCAATTCGTATCGATTGCTTTATGGTATCATCTGCGCCACCTTGGTGCTTGCGCTTATCGGAATGCGAAGCCTTAAGCGCCTTGGTTCCGCATCCATATCGCAGTCGCTCGAAGTCATGTTTTCTGCCAGGGACTTGCACGCTTTTAATTTGATGTCGCGTCTCGAACGCAGCTCAAGCCCAGAGGAAGAGATAAGGCTTATCCAGGAACTTGGTCGTTCTGGCTCTTTGCATGCCCAGGGCGAGATCCTCTCCTACTTGAGTAGTCCCCGGTTCGAAGTGCGAATGGAGGCACTGCTTGCCCTGGAAACAGCTCCCCGCCTAACAGGGAAGGCCACTAAGCCACTCATCAAGGAGGTCGAGACCCATGCCTTCTCCACTGCCTATGTAGCAGCAAGGATCCTTGGCAAGCATCAAAAATCCGAAGCCATACCGACTTTGCGCAAAGCCCTCGAAGTTGATGACTACATGTTGCAGGGTGCAGCTGCGATGGCCCTGGCCAGGATAGGCGATTCTGAGTCCATACCTCTTATAGAATCTGTTCTCCTGCGTAATACTAACCCTCGCGTCAGAATCTCTGCAGCATCCGCGCTGGAATTGTTTCATTCCAAGTCTTCGTTGCCTGTGCTGGTTTCGTGCCTGCGCTACAATGACCCTCCGGCCTTCGTTTCAGACGAAATAATCTTGGCAATGGCGGAGATTATAGGCATTACAACAGACTTCTATCCACTCTACTGCACTTTCATAGATGACCAGGAGCAGGGGCTTGCACTTCTGGAGTCCACTGCCAATGACATCATTGCGGACAACAAGACGAGATTAGAATGGTCGCGTAGCGTCAAGAATCTCTTTTCCAACGAGCCAGGCAGGTCACAGGGCGAAAACTCGATTGCGTCTTTTGTGTTACGCGTTGGTTTCGATCCGCAAACGGAAATTGTTTTGGCGGAAGCACTTATGGATGCGCATCTTTGTTATCGGGGCCTGCGTTACTTGGCGGCCAGTTATCCTCTTTTCGTGGGGCCAGGTCGTACCGTGGGACCAGGACGTGGCCCCTCCATAAGCGCAAGGTAGGCAAGATCGGCAGACAAGGCCGCTTGAGATGCTCAAGCTAAAGATACTCGGGGTTTTGCTTTTCCGGATCGGGATTTTGGCGAAAGAATATAGCTATGTTGCCAATAACCCGGACGAGATCGCTTTCGGTTGTCAACGCCAGTTCGTTTGCAATGGAGACTCGGTCGTCCTTAAAATCGACAAACTTTGCCTTAACAAGCTCGTGCTGATCGAGCAGGGTACTGAGCCGATCGGCCAAAGCATCAGTCGGCCCGTTCTTGCCTATCTGCAGCATTACGGGCAATTGTGAAGCGAGTCCGGAGAGTTCGCTTCTTCGCTTCGATGTAAGCATCAAAATCCTCTTATCTATCAGTTCTATCAAGTCAGCTCAAACAAGGTGATTCAAAACGGGAGGGAGACAAGCAAAGAAGAAAGCAGCTTTATGAGCAATCCGCCTGCAACCCTTAGCACTACCAATACCACAGCGCCTGTGACGAGCCCCTGAAGATAGGTCACCGCCTTACGCCTATAAATGAAATGGTTGATCCTGTAAAGAACCCGATTGAGCGCGACATCCAGAATATCCCACAAAGACTTCAACCGACCTAATCTGGCAGTATACCCTATCAGTCGAACCACCGCACAGACCGCATAAAAGGAAAGCAAGAACGCTACTACCGACCACGCAGCCTGCAATAAAAGGCTCAAGATAAAGCCCAAAGTTACAAAACCTGTAGTTGCAATGGTAGCAAACGTTATACTCGCAACGGAAAGCACCGCCAACGCAGCTATTGGACTGAAATCCAGCCGCTCTGCCCGAAAAAGGGAAAGTCGTGAGAAGAAGTCCAGATATGGATCGGTTATTCTTGCCAGCCAATTATTTCTGGAGCGCGTACCCTGGTTAGGTATCCAAGTCAGGAAAACACGAACAATACACAGAAGGCTGTAGAGTGTCGTCACTATGCTTAAGAAGCGTGCAATAATGTTTATAGCCATCTGGGCCTCCATTCCATTCCTTTCCTTTACGCCTACCGTGGACTTGCATTACAATATCATTGGAATGTCAAGTACCAAGCATACTGAGTAGAATACCTTTTCTTTTGGCGTTGGGCAACTGTATAACGCCACGCAAGCTCATAGGTAGGAGCGTCAGAATAATGGCGCAAGGTCGATTCTATGTGGGTACAAGTGGCTTCATGTTCAACGTGGGCAAGGACGCCTTTTACCCTAAGGAACTCGAGTCAAAGGATTTTCTACGCTATTATTCGCTCGTTTTTCCGTTCGTTGAACTGGAAACCTCGTGGGCAAGCGGTGCAAAGAGCTCGTCTCTTTTGCACATGGTAACGAAGACGAACCCTGACTTTCTTTTTGCTCTTAGAACTGTGGTTAAGGAAATTCGCAGCCCCGCAAACGGGGATGTGGACGGCTGGCAAGTGGATGTTGAAGGGTTGCAGACCGCAGCGTCAATTCTGACAGCAGAAGGGCGCCTCGCAACTATCGTTTTGCGGCTTCCCCATTCTTTTGTTTATACAGAAAGGAATAGATTGTATCTTAGTCAGGTTTGTTCATCGCTTGATTTGTTCCCCTTGGCTGTTGAGTTTGGAAATGATGCATGGATACAGGAGCGTGTTCTTGGCGAGCTCGCGCGGCGTCGAATAAGTTGCGTCATTGACGATGGGCCCGAATTTGACACACTGACACCAAACCAAGCACCTCTCACTGGCGATTTTGGCTATTTCAGATTTGAAGGGAAAACTCGTGAGTTGTGGTGGGACGCCGATTTGGCGGAGGAACACGGTTATGCATATACAGCCCAAGAGCTCAAGAAAAAGGCGTTTGTTATAGACTCTTTAACAAGAAAGGCTAAACGGGTGTTCATAGTTTTTGCAAACAAAGCAGAGGGCGATTCAACCCGAAATGCAAGAAAGCTGGCGGAGATTCTTCGCGGTCTAGCAGAGTGAGGGCCTACGTGGCTTTCAGCCGGCACCCCCACCTATTGAATTGGCCGGTTTAATCAGTCGAAGATGCGCCGGCGGCGCTTTGCGCTGCCCCGCCCGAGTCCGCGCCTTCGCGGTTGAGGGCGGCATCAAAAATGGCGCGATCTGAGAGGGCCTGGCCGGACAGCACAACCAAGCCATCGCGGTCGAGCACCATAACCACGACTTTTTGAAGGGAGGGCGCGTTGGAGCGGACCACATTCCACAGGCACTCGCGGCACTTTTCTTCGTCCGCCGAACGCATGATGATGTCAAGAAAACCCTCTTCCTGCAGCACTGCGGACAGCCAACCGGACTTCTTTACGAATTCTGCCGTATTTTTCGCTCCAGACGCTATCGACGGGTGCTGCAAAAGCCAGTTTTCATGAAATCCAGGCACTAACAACACTCTGCCATCGGGAAGCACCCAAGATGCCCCATGCCCCACGATATAACGCTTTTTAGGTTCCATCGCAGCTCCATGCTTCAATTCTTGACCAGTCCGGCCAGTCCCTTAAGAAAAGCGAAAAATGCTCAGGCATTTTCGATTGAATTACCGTGCCATCATACAATTTCAATTCCCGTGCCCACAGCAACAGGTGCTTCAGATTCTTCTTTTTGTGCAACACTCTATTCAGCGCGAAATCGCCATATTTATCGTCGCCGAGTATAGGCAGGCCGTGCATTGCCAGATGGCGCCGTATTTGATGCATCCGACCGGTGCCTAGTTCCAACTCTAGAAGCGAGACGTTGATGGCCGACAGGGTGCCCGTAGCCCCTGTGAAAGAAATGGGAAAAGAAATGGGAAACGAATACGCCGCCAAACGCCGGTACTTTGTATGTGCCTCCAACGGTCTGCCATTGACCTTGAGAACGTCATCAAAGTGCCCGACAGCCGTCTCTGGCTCGCCTGAGCAGACAGCCCAATAGACTTTCCTGATCGTACGCGTCGCTATCAAATCCGACCACCGCGAGGCTGCTTCCTTGTTCTTGGCCAGTATCATGCAACCAGCGGTCTCCTTGTCCAGTCGATGGACCGGATAAGGCCTAAAACCGAGTTCCGCCTCCGCGAGCGTAATCACCGAAGCTCCCACCGCCTCTCCAGGCTGACTTGCCAACCCTGCCGGCTTGTCTACAACGACAATTTCGTCGTTTTGGTAAAGAATATCGAGCACGGCTATGCCTTGCGGCCTCTTGTTGTTGTTGCCAGGAATACTCCGGCCACCGTTAGCCCGCCGCCAAGCAACTGGAGCATTGCTAACCTTTCGCCCAATACAAAATACGAAGCTACTGCCGATACGACCGGTATAAGATTGATAAACACGCTCGATTTGGTCTCCCCAAGCCTGTCGATCATAATCACATAGAGCCAGTATCCCAACGCCGAGCCGCATATGCCGAGGAAAAGCACATTCAACACAACTGTGGTTGAGAGCATCGTGAAGTGCTGCCCTTCCGACAGAGTAAAAGGAATGCAAAAAAGCATTCCAAAGAAAATCTGCCAAAATGTTATAGAAAGCTGTGAATAAGAAGATGGTATGGAACGAGTCAAGAACGAATAGGCAACCCAAGAAAGTGCTGCGCCAACCATGTAAAGATACCCTACAGGCGAAGACTTTGCAGCATCGGATTTTATCACCATAAGGACGATACCAATAAAAGAAAAAAGAACCCCAATCGCAACCCAAGCCGTAGGTCTACTATGATGCAAAATCATTTCGATGATGAGGGTGAGAATTGGAATCGTTCCAATTATTATCGACGATTCTGTAGCAGAAAGTCTCATTATTCCATTATTCTCAAAGAAAAAATACAGCGTTATCCCCGCAAAGCTGCTCAGCGCAACCATCGGAACATCCTTTTTCTTTAGCGCGAGCGAAGTATGAGTCGCAAGCGCAATAATGGGCAGAAAAACAAGAGCTATCAAGAAACGTATGATTGCCAGCGTCATCGGCTGCAATTCGGTCAGCGCAATTTTGACTGAAAGGAAGGTGAGCCCCCAGAATATCGAAACGATTATTCCGTAAACAGCCGCCAGGTTCTCCTTCTTTTTGTCCATGTGGCCACTTTATCCACTGGCATCAGCGCTGTCCAGACCTGAAAACACTTCGCTTTTGAGTTTTTCATGCTATAATCGCTTCATGGAAAAGCTTGTACTGGATGGTTGTTCGCTTACCCTTGCAGACCTTGTGTATGCTGCTCGTCATGGAGAGGTCAGGGTTTTTTTGGACGAAGATGCAGATATCAGAATGAAGACGTCTCGAGCCGTCGTGGATCGTTGCGTGGAACAGGAACTCATTCAGTACGGTATTACGACAGGATTTGGAAAATTCTCTGATGTTCATATATCAAAAGAAGATAATGCAATTCTTCAGCGAAATCTCATTATGAGCCATGCGTGTGGACAAGGCAGCCCACTGCCAGAAGAGGTGGTACGGGCCATGATGATTCTCCGCGCCAACGCGCTTGCGGTGGGTAATTCGGGCATCAGGCCTGGTGTTGTACAGTTGCTCCTCGACATGCTCAATGCCGGGGTAACGCCGAACGTACCGGAAAAGGGCTCCCTTGGCGCCTCGGGCGATCTTGCCCCCTTGGCACATATTGCGCTCGTCCTCATTGGGCAAGGAGAAGCCACCTTCGATGGGAAGAAGATGCAAGGGAATCAAGCCTTAGAAGAGGCTGGCCTCAAACCGGTAGTTCTGGAAGCCAAAGAGGGACTCGCCCTCATCAACGGCACTCAGGCGATGACAGCCATCGGAGCGCTCGCCGTCGATAAAGCGCTCTCCTTGTATAAGTCTGCTACCATAGCCGGCGCCATGACCTTGCAGGCCTTGCGCGGCATTACTGATGCCTTTGACCCTCGTATCCAAGCCCTGCGCCGACAAAAAGGACAAGAGACCTGTGCGGAAGCGATGCGTCGTCTTCTGGAAGACTCTCGGTTTACCACGAGACAAGGTGAGTTACGTGTGCAAGATGCCTATACGCTGCGCTGCATACCACAGGTTCACGGCGCCTGCTTGGACGCGATTCTGTATGCCAAGGGGATTATAGAAAACGAACTCAATGCTGCCACCGACAATCCGCTTATCTTTCCAAAT
>Ga0208825_1001142_pt1 | contig 21498 bp, 13 predicted proteins | sample AD_UKC113_MetaG_FD_184450 | JGI IMG/M metagenome (GOLD analysis project Ga0208825, IMG submission 184450) | Active sludge microbial communities of municipal wastewater-treating anaerobic digesters from Hong Kong - AD_UKC113_MetaG (SPAdes)... | ecosystem: Engineered > Bioreactor > Anaerobic >...
TCATAGCCATTCATCTCCTGCTGACGTTTTGGCAGAATTTTTCTCCCTGGTATTTACCAGAATTGATGGACAGATATATGTCATCATTGACGAGTATGATCATTTTGCGAATGAACTCCTTGGATTTGACATACAGCTCTTTCATCAGAGCCTTGGCGGGAATGGTTTTATCAGGAAATGGTTTGAGGTATTGAAAGAGGCGACTAAGACAATAGTCGGCAGGATTTTCGCAACCGGTGTATCTCCGATAACGCTTGACAGTCTTACCAGTGGATTTAGTACCGCACGGGACCTGACCCGAAGCCCGAGACTCCATGAGATGATGGGATTTACTGGGTCAGAAGTTGACATGCTCATTCATGAGGCATTTCCTGAAGAGATCATCTTTCCCGGGATGAGTGATAAACTGGTTTCCCTTGTTGAAGAGGTTCTCCATGCTTTTTCCAATCGTGACTATATCGGCTTTGATGAAAAATACCTGAAAATTCTCATATTCGCCTATGCCCATATGAGTACTCTGTACCTGGTAAAATCAGAATATGAAATTTCAGGTGGATATATCGATATTGCGTTCCTACCACGGGAGCCCTGGCATCCGGATTACTATGCTCTTTTTGAGTTAAAATATATAAAATCAGGTCAGAGTTCACCAGAGGCAATAAAAAAGGCATTGAAAGATGGAATAGAGCAGATGACACGGTATGGATCGTCACCAGAATGGGCATATCAGAAAAAGGTGAAACGATGGGTCCTTGTCTTCGCAGGTGATCGGTGTGTGCATAACCGGGAGGTCACCCCGTGAATTCATCTGCACAGGTCCAAAAACTCCCTATCGGTATCCAGTCATTTGAGAAGATGAGGACCGAAGGGTTTGCATATGTGGATAAGACTCCTTTCATTGCCTCCCTTGTAAAGAACGGGTCATATTATTTCTTATCACGGCCCCGGCGGTTTGGAAAGAGTCTCTTCATTGACACCCTTGATTGTGCCTTTTCCGGACGAAAGGAACTCTTTAATGGGTTGTTCCTTGATGATCCGAATTCCGGGTGGGATTGGACCCGTATATATCCTGTCCTTCGAATAGACTGGTCTGCATTTCCCGTCAGAACTCCTGATGACCTGAGAGCAGGGATTCAGGAGATAATTTATGAGTGGGGAAGGAAGTGGGGCTGTTCAGCTTCTGAAGGGTCATTGTCTGGGAATTTCTCGCATATTGTCAGATCAATACATGAATCAGCTAGAGAAAAGGTTGTCATCCTCATCGATGAATATGACAAACCAATTCTCGATACGGTCGAAGATATCCAGACTGCAATCGGGATGCGGGACATTCTCAAAGATTTTTATGGGGTATTAAAATCTCTCGATCCTTATTTGAAGTTTGTCATGTTAACCGGTGTCTCCAAATTTGTAAAGACCGGTATCTTCTCAGGCCTGAATAATCTGAATGATATCACCCTTGACAGTGCATACTCCGGGATTTGTGGATACACCGAAAGAGATATCTCCACTATCTTTCATTCCTGGCTTTCCAAATATTCAATAGAACAGGTTCGTGAGTGGTATGACGGATATTCGTGGACTGGGGAACACGTGTATAACCCGTTTGATATCCTGCTTCTCTTTTCAAAAAAAGTATTCAGACCCTATTGGTTTGAAACTGGAACACCTTCTTTTCTCATAAAACTATGGTCCGTACATCCCCGGTTTCCTGCTGAATATGAGGGGCTGATTGCAGGAGATGATCTTCTTGGTTCATTTGATCCTGAGCATATCAGGCTTGAAACCCTCCTCTTTCAGGCAGGGTACCTGACGATCAAAACCTGGTCGTCGGATCCGGTGAGAGGATTTACCTGTGTTCTGGGGTACCCGAACCTTGAAGTCAGAACTTCCTTGAATCTCTTATTTTCTGATACTCTTCTGGGATATTCTGTATCAGAATCCCGGGTCCGACTGTATGAGATTCTTGAAGGGGGACACGCTGATCAGTTAAAAGTTCTCATCGAGTCACTTTTCGCTTCGATTCCCTATGAATGGTACCGAAAAAATCAGATGTCCGGATTTGAAGGTTTTTATGCAAGTATATTGTACTCCTGGTTCGCAAGTCTCGGGTATGAGATAATTGCTGAAGATATGACAAATAAAGGACGAATTGATCTGACAGTAAAAACACGAACCGGTATCTGGATCTTTGAATTTAAAGTGTCCGATATACCTCCTGAAAATACATCAGCCCTTGAGCAAATTCATAACAGGGAGTATGTTCAGAAATATCTTGCCGATATACGCAAGAAATATCTGGTTGGCATCACATTTGATCCACAGTCCCGCAATATTATTCACTTTGAATCAGAGATAATCTGATATACTCTCAGAACCATCATCCCTTCTTCTCATTTTACACGCTTTCTCATCCTCGATAAGTCCATCCTTCATATAGAGTACCCGGCACATGTACTCTTCATGCCAGTCTTCGTGGGTAACCATGATGATGGTCTGTCCGAATTTTTCATTCAGATCACGGAACAGATTAAGAATAGTCCGTGATGTATTCGAGTCAAGGTTGGCACAGGGTTCATCAGCAAAGAGAATACTTGGGCGGTTAATCAGGGCCCGGGCGATGGCGACCCGTTGCTGCTCCCCGCCGGAGAGTTCATACTGCCTGTGATGAATCCGGTGACCAAGCCCCACTTCGTGCAGGATCTTTTCACTCTCTCTCAGGTATTCATTTGGCGAAATCCCCCGTGCCATGGCAGGAAGAACAACATTCTCCTGCACCGAGAGTTCAGGGACCAGGGCATAATCCTGAAATACATATCCAAGTCGGTTCAGCCGGAAATCACTCTTCTCCTCTTCACTCAGCGTTCCCACCGGTATTCCGTCAATAATGACCGTGCCTGCGGTTGGTTCATCAAGCAGGCCCAGGATATGCAGCAAAGTTGATTTTCCACTCCCTGAGGGCCCCATGATCCCGACGAACTCTCCACTCTCAATTCTACAATTCACTCCCTGAAGAGCCCTGACTTCCACCAGCCCCATCTGATATATCCGGGTGACATCAGTTACCTCTATCATTACTGCCCCCTGATGGCATCAAGAATGGGTTCATTTGCAGTCTTCCATGACGGGATAAATCCGGATATCAGCGATACCAGTGCCAGACTGATGACACTTCGGATGACGGGACCTGGTTCTACCACCGGATACACCGCTCCTCCGGGAAATACAAGCGGATTGATCGTAAGGTAAGCAACAAGGCCTGAGCTTAATGCCAGACCCAGAAGAATACCGCAGGTTGCGATTATCAGAACCTGAATGATGTAGGAATAGATGATGATCTTTTTATTAATCCCGATAGCTTTCAGAATTCCTATCTGACGGCGTTTATTGATGGTATTTATAAATATCACAATAAAGATGACCACGATTGCGATAACCAGGCTGACCATGGTTGAGATGGCATTAATTATCTCAAAGCTCCGGATAGCATCATTTACAAATCCCTGTCCCTTCTCCTGGAATGTCCGGATCTTTTGAGCAATACCAGACTCCATGAGGATTTTTTTATACCGCTCTTCATCCCCGTTCTGGCTGAGTTTTACCAGCACTGACGTAGCAGTATCAGATATGCCATATACCTGGTTTATTTCCTTGAGCGTCACAAACCCGTTCCGATCAACCCCGAATGAACCGGTATCTAAAATCCCCTTTACCTTCAGGGTTCTTTTCACCCCGTTATTAAAGGTCACGAGAATAGAATCTCCGGCTGTGACTCCTCCGAGTGAATCGGTCTTATCTTTCCGTTCATCAATATTGCCGGCAAGCTGAGCACCAAGAAGGATACTATCGCCATCTCCCTCTGCAAGGAATTCTCCTTCTTTCAGCCTGGTATGCAGGAGCGTCACTTCCTGCTCATATCTGGGATTAAACCCTACTATCTGCCCGGATATCTGGGTTCCATGATAATTGTACGTAGCTCCGGCAGAGAACCGGGGTGATGTTCCTATCACTTCTGATATCTGGGAAATCTTCTGTTTGACCTCATCCACACCCGTGATATACAGTGTACTCTCTCGTGGCTCGATGACCAGGTTCCCGTAATTATAGTTGATGGACTGGGTGTTAAAGTTGACAACAACCCCTGATATGATAGATGGCAGGAATACCAGGTTTACAAAAACCAATCCCATGATCGCAACGGTGAGAAGAAAGGTGAACCGGTTCCCTCGCTGAATTGAGCGTATAGCAAGGAAAAATGCGACTGAAAGGTGATTTCCTGTCATGATCAGGGCTGACGCTGCCGTCTCCAGTAGAGGAATCCTGCTCCAGCCAGGACCACCAGTACCAGAATGATTATCATCCCTGAACCGTTCTTTTCACCAACAAAGACATGAAGTGGTATTACCTCTTCATGAACTCCGAAATCATCCTTGTATTGAATTGTCAGATGAAAGGGGATGTCTCCGGCCTGTGTTGCTTTCAGGGTGAATACCGCTGGTGCATCGTTATCCGGCCCGATGGTTCCGACAAATGCCTCTTTGGTACCATCAAACGGAATATCCAGCGTTGCTCTGACTGATTTCGCCTTATCAGTTCCGGTGTTTTCTATTCTGCAGACCAGGCTGAACATATCACCAACAAATATCTGTTCTGGATCAAGGATCTGTTTTGCAATTCCCAGTTCCCCGGTTCCCTGAACAAGTACCCCGATCTGTTCATTCTGCACAAGCCTGGTACCATCTGCATTCATGTAGGAGATGCGGACCGGAATCTGCCTGATACCGATGGGAATATCATTGTCTGACTGAAATGAAAGGACCACGGTTGTGCTGTCACCGGATTTCAGTTCACGGATAAACTGTCGTTCAGGACTTTGCGATGAAAGCGAGGTATTTGGAGTAATTATCTCCACCGTTATATCATGGGCCGTTGCAAGTCCCTCATTCTGCAGATCAAGTGTTATATCAAAGGCACTTCCCGGAGTGATGTTCACGGGTACAGACCGTGAGAGGCGAATGGATGGTTGCTTGATGAGGGTATGTCTGGTATTTACATTAACCGGGATCGGATATTTTACACTCTCCGCTCCTCTGACCCGAATCCAGACTTCAGGGAAGTAGAGCCCTTCACGGTCAGGGGCCTCTACAAGGAAAGTCAAAGTTGTTGACTGACCTGGACCGATCTCACCAATGTCCTGGTACCATCCGGATAACACGGTGAAGTCGGTGGTCTTGAGTATTGCAGATTCAACAAAGGCATTGACCGGGACTGTCTTTGACTGTGCAACCATTTCTTCCTGGCCGCCAGGCTCAGTATTCGTCTTTGATGCCTGCATGGCCGTATTTGCAAGGGTCACCTCTATAGTTCCGATGTCATGGGGAAGAATGACATCAGGTGATATCTTGTATCCGGTTATGATAACCGTAGGATCCGTGGAGCCCACACAGGAAGCAGGTACAAGTATCAGCATGAGGGCCAATATTTTGAAAAAGAAAGCGAAATTATTCTGTATCAGGGGCATATATCTCATATTGGTATCTATCTACATAAAAATTTGGATAAAAAAACCTATTCGTGGTTCTCATTCAGACAGTCCATATAGTTCTCGATTTCAGGAGATTGGAATTTGCTAAACCTGAATATGTTTATCCTGAATGTGAAACACGCATTCTGCTCTCTCTTGGATTTTTGTGAAAAAAACAAGGATAATTATGAATATTATTTGATAATATCTGAAATTTATTGCATTTGATCAAAACTATTAATTTCGTGATGAATTGCCCCGACTCTTTTCGTTCATGCTGAGTTTGAGAATTGAAGGAATATTCCTATCCTGATACTAAAAAAATATAAAATAGCACGTTCTATTATCTGGTACGTCTCTATTGATGTATTGGTGATATCCGGCATTCAGGGGCCGGAATGTTTAAGAAAATTTAAACTACACTATTATACGTCATTAGACTCATGGGGGGATCATAATGGTCACAAAACCATCTACCAAAAAGACAACTTCCAAGAAACCAGTCAGCTCCAAGACTACATCAAAGGCACCGGTTGCAAACCCGGCAGCAACGGAAAATAACCTTCAGAAGGTTGTTGATCTTCAGACAAAACAGATCCTGAAGATGGAAAAGATGATTCAGTCCCTGGATGCTGAAATGAAAGAGATCAAAAAACTGGTGATGTCAGAGGGGAAACCAGCCCCCGCATCGGTGGCATCAAAAGCAAAGGCACCAGTAAAATCTGCAGTAAAGTCATCAAAAGCAATATCAGCAGGTTTAGCGAAAAAGACTTCTGCTCCGGCGAAAAAACCTGCTACGCGACCGGCTGCAGCCGCGAAAAAGCCAGCATCAAAAGCAGGATCAAAATCTGCTCTCGAAGACATTATTGAAATCCCAAAAGAGATTGCAGACCGGATTAATGCACTGACCCAAGCGAAGAAGGTGACACAGACTCAGCTTGGAAAAGAGACCGACCTTTCACAGAAGAAAATACACGAGATCGCATCCAGGAAAGTCCGCGATCTCAATAAGGATATAATAGCCCGACTGACTACGGTCATCAAGAAATACGAAGCAAAATAACTTTTTTCCCAATTTAATAATCCCTTTTTCCTGTTTTTGATGATAGTACGTTGGTATCAAAATTTAACATGATTCGTTCCCATAAGTCCGGCTTCTGAGATGGTCTATGCAGCCCTGAATTTACCCATATCTGATGATATTCATTGAAGAGCAACGTTTCAATTGTAGCATTCAGGGAGAGGGCCGATCTATTTAATCCTGATTTTTTCTTGATGATGTCAGGGGGGGGTAGTACGAAAAAAAAAGATATAAACTCTCTTTATCCTATACGCTCTTTACAAATCTTCCTCTATCTTTCCGATCATCTTCCTGATATCAAGCCAGACAACAAGCCCACCATTATCTTTCTCACCGGCATTTTTTGTTCTCTTCCTGATGACTCCGATGATGTCCCGGTGAGTGTCGCTGGATGAGGTGTTCTCGCGGTCGATGTCTTCTTGTCCATACGTGGTGACGGAGAAGACATCATCTACCAGGATCCCGATTGGTTTGCTGGTAATGGACCGATAAAGGACGATAATCCGCGAATTTTTCTTACCCGCTGATTCGGTGGTGATATGCATCAGCCCTTTGAGATCCACAATGGTTGTGATCGATCCCCTGAGATCTATTATTCCCTTCAGATAATCAGGGGTACTGGGAAGGGGAGTTACTTCGGTCTGGGTAATGACCTCCCGTGTATCAAAGAGATCGATTGCAAACATCTCTTTTCCCAGAATAAATTCCACGACCTGGATTGTTCCAGCCCGTTTTACTCTGTTCCAATTGGATGAATGAGCAGGAACGGAGGATATCTGCTCCTCCTGCACTGCATCGGCTGATATTTCAACACTATATGTTCCCATATGTCCGGCTCCCATGGTGGTTTATGCAACCTTAAATTTACCCATATCTGATGATATTCGTTGAAGGGCAATGGATGCGTCAGACACAACCCGGTTGATCTGTTCAACAGAGGCTGATACCTCCTCGGTAGCTGCTGCTGAGTTTACCGCTTCTTTTGCCGTCTGCCTGACCATATCTTCAACCTCGGTAATACTTGCAGTGATCTCCTGGACTGCTGCTGCCTGCTCTTCTGCTGCTCTGGCAAAGAATAACATTGATGCAGTTCTCTCTCTGTCACTTGAAACCGGAGTATTTGAGCATGTTTGAGTCCCTTTCCAGGTACCTTATGCCGGGCGTATTGACTGGTTCATATCCTATCAGATCGTATATTGTAATACCCTGACTGTGTATCTCTATGACCGATGATCCTTCTGAATTTTCTTCTGATCCTCTTCGTCTCCTCATTATTGACGATGATGAGATAGTCCTTCAGGCCACCCGCCAGTATCTGTCTGCTCTCTTTCCGTTTCATGTCGATACTGCCCTTTCCGGCCAAAAAGCCCTTGCGTGTATGGCAGAACGCAAGTATGATGCAATAATTGCAGATTATGAGATGGATGGGATGAGTGGCCTTGATCTCCTGAAACAAATACGCTCCTCTGGGGATGAAATACCTTTTATCATGTTTACCGGAAAAGGGAGAGAAGAGGTTGTCATTGCGTCTATAGATAACGGAGCAGACGGGTACGTGCAGAAAGGGGGAGAGATTCGGTCACAGTTTATAGAGCTCAGTCATAAGATCATCACCATAGTGAAGAAAAAACGGGCTGAAAAAGCACTTCTTCAGAGTGAAGCCGAATACCGCCAGTTATATAATGAATCTCCTTTGGCATTTCTTTCTATTGACCGGTCTAGTACTATTGTCAGATGTAATACAAAGGCAGGAGAACTTCTCGGATGCTCTCCTGATACCCTCATCGGGACTTCCTCTCTGGATATCTATGCCGACCTTCCTGAAGGCAAAAGCCGGTTTATTGAGATATTTGATGGATTTCTGAAAGAGGGGGTGCATACCGAGCGGGAACTGATTATCTGCCGGGCTGATAAAACGCACCGGTGGGTACATTTAACCATGGATGCTATTCGGGATGATTCCGGTCAAATTATCCTGTGCAACTCAATTTTACACGATATCACTGAGAAGAAGCAGGCTGAACATGACCTGCAAAAGGCACAGAAACAACTTCGTGAGATTCACCGACAGGCATGTATTGGTATCTGGGACTGGGATATGCATAAGGATCGGATCTTCTGGTCAGATGAGCTCTGTCAGATAATTGGGTGGAATCCTGACCTCCCTCCCCCCGAATATTCCGGTCTGTCAGATTTGTATGTACCGGAGAGCTGGGATAGACTGCAGGCAGCTGTGACCCTTGCCATTGAGACCGGGAAACCATATGACCTTGAACTCGAACTCATCCGTCCTGATAAAACCCGGGTATGGGTACGGGCAACCGGCGGGCCGGTCTATGATGCAACAGGAATGCTCACTGGACTGCATGGAACATTGCAGGATATTACCGAGAGAAAAAAAGCAGAGAAAGCACTTATGGAGAGCGAGGAGCGGTTTCGCCAGCTCTTCAACAATGCATCAGATATGATAATTCTCCATGAAATAGGTCCGAACGGGAAACCTGGGAAGATACTTGAAGTGAATGATGCCGCCTGTAGCACGCTCGGGTACACACGTGAAGAATTTCTTTCTCTGCAGGTTATCGATATCAATACTAATGAGAGTAACGAACTCATTCCAAGGCTCTCCCCTGCTCTGTTTGCAAAGAGGCATCTTACTTTTGAGTGTACGCATCAACGAAAAGACGGTTCAGTACTTCCGGTTGAGGTATCAGTCCATCTTTTCACATTACACAAACAGGAAGTTGCCCTGGCAATCTGCCGTGATATTTCAGAGAGGAAACATAACGAGAAGATCAGGGAAGCAATACTATCCGGGCTGAGGGATATATTAGTTGAATATGTTGACCGTGATTTAAATGTCGTTTGGGTGAATCAGGCGACATGTGACCGGTACGGGTTACCAGGCCAGAATTTTCCAGGTGCCTGTTACCGGTTTGTTCAGGGAAGAGACAGCCCCTGTCCTGGCTGTACGGCATTGCAGGCAATAAAAACCGGAACATTTCAGGAAGGGGAAGTGACAACTCCTGACGGGCACCATTTTCTGGTCAGAAGCAATCCGGTTATCGAAAACGGAATAGTATCCGGGGCAATCCATATCGCGATAGATATTACAGAGCGGAAACGAACAGAAGATGCCCTTGCACGGTCAGAACAACGGCTCCATGACATCATCGAATTTCTCCCCGATGCAACCTTTGTGATTGACAAGGAAGGAACAGTCATCGCATGGAATAAAGCAATTGAGAAGATGACAGGCGTTCAGGCATCTGATATTATCGGAAAGGGGAATTATGAATACTCTCTCCCGTTCTATCTGGAACGAAGGCCCATCCTTATTGACCTCGCGATGCGGTATGATGATACCATATCTACATCATATGCAGATTTTTAAAACGATGAAAGCAAGGTCATATCAGAATCGATTATCACTAATTTTCAAGGGAATGATGTTATTCTCTGGAGTATTGCTTCACCGCTCTTTGATAAATCAGGCTGGTTAGCCGGGGCTATTGAGTCCATCCGTGATGTTACTGGCCGGAAAAGGACAGAAGATGCTCTTCGGGAGGCTCATGATACCTTAAAAACCGTGATGGACAGTGTTGATGCCCTGGTGTATGTTGCTGATATGCAAACCCATGAGATATTGTTCATAAATCAGTACGGAAAGCGGATATGGGGAGATGTGATTGGCAAGACCTGTTATCAGTCACTTCAGAATGGTTTTGACCAGCCATGTAGTTTCTGCACAAATCACCTGCTTCTGGATGAAGCGGGCAATCCCACCAGGACAATAACGTGGGAATTTCAGAATACGATCACCAAACGGTGGTATCAATGCCGGGATAGTGCCATCAGGTGGCTGGATGGCAGAATTGTCCGTCTTGAGATAGCAACGGATATCACCGAACAGAAAACAGTTGAATATGCTCTTCGTCAGGCAAACCGTCAATTGAACATGCTCTCTGGGATTACCCGGCATGATATACTCAATACGGTCAATGCGGTGCAGCTCTTTTTGGAGATCGCAAAATCAAAGGTGGATACTACTCCGGCAGATCAAGATTTCAAGCATATTGACCACGCCATCTCGCTTATTCAGTCTCACATAGAATTTACAAGGGTATATCAGGATCTGGGATCTCATGAACCGGTTTGGCATCGTCTCTCATCTCTTATTCAGGCTGTTTTCTCAAGGTTCTCTGTTCATATCGTCAATACTGCTGATGATATTGAGCTTTACGCAGATCCCCTGGTTGTCAAGGTCTTTGAAAACCTGGTTGATAATTCAATACGGCATGGCCAAGGCGTCACTCGGATTCAGATTTCAAGCCAGATACATGAAGATGAAGCTGTGATCCTGTTTGAAGATGATGGGGCCGGTATTTCATATGAGGAGAAAGAACAGATCTTTGAGAGAGGGTATGGGAAAAATACAGGTCTTGGGTTGTTTTTCATTCGTGAGATCCTTTCTGTTACCGGTATCTCCATCCGGGAGACCGGCCAGCCGGGGACTGGTGCCAGGTTTGAAATTACCATTCCGGTTGGAAAATGGAGGATGCATTATAAGGAAGGGGGAAAGCAGTGACAAAAATACTCTATGTGGATGATGAGCCAACACTCCTTGAGTTAGGAAAATTGTTTCTTGAACGCACAGGTCAGTGTTCTGTTGACACCGTAAGTTCAGCCCCGCAGGCCCTGAAAAAATTGAATTCCAAACCCTATGATGCGATCATATCAGACTACGAAATGCCGGAGATGAACGGGATTGAGTTTTTAAAAACCGTCCGGACATCTGGAAACCAGCTCCCTTTTATCCTCTTTACCGGCAGGGGTCGTGAAGAAGTGGTTATCCAGGCCTTAAATGAAGGGGCAGATTTTTACCTGCAGAAAGGCGGGGATCCAAAACCACAGTTTACTGAGCTCTATCATAAAATCCGTCAGGCGGTTCTGCAAAGAGAGGCAGGGGAGGCACTCCGAAAAGCTCATGAGTCGTTGCAGCATCAGACTGACATACTTAAGATTCTTAATACCGTAATCACTAAAACACACAAAACAGAGTCATTATCTGAACTTTTTCAGGTATCCCTTGACCTGACGCTTCAGCTCCTGCATTTTGATGGTGGTGGGATTTATCTGCTGGATAAGGAGAAAAAAACAGCTTCCCTTGTTCATTATAAAAACCTCCCTGACGAATTCATTTCCCGTGTCCGGAAAGTAAACGCAGATGCTCAACCGTATGATGCACTCTTTGTCAGGGGAGAACCTCTCATCAGTCATCACTATTCATCTATTTCTCCCGAAGCTTCACAGTATAATATTGAGTCTCTTGTCAGCATTCCGCTTCTTTCCAAAGGAATTATTGTCGGTGCCCTCAATCTTTGTAGTGCAAAGCGAAGCGTCATCTCTGATCAGGAGGTTGAAACACTCCTCTCTATTGGTTCTGAACTTGGGACAGTCATCAACCGGATGACAACCGAAGAGGAACTCCGAATTAAAGCTGAAGAACTCCATGCTGCGTATGAAGAGATCGTTGCGACCGAAGAAGAACTCAGGCAGAATCTTGATGACTTCCGGAGAAGTGAAGAGGCCCTTCATGAAAGTGAGGAATCATATCGGACGGTTTTTCAAAATACTGGCACAGCGACTGTAGTTCTTGAAGAGGACGGGATCATCAGCCTTGCTAATAATACCTTTGCCTCCATGAGCGGGTATACCAGGGAGGAGATCGAAGGGAAGATGAGATGGGTTGATTTTGTCCATCCAGATGATCTCTCCTGGATGAGGATTGAAAACCGAAGAAGGATGGACGATGAATCCCAAGCTCTTCCTCATTACGAGTTCAGATTTATCACCCGTTCCGGAGAAATCCGAGAAATATACCTTACTATCGGGGTAATTCCAAACAAAAAAAGAAGCATCGCCTCTCTGCTTGACATCACCCAGAAGAAGCGGGCTATCCGGTCATTAGAAAAGAGCGAGGCACTCTACCGGAGTGTGATAGAGAATATCCAGGATGTCTATTACCGGTCAAACCCTGAAGGAGAGCTCATTATGGTAAGTCCGAGTGGTGCGACCCTACTTGGATATGATTCCATAGATGAGATCCTTGGAAAACCCATCGCTGAAACCCTCTATTTCAACCCGGGTGATAGAGATGAATTTCTTCATTCATTATGCACGAATGGGTTTGTCCGGAACTATGAAACCAGACTTCGAAAAAAGGATGGTTCTCCTGTTTATGTATCAACGTCCAGTCATTATTATTATCATGAGTCAGGATCAATTGCCGGTGTTGAGGGTATAATCCGCGATATTACCGATAAAAAGGTCGTAGAGAAAGCTCTTTTTGAGAGTGAACGGGCCTACTCTACCATGATAAGCAATCTACCCGGATTTGTATACCGGCGTGCAAATGATACAGACTGGACCATGGAATTTATCAGCGACGGCTGTATTGCCATTACCGGATATTCTCCTGATGACTTGCTCCATAATGCCACAATCTCATACAACTCCCTGGTTCATCCTGATTACCAGCAGACATTATGGGAAACTATTCAGAAATTTCTCTACAATAAGGGGATGTTCGAGGTTGAATATCCTGTTATAACAAAATCAGGCAATACCCGATGGGTCTGGGAGCGGGGACGGGGTATATTTTCCGAAGATGACCGGCTTTTATTCCTCGAGGGATTCATTACCGACGTGACCGACCGGAGACGGGTGAAGGATGCCTTACGTCAGTCAAATAATAAGATCCGTCTCCTGACCAGCTTGACCCGGCATGATATCGTCAATAACCTGCTGATGCTGAAAGGATACCAGGAGATAGCCCTTGAAACACAGGAGCTGTCTGCCGTGTACGATTATATTTCAAAGGCCCATGAAATTACAAATCGGATAGAATCGATCATCGGATTTACCCGTGAGTATGAAGGGCTTGGGATGGCCAATTCTGCATGGATATCCGTGTATTCGCTTATTGAATCTGCTCAGGCAGAGGTACCCACAGATATTATTAAAATTGAAAATACCATTCTTCCATCTCTGAAAGTATTTGCAGATCCTATCCTGCAAAAGGTCTTTTCAACGTTTATTGATAATTCTATCAGACATGGAAAGACGGTAACAAAGGGGACGTTCCACTCCCGAGAAGTAAACGGTGATCTGGTTCTTTTCTATAGGGATGATGGGATCGGAATAGATCCTGCAAAAAAGAAATGATTTTTGATCACGGGTACGGGGAGCATACCGGTCTTGGCCTGTACCTGGCACGGGAGATCGTATCTGCAGGCGGCTTTACCATTCGGGAAACCGGCACTCACGGGGCCGGGGTACAATTCGAAATAGTTATCCCACACGGGTTATATAAGGATTCAATATCCGTACTTCCTGATACATAGGGCCCGATAGAATGCTTCTTCATGAATCATTTACATCAATATTATTCTTCAATATCGGCATCTGCAATTTCCAGGACATAAGATTCGGGAACGATGATTTTTTTTCTAGTATATGCCTTTTTTAATTTTATCAAAATTTCTGACTTATCAGTAATCAGAGGAGAATCTAATTGGATTGTTTTTGAACCTGTCAATCTTCCGGTTATTGTGGTTGTCATATGCCCCTCCAATGTAAATGTTGGTTTAGGAAGGATACTAATTTCCTCCCCCCTCATCCAAGCACTGATGGCACTCGTATCTCCATCCTGATGAAAGCGGGAACCTCGCAGACAGGAAGAGTCAAAAGACGGCAACCACTGTCATGTTCTTCTTTGGAGAAGTGAATAGCGATCTGGTTTTATTAGTTGGGGATGATGGGGCCGGGGTGCAATTCGAAATAGTTATCCCCCACGGGCTATATAAGGATTCTATATCAGTACTACCTGATACATAGGGCCCGACACCATGCTCCTTCATGAATCACTTAATATTCACCCCAAAATCCCTCTCTATTCCCTTATATCCTCTTCTCTTTTTGTCATCATGATTAGCATCGTTTCGCTCACCTATGGGATAACCATCGTCTTTCAAAACCTCTATTATTTTCCGATAATCATTGCCTGTGCATTTTATCTTCGAAAGGGCTTTATCTTTTCATTGGTTCTCATCGGAGTATATGTCATTCTCATCGCATTATTTGGGCCCCACCAGTCAGAGGTCTATTCTGCTTTGGCCCGTATTGCCATATTTATACTAGTCGCCGGAGTGGTGACCTGGCTTTCATCCCGATATTCTGAACAGACTTCAGATCTCATGGTGAGTGAAAAAAAGTTCAGACGATTATTTGATGCCAATGATGCAGGGATTGCTCTTCATGAAGTCATCTGTGACAGTACCGGAAAAGCGATTGATTACCGGTTCATTAATGTAAATCCTGCATATGAACAGATGACCGGTCTGAAGGCATCTGATATTATCGGAAAAACGGTCCGTGAGGTATTTCCCGGTAATGAAGATGACTGGATTGAGACCTGTAGTGATGTAACAGCAATGGAAAAGAAGATCCATTTTGAATATTTCAACCGTAAGCTTGGCAGATACTATGAAGGGACTGCATATTCGCCAGAACCTGAACGTCTTGTCCGCATTATACGGGATGTCACTGAAAGAAAACAGCAGGAGTACCAGCTTTTAGAGACAAACGCCTATCTGGAAAACCTCATCACCCATGCAAATGTCCCGATCATCATCTGGGATACCGGGTTTTCCATCACCAGGGTTAATCATGCCTTTGAGATCCTCACCGGAAGACCCGCCGGACATCTGGTAGGGAGGCACCTATCCTCTCTTTTTCCCCAAGATGAGGCAGAAAGGTCAATGCAGTTTATCCAGAAGACTGGTGAGGGGGTTCGGTGGGAGACGGTTGAGATACCAATTATCCACCAGGATGGTACGCTTCGCACGGTACTCTGGAATTCTGCTACTATCTATGATTCTGACGGGAAAAACCCGGTTGCGACGATTGCCCAGGGACGTGATGTAACTGCCGAACGATTCCTTGAGCGGGAAAAAGAGCGTGCAGCAGTACAGATCCAGGAAAACATTGCCCAGCTTGCCATCCTGAATGACGGTATCAGAAACCCTCTTACCCTCATCTCCATCTATGCGGATATGAGCGAAGATGTTCGGATAACTGCTCAAATCCAGAACGAAGTAAAAAGAATCGATGAGATGGTCACAAATCTTGACCGTGAGTGGGTTCATTCAGGGAAGATTCTGGATTATCTGAGAAACCATGATATGGTGGCCTTTGATTTTGTTCCCAGTTATTCTCCCGGTTCACCAGTCCCATCGGAAGCACCACCCCCTGACCGACCGGAGCAGGTTATTTCATCCCCCCAGGTCAGCGGGTATGAACGCTATATTGAGGAGATTCAGGCCAGACTCTACTCTATCCTCGATAGTGTTGATGCGTATATCTTTGTTTCAGATTTAGACTCCTATGATATTTTGTACATCAATGAAGAAGGGAGAAATATCTTTGGGAATGTCATTGGCCAGAAATGTCACACCTGTATGTATGATAATGCTGATAGCCCCTGTTCCTTTTGCACAAATAAGTTCATACTGGAGAAGACGGATCCAACTGGGCTCATGAAAGGGGAATTTATCCATCCAAAAACCGGCAGATGGTACGATTGTCGTGGCCGGGCAAGAGATGAACTGATACAGGCAAGCAGATACCACCGGACTTTGATTGAAACCAGTCCTGACCCTCTGATAACGATCGGAAGGGACGGGAAGATCACGGATGTCAACACGGCAACCGAAACGGTATCCGGATATACCAGAAGTGAACTCGTGGGTACTGATTTTTCAGAATACTTTACCGAACCTGAAGAAGCCAGGGCCGGGTATCTGATGGTGTTTGAAAAAGGTGAGGTCCGTGATTATCCTCTTGCAATCCGGAAAAAAGATGGGGCAATTATTGATGTGCTCTACAATGCCTCTGTCTACCTGAATGAAATGGGTGAGATTGCCGGAGTATTTACTGCAGCACGGGATATAACTGAGCGAAAGAAGATAGAGAAGAAACTTTGCCAGCAGGAAGAGAGATATCGTCTTGCACTACAGGCAACCAATGATGTCATCTGGGATTTTGACGTCATAAACGATGCACAACGCTGGAATGAGGTCGGGATAGAAGTATTCGGGTGGTCGGATATTGTGTTTGCTGATCAAACCGCGGCATGGTGGACTGACCGGGTTCATCCCGAAGACCGGGAGCGGGTTGCAGAAGGGTTTGATGCAGCACTGGAAGATCCCACTTGCACTAACTGGCATGATGAGTACCGGTTCAGGAGATCTGACGGAGTATATGCATATGTGATGGACCGGGGCTGCATCCTTCGAAATCCAGGGGGCGTTGCCATCCGGATGATTGGTGCCATGCTTGATATCTCTGAGCGGAAGAAGGCAGAAGAAGCCCTTCGGCATGCAAACCGTCAGATTAACCTCCTGACCAGTATTACCCGCCATGATATCATCAATAAAACCACGGTCATCTTTAACTCGCTGGGAGCTGCCGAGATGGACATTTCAGACCCTTCCGTACTCCATCAGATCGATGTTATCAAATCGGCAACACAGGCAATAAAAAGCCAGATAGAGTTCACCCGGGTATATCAGAACCTGGGCACTCACGAACCTCAGTGGTCCCGGCTCGAAACCCTCCGGTTATCAATCCCGATTAACGTTGAGTATACATCAATGACCGGCGACTATGAAGTCTATGCAGATCCCATGTTCAGCCAGGTATTCAGTAACCTTCTTGATAATTCTCTCCGACATGGGGAGCGGGTAACCAGGATCATGCTCACAACCCATCTGGAGGAAGACTCCCTCATTATCAGGTGGGAGGATAACGGGGCTGGCATTCCATTTGATCAAAAAGAACAGATTTTTGAGCGTGGGTTTGGAAAAAACAATGGCTTTGGGCTTTTCCTTGTCCGTGAAGTACTTCAGATTACCGGGATGAGCATTCGTGAAACCGGGAATTTCGGGTCCGGAGCGGTGTTTGAGATTATTGTGCCAAAAGGGGTATACCGGACCATGCACCCCACCGGAGAGTAATGGCTGATCGCCTGAAACAATCCACACTCCCACTCGGGAGAAAGGGTAAAAACATCCGATATTCCGAAATTGAAATATAATGAATTCAGATCCCATCCCTGTTGATGTTATACCGCCACTCTCCACCTTCCTCCCTTTAAGTCTGCAGCATTTGTGTGCCTGTTTGGAGCGACGATCCTCGTCCCGATCCTTCTGGGCATTGATCCGCCAACGACTCTCCTCTTTAATGGAATTGGGACTCTCATTTTTCTGGTTATCTGCCAGTGGAAGGTTCCTGCCTATCTTGGGTCCAGTTTCGTATATATTGCACCATCCCTTATGATAATCGGGTCATATGGATATGGTGCAGCACTAACCGGATATATTGCATCCGGAGTCTTTTTCCTTATCGTCGCTCTCATTATCTACCGTGCAGGTTCCGGATGGGTACGACTCATCTTTCCTGATGTGGTTATGGGTTCTGTGGTAACTATCATAGGACTTGGTCTTGCCCCTACAGCAGCACGGTATGCAGGCCTGGCCGGTGACAATCCTGACCTGCATTGTGTTGCTATCTCCTTGTTCACCCTGCTGTTTACCATAATTTGTATGACATTATTCAGAGGTGTTCTCAAGATCCTTCCTATCCTGTCTGGTATTGTCGCAGGGACTACCCTTGCTGCTCTTACCGGTTCGTTCTCCCTGGAACCAATTCTGAATGCACCCTGGTTTTCTATTCCAACACTTTATTTTCCGGTATGGTCTGCTCATGCAATTATTATCATCATTCCTGCATCCTTTGTCACCCTGGTGGAATTATTTGGTCATGTGCAGGTTACGGGGACTATCATCGGCAAGGATCTGTTCAAAGAGCCGGGTCTGCCCAGAATGCTTATTGGAAAAAGGGTATCTTCTATTCTATCTGGATTTTTCGGTGCGACTCCTAATACCACCTATTCAGAAAATATCGGAGTACTGGCAATTACCCGTGTTTATAGTACTGCGATATTTGGCGGTGCTGCTGTCCTGGCAATTTTGTTTTCTTTCTGTGGGAAGGTTTCAGTGGCAATCAGATGCATTCCTGAACCGGTTATCGGAGGAGTATCACTCATCCTATTTGGAGTAATTGCAGCACAGGGGATTCAGATGCTTCTGAATGCAGGGATAGATCTCTCACATGGGAGAAATATGGTATTGGTATCGGTAATTTTGATAATCGGTGTATCAGGCACCATGATCGACCTGGGTCCTGCAAACCTGGAAGGAATGTCCCTTGCGACTCTTGTAGGAGTAGTCCTGAATCTCATTTTTCTCATAGCCGACAAGATCGGTTTTCATGGTGATACATAAAGGTAAAAGGTACTGATGGTATCGTTCCCGGACTCATGTATCACTACCACGAAATCAGGTTCTTTTATATGCCAACCATCCTATGTTATACTATAGGGCTATGGAGTGAGCATAGAAATATTCGAAAAATTAGCCAGAATTTTCTGTTAACCTGCAGCAGAACTGAACGAATCACCGGCAATCCTTTCTGTTCACTGCAGACTGGTTTGCATAGTTTGCGATCCTGCTTCTGACAGAGGTTCGAATGACAGATTCAATGAACGAATCTGACAGAACGCCGGATGCACCAAAAGAATTGTTCCCTCAAGAGATATGACCACCTTACTCTATATCGATGATGAACCCCTGGTAGCCGACGCATCAGCAAAATTTCTGAGGCATTCAGGGTTTGAGGTAGATGTAGCCTTATCCGGCAGTGAAGCCCTCGAAAAGTTACAGTCAGGAAGGTATGATGCCGTCATATCTGATTATCACATGCCTGGAATGACCGGTATTGAGTTATTAAAGATAATCCGGTCAGATATTGGGGACATACCCTTCATTCTCTTCACCGGGAAGGGAAGAGAAGAGGTCGTTATTGAGGCGATTGAACACGGGGTTGATTATTATGTGCAAAAAGGTGGCACCCCAGGCCCGTTGTTTGCCGATCTTACTCATAAAATCAATATCGCAATACAACGTCGTGAATCAGAACGGTTGTTACGCACAAATGAGGAGCGACTCAGGAAGGCACAGGAGATTGGAAAGATAGGGTGCTGGGAACATACTGTCGGTTCAGATGTGATATGGCTGTCAGAAGAGGCCCTCCGGCTCTATGGGATGGAAGGGCCTGCTCGTGATGTTCCGGTATCTGATATCTTTGCCTGTATCCGTGAGCAGGACCGGGCTCAAAAAGCATTCAACAATTTTATAGAAGATGGGACCGATTTCCATATTGAATACTCCATAATTCCTGCCAATAAAACCGCCCCCAGAATCCTGCTGTCCGTAGCCAGTGTTGAGGAGGATAACCTGTGCAATACCATACGTATCGTGGGTATTGTTCAGGACATTACCGAGAAGAAGAATTCAGAATGGCGGCTTACAAAAAAGAATGCCGATCTGACTGCTGCACTTGACCGGATATCCCATACCGAAGAGAAACTGACCCACCAGCTCGAAGAGATTCAGACCGCTCATAAGAAGATAATGGAGAGTGAGGAGAAATATCGGAAACTCTTTGAAGAAAATATCGTTGGGACCGCGGTACATGAGATCATCTGCAATGAATCCGGTGCTCCGGTTGATTACCGGTTTCTTGATGTAAACCCGGCTTTTGAACAGATAACCGGACTTGTCGGGGATGAGATCCGTAATAAGACGGTTCTTGAGGTACTCCCTGACAATGAGCCGTACTGGATAGATATATATGGGAGGGTCGCACTGACCGGTAAACCTGCCCATTTTGAGCAGTTCAGCCGTGAGCTTCAAAAATACTTTGAAGTCTTTGCATATGCTCCACAGATCGGCCAATTCGTCACCCTCTTTCAGGACGTCACAGAACGGAGGAGGCGTGAAAACAGTCTGAATGAGCTCAATGCATATCTTGAGAATCTGTTCGCCTATTCAAATGTTCCGATAATTGTGTGGAACCCGGATTTCACCATCTCCCGTATCAATCACTCGTTTGAAATCCTCACCGGAAGAAGAAGTGACGTTCTCATTGGCAGACCGCTTGACATCCTTTTCCCAGAAGATCAGGCCGAGTATGCCATGCGGCTTATCCAGACAACCCGTGACGGGGTCAGGTGGGAGACGGTTGAGATACCCATTCTTCATGCCGACGGAACAACCCGGGTGGTTATATGGAATTCTGCAACCATTTATGCCGCTGACGGGAAGACTCCTGTCTCAACCATAGCACAAGGGAGAGATATCACCGGGGAACTCCTCCTGGAGAAAGAGAAACAACAGGCGATGAATAAGATCCAGGAAAACATTGCAAAACTTGCCATTCTGAACGATGGGATCAGAAACCCCCTGACCATCATCTCGACCTATGCAGATATGGCAGATGATGATGACATCGTCAAAAACATCCATGCTGAAGTGATGCGGATAGATGCGATGGTAAATACCCTGGATAAGGAATGGGTCTCCTCTGAGAAGATTCTGAACTATCTACGAAAACAGGATAAAATAGTGCCTGATTTCAAACCGGTACTATCAGAGGCCCAACCCGACTTCGATACCCGTCTCTCTGCACCCTCCGGTCAGGAGCATATTCCCCCGGTCAGGTCGTCTCAAAATCTCTTCATTGAGGAGATCCAGGCTCAACTCTACACGATCCTTGACAGCATTGATGCATTCGTCTATGTCTCGGATATGGAGACCTATGACATTCTCTACATGAATGAACGGGGACGGGCTCTTTTTGGTAATGTACACGGACAAAAATGCTATTCCCATATCCGTGCCCATTCTGAAGGCCCATGCCCGTATTGCAC
>Ga0208825_1001144_pt1 | contig 21459 bp, 19 predicted proteins | sample AD_UKC113_MetaG_FD_184450 | JGI IMG/M metagenome (GOLD analysis project Ga0208825, IMG submission 184450) | Active sludge microbial communities of municipal wastewater-treating anaerobic digesters from Hong Kong - AD_UKC113_MetaG (SPAdes)... | ecosystem: Engineered > Bioreactor > Anaerobic >...
TAAAGAATTCACATTTTGAAATGGGGTAATACTATTTTTACATTAAAGGTGTAATAAAAATCAGAGCCCTCACCCCTGCCCTCTCCCCCGACTATCCCTTACCCATAAGTTCCCCCTTTTAAAAAATGTTAAGATAGAAGAACATGGTTTTCTATGAGAACCGGGTTCTTGAAACAATAAGGTAAGTAAGTTCCTCATTTAACAAACCGACAAAAGTAGCAGGACTTAGCAGGGCAGAGTTGGTGCGTTATCGTCTTCCAGATAGCACAACGGGGATGAAGTGGAACTTAAAGGGATTTCCAAGCACAACGGGACAAAGTAAGATGCAGAGAAATTCAACCCCGGGCGTTGCCCAAAAAAATTTTGTGGGAAGTTAGAGTATTACAAAGTTTTAATAAAAGACAACCAGATGAAAGATACTTTTCAATCATATGATGTTCATGCTTATATAATCAAAATGAAATAAAAAGAAGTTAGAAAAGAGAAGTTAAAAAAGATATCTCTTTACTGAAAGTGGATATTTCACCATGACCAGGATATATTATTGTTTTTTCTGGTAGTTTAAGCAATTTCTTAATTGAATTTAAAAGTTCTTCCTCATCTCCTCCAACAAAGTCAGTTCTTCCAATTCCACCAGCGAAAATTGTATCCCCTGTAAAAGCAAAATTTTCTCCTAAAAGAGATATACTTCCCGGTGTATGACCTGGTGTATGTAAAACATTTAAAGAAATATTGCCAATTTTTATTATATCTCCTTCCTGCAATATTTTTGTCTGGCAATTACATATAAATGGTATCCCAAAAAGTATTGAAAGATTTTTTTCAGGGTTTTTAAGATATTCTTCATCTAATTTATGAATATAAACAGGTAAAGAAAATTTTTCATTTTCTCCAATATGGTCAAAATGTCCATGTGTATTTATTATTATTTCTACTTTTATTTTCTCTTTTTCTATCTGATATTTTATTTTTTCACTTTCTGCCCCAGGGTCTATAATAGCACCTTTTCCTGTTTCTTCACACCAGATTATATAGCAATTTGTAAAAAATTCTCCAACAACAATTTTTTTTATCTTCATTAGCATATCCTTGGAAATTGAGCACCTGCCTGGAACTCAACAACTCTTTCAACTCCAATTTCTGTCTCTATTAAAACTTTTCTTTTTATTTTGTCTGTTACTTCTCCTATAATTTCTGCTTTTTTTCCCAATTGTTGTTTTCTCATTGTTTCAACCACCTTTTCTCCATATTTTCTATCAACTATAATAATTATTTTACCTTCATTTGCTATGTAAAGAGGGTCAAAACCGAGAATTTCACATAAGGAATTAACTTCTTCACTTATGGGAATTTTTTTCTTATAAATTTTTATTCCAATATCTGATTTTATAACTATTTCATTTAAGGTTGCCGCAACACCACCTCTTGTTGGGTCTCTCATAAATTTTATTTTTTCTCCAAATGGAAATATCTCTTTCACAATAGGATATAAAGAAGAACAATCACTTTTAATTGAACTTTCAAATTCAATACCTTCTCTCTTTGTTATAATAGAAAGCCCATGTAATCCAATATCTCCATTTATTATTACCAGGTCTCCAAGTTTTATTCTTTCAATTCCTAATTTCATCCTTTTATCTTTTATTCCAATTCCACCTGTATTTATAAAGATTTTATCAACTTTCCCTTTTTCAACTACTTTTGTATCACCAGTGGTTATTTTTACATTTTCTTTTTTACTTTCATTTGCCATTGAAATAACTATTTTTTCAAGTGTTTCAAAATCAAACCCTTCTTCTATTATAAATGATGAAGAAAGAAAAAGAGGGGTTGCCCCACTTACTGATAGGTCATTTATTGTTCCACAGATTGAAAGTTTTCCAATATCTCCACCAGGGAAAAAAATAGGACTTACAGTATAACTATCTGTTGTAAAACAAATATCTTCTTTCCCAATTTTTAATAAAGAAGCATCTTGGAGTTTTTCAAGATATTCATTTTTAAAATGTTTTACAAAAATATTTTCTATAAGATTATAAGTTAATTTTCCGCCATCTCCATAAGATAAAGTTATTTTTTGCATTTTCCCCTAAATGTTTGTTAATTTCCGTTTATATTTTTAGGTACTAATTTTAAAAATTCCCCTTCAAATCCCCCCTTACCCCCCTTTGAAAAAGTGGGGAATAACGAACCAACTTACTCCCTCCTTTAAAAAAGGAGGGATGGGCTCGCCCGTAGGGTCCTCACTTTTGGCTACGGATTTTAAACTATGCCCGAGGGGGTGGATTTAGAAAAATCTCCCCTTGCCCCTCTTTTATAAAGAGGGGAATATTAAATCCCCCCTCATCCCCACCTTCTCCCCAGCGGGGAGAAGGATGAAATCCCCCTTTTTCAAAGGGGGAGGTATTTTGGAAATAAAACACCAACTCTGCCCTGCTACCCTTTCTTTAATGTGGAGGACCGTCCTCCACAGAATAACTATGTTGATTGAAGAGGAATCTCATATTTATAATAAGCAGAACATGTCCCTTCTGATGATACCATGCATGGTCCTACTGGATTTTCTGGATTACAAAATTTGGCAAATAATTTACAATCAAATGGCTTTTTTGTTCCTTTAAGTATTTCTCCGCATATACAGGAACTTTCTTTTTTTATTTCAGGTATTTTTACTTCAAATTTTTTTTCAGCATCAAATTCATCAAAGTCATTTTTTATTTTAAGTCCACTTTTTTCTATATTCCCAAGTCCTCTCCACTCTGAATCAATTTCTTCAAAAACATCTTCCATATTTTTTCTGGCAATTCTATTTCCATCCTCTTTTACTGCTCTTTTATACTGAATTATAACTTCACCTTTTTGTTTTGACATAATTTTTTCAATTAAAATATAAATACTCTCAACTATATCTAACGGTTCAAATCCAGTAATAACACATGGAATATTATAATTCTTTGATATAAAATTGTATGGCTTCTTACCTATTATTGTGCTGACATGCCCCGGACATATAAAACCATCAATTTTAACTTCATCATCTTTTAAGAGTAATTCCATTGCAGGTGGAATAAGTTTATGTCCTGAAAAAACATAAAAATTTTTTATTTTTTTTCTTTTTGCTATTTTAATAGTAGAAGATACAATTGGGGATGTTGTTTCAAACCCAATTCCAAGAAATATTATATTTTTATCAGTCCTTTTTTCAGCAATTTCAAGAGCATCAAAAGGAGAATATACAACTTTTATTTCTCTACCTTTGCTTTTTTCTTTTTCAAGAGAAGAATAAGAGCCAGGAACTCTCATCATATCTCCAAAAGTAGTAATAATTGTGTTTTCAATTTTAGAAAATTCTATTGCTTTATCTATATATGAATTTGGACTAACACATACAGGGCACCCCGGTCCAGAAAGTAAATTTATGTTTTCTGGTAAAACACCTCTTATCCCAAATTTCCCTATTACCATCGTATGAGTTCCACATACCTCCATTAAATTTATATTTTTATCATATTTTTCTGTCTTTTTTTCTATCAGTTTCAATATTTTTTTTATTATTTCCGGGTTTCTATACTCCTGTATATATTTCATTTGCCCATCTCACTTAATAATTTCAATGTTTTCCCTGCTTGTTTTTTATCAAGTTTTGTTATTGCAAAACCAGCATGAACAATTAAATAATTACCCTTTTTAACACTTTTAACAAGAGAAATATTTACCTTTTTCTTAACTGTACCAAGAGAAACAATGGCAAAATTATCTTTCATTACTTTTTCAACTTTCATTGGAACTGCTAAACACATTGTTTTTCTCCTTTCAATAAAAAATTACCTATAACTGCCTGCCCAAGACAAATTCCACCATCATTTGTTGGAACTTTTCTATGAATAAATAATTCAAACCCATCTTTTTTTAAATCATTATATGTTTTTTCAAGTAAAAAATTGTTTTGAAAGACACCACCTGATAAAGCAACTTTATTTATTTTTCTTTCTTGCCTTATGATATTTACAACTTTCCTTATTATATCAGAAATTGTTATATGAAACCTATATGAAATAAAACCAACTGTTTTTTTATCAATCAGGTCATGAACAATTTCCTCAATCATTTTTTCAACATTGATAATATAAACATTATTTTCTTTCTTGATTTGATAATTATATGGTTCACTTTTTGTTTTTTCAATTTTCATTTCAAGTTCAATTGCTGCCTGACCTTGATAATTTATTGTATTTCTTATTGAACATATTGAAGAAACAGCATCAAAAAGTCGTCCCATACTTGAAGTTAAAGGGCAATTTATCCTTTTTTCAATCATTTTTTCAATTATTTTCCATTTTTTTATATCAATATTCTTTACAAAATCAATATCAAGAGAAAGGAATTTATTACCAAATGTTTTGTATAAATAAATACAACCCAAACGCCATATTTCCTTTATTGCCTTTTCTCCACCAGGTAAAGGAATATAATCAAGATGAGAGACCCTTTCAAATTCAGTATAATCACATATTAGAAATTCCCCCCCCCAGATGTTTTTGTCTGTTCCAAATCCAGTTCCATCAAAAGCAATTCCTATTATTTTTTCATTTTTAAGCTTATTTTCAGCCATAACAGATGCAATATGAGCATGATGATGCTGGACGCCAATTCCAATTATATCTTTGTTTTCTTCAATCATACTTACTGCAATTTTAGATGAGAAATATTGAGGATGAATATCATAACATATAACTTCTGGTTTTATTTCAAGAGTTTTTTCAAGAAGTTTTATTGACCTTTTATATGAGTCAATTGAAGATACATTTCCAATGTCTCCAATATGCTGACTGGGATAAACTTTGTTTTCTTTTGTTAAAGCAAAAGTATTACTCATATCAGAACCAGCAGAAAATATATTTTTTTTAAATTTATACGGGAATTCAATCATTTCAGGAACATAGCCTCTTGAACGCCTTATGAAATATGAACTTCCTTTGAATACCTTCAATAAAGAATCATCACAATTTATATAAATTTCCCTATTGTGAGTAAGAAAAAAGTCAAAAATTCCTTTTAGTTTCTCAAATGCCTGTTTATCATCATAAACAATTGGTTCTTCTGACAAATTTCCACTTGTCATAACAAGAACTTTTAAATTTTTATTTAAAAAGAAAAGAATATGATGGATGGGTGTATATGGTAGCATAAAGCCCAAATAATTATTTGAAGGGGCAACTATTGAAGGAATTTTATTATTTTTTTTCTTCAAAAGGACTATTGGACTTTGCCATGAATTAAGATATCCTTTTTCTTCTTTACTGATATAGCAAAATTCTTCAATTGTTTTTATATCCCTTGCCATAATGGCAAATGGTTTATCAATTCTATTTTTCCTCTCCCTCAATGTTTCAACAACTTCTTCATTTAAAGCATTACATGCAAGATGATAACCACCAATTCCTTTAATAGCAACAATTTTTCCTTTTTCAATAAACCAAGAGGTATTTTCTATACTTTTTATCCCCTCTTCTACTATTTCTCCTTTTTTATTTTTTAAAAACATACCAGGTCCACAATCAAAACAACAATTTGGTTGGGTATGAAATCTTCTACTTTCAGGGTTATTATATTCTTGTTGACATTTTTCACACATAATAAATTCAGACATTGTTGTATTTTTTCTATCATAAGGAATATTTTTTATTATTGTAAATCTTGGACCACAATTAGTGCAGTTAATAAATGGGAAAAGATACCTTCTATTACTCGGGTCAAAAAGTTCTTTTAAACAATCAGGACAAGTAGCAATATCAGGTGAAATTTCTACTTTTAGGGATTTTTGTTTTTTACTCTCAATTATTCTGAAGTTTTTTTCATTTTCAATACTTAAAGGAATAACTTTTATCTTTTTTATTTTAGCCCTTGGTGGAGGATAATTTTTGATTTTCTTGAGAAAATTTTTTATATTTTTTTGAGGTCCTTCAATTTCTATATAAACACCTTCGGATGTATTACGGACAAAACCAGAAAGGTTTTCTTCCTTTGCATACCTGTAAATAGTGGGTCTGAAACCAACACCCTGAACTATTCCGGATATTTTCAAACAAACTCTTTCATTTTTATTTTTTAATAATTTCACAGAATTTTCTTCCTGCATCAAAAAGTTTCTCTTCCATATTTTTATCTGGCTTACCCTTTATAACAATTGAATCCATAACTTTTTTAAAGTTAAATGTCTGAGCAATGTTTTCAATACTTTCGATACCTTTACCTCCTCCACCATGTGTAAGAAATGCAAAATATGGTTTTCCTTCAACCTTGCCTCTTGATGGATAAAATGTTCTATCAAAAAAATCTTTAAGTACTCCTCCCATGTAACCAAAATAATCTCCTGAACCAAAAATTATCCCATCGGCTGAAAGTAAATCATCAATATCTGCCTGAAATCCTTTTTTTATAACAACTTCAACATCTTCATTGCTTTTTATCCCTTTTTTTATTGCAAAAGCAGCAGCTTCGGTATTACCTCCTAATGAACAATAAACAATAAGAATTTTTTTCATTTTGCATCCTTTTTGATATTTCATAGGTTAATAATTTTTTTTATATTTTTTTCAGTTATCTTTTCATAAACACTTTGAGTAATTTTTTTATCTTCACGAGATTTTTTAATGTATTGAATAATTGGAACATCCTGGTTTACATGGCAGATATCAGTTCCAAAAAAAAGTTTATTTTGAAATTTTTCAAGGAATTTATATCCAAAATTTACATCTCTTGTTATTGCATTATAACCACTACCAGCAGATAAATCAGCAAAAGAATTACTATAATTAGAAAGAAGTTTTATTACTGCTCCTTCATTTTTTATTTCTCCTTTTGGATAACTACTAAATTCTTCTTTCTTAATATCTGACGAGATTTCTGCCCAGAAATGTGGACCATGACCAATAAATAATGTCTCTGGGAATTTCTTTATCATTTGTTCAAATTTAGGCAATCCAACCTCATCAAGACATGTTGTTCCAGAAAGGTCAAAAATAATTGGCATTTTCAATTCACCACAAACTTCATATATCTTTTGCATACGAACATCATCAACATAAAGCCCACACAACACTTCACCAAATCCTATACATCCTCTTTCTTTATATTCTTTTATTACATTTGGAACTTCTCTCCTTCTGGGGTCAACATTACAAAAGGGAATAAATCTATCAGGATATTTTTTACATATTTCAAGTACATATTCTGTTGTTACATAATAAGAAGTATCCTCTGGATTTTCAATAGGAAGAAGTACTGCTTTTTCAATATTATTTTTATCCATAAAATCTAATAAATACTCTGGTTCAAGTGGTGGTTCAAAATATAATCTGCCAATATGCATATGAATATCTATCATTTTTTCTCTCCTTCCTTAATTTTCAAGGATAATTTAAACATTTTCCCAATTTTTGTCAAATTACTGAATTAGTTTTGAGCCGAATTTTTACCCTTTTTCTACAATTATTTCATCTCGTTCTTTTACCTGTTTTAATTTTTCAATTCCTTTTGTAATTTTCCCAACAATCTCAACTTTACTTGCAGGAATAATTTTATCTCCATAACTTATTGGAGTTGGCCCAAAAAACAAACAGAAACATTTACCAGTTGGCCAATATCCAATATCTCCTTTCTCAACTTCACTTACAGGCATTTCTAATTTTTCATCAACATCAACTTCAAAATAAATTTCATCTCCCCATAAGTTTGCTTTTGAACTAAATGGAATTTTCTCAATTATTTTTTTACCTAATTTTGTATCAAGAATTTCTCCTTCTACTTCAATATTCCCTATTTTGATTTTTATTTTTTCCATATATCCTCCTTCCTGCTTGACTGGTAAGATATTTAGCAAGCAACAGAACAATTTTATCAACACTTTCCTTAACTTCTTTACTTATTTCAGTTCCAAAAGATAAGTTTCCTGGTTGAATTCCAATAATTAAACATTTTTTAAAATTATATATACCTAAAAGGTCAGGTAAAGAAAAAGAATGAGTCGTAGTTGTATTTTTCATCAACTGGTCAGGATAAAATATTTTAATTTCTCCTATTTTCCCTTTAAAATTAACAGCATCAACTATAATTATATTGTCTGATTTTAATCTTTCTATTTTCCCAATGAAATTTTCAATTCCTTCTTCAACTACTAAAAAGTTTACTTTATCTGATTTAACTATTTCCATAAGTTTTTTAACAATAATATTTCCAGCATTATCATCACCTTTTAAAGGATTTCCAATTCCAATTATTACAACTTTCCCTTTTAGAAATTTTTTAATTTCCATTTTATCATAATACCTTAAAAGAAATATTATAGATATAATAATTCCACAGAGTAAAGTGAGATTTATGGAAGTTTGAGGATTTTATGAAGTTGAAGTTTAATCTGGTAGTTTAAATATGGGTTTTCTTTAATATACTTAATTATTAACTTACTAATTTTTTTATCGTTATTAACTGGTTGAAGTACTATATTTTTTCTTATTTCCTTATCAATAAATTTAAAGTCATCTTTCCCTGTTATTACATACTTAAATTCAGAGGCAACTTTTATAAATTTCTCATCATATCCATTTTTGTGATATTTTTTTCCCTGTTTTTTGGGACTTACTGTTATCCAGTCAAATTTTATATCCTGCCATATTGTCCCATTTGTTTCAATTGAGACAAAAAAGTTATTTTCTTTTAATTTTTCCAAAATTGGCTTTAATGGTTGTAAATATGGCTCTCCACCTGTAATACACACATTTTTACACCTATATTTCCCAGCTTTTTTTATTATTTCATCAATTTCTATTTTATATCCTTTTTTTAACGCATATTTTGTATCACACCAAGGACATTTTAAATTACACCCAGAAAAACGGATAAAAACAAAAGGGAATCCCTGTAATTTTCCTTCACCCTGAATTGAATAGAAAATTTCGCAGATATTATATTTCACTTCTTTTTCTATACCAATATCTCCAAAATAATTAAAATGATTTCATAACATCAATTATTTTTTCTATTTCTTCATCACTCATAATTGCTTTTAATTCAAGAACAACGCTTCTCTCCAAAAGTTCTTGACTTTTTGGATAGTTTCCACCACATATTTCAACATTTGCTGTAAAATGCCAGTAATTCAAAGTTGCCGGTGCCACTCCTCTTTCTCTCATTTTCTCTTTTAATTTTTCTGCTTTTTCTTTATCTGGCAAAAACATTGTTAGAAATGTAGAAATATCACCATCAACATCAAGTATTTCTCTAAATTCAATTCCATTTAAATTTTTTATTCCGTTTTTTATTTTATTTTTGTTTTCTTTATGTCTTCTTATTACTTCTGGTAATTTTTTTAATTGAGCAATACCTATTGCTCCCTGTAATTCGTTCATTCTAAAATTAAATCCATCTCTCAGCTTCTTTTCTTCGCCTCTTGATACACCAGGAAGATGTGGATGCCCATGGTCGTGGTAATAGTCCGCCTGTTTATATAATTCTTCATCATCAGTTACAACCATACCACCCTCCCCTGTTGTCATAACTTTTACATAATCAAAAGAAAAACATCCAATATCACCAAATGTTCCCAATTTTTTACCTTTATATAATGCCCCTGTACTCTGACAATTATCTTCAACAACTTTTAAATTTCTGTCTTTTGCTATTTCACAGATTTCTTCAATTCTGGAAGGTACCCCCATCATATGAACAGGCATAATTGCAACGGTTCTGTTGTTTATTTTTCTTTTTAAGTCATCAACATCCATATTAAGGGTTTTATCAATTTCACAAAGAACAGGAATAAACCCACTTTCCCTTATTGCTTCAATTGTTGCAGAAAATGTGAAACACTGAGTAATTATTTCTTTCCCTTTTGGTAAATTCAAACTTTCAAGTGCAACTTTTAAAGAAGATGACCCAGAAGAAACACCAAGTGAATATTTACTTCCAATAAATTTTGAAAATTCATTTTCAAATTCAACTACTTTAAAAATGCCTTCTCTTTCTTTTTCAAATCCATATCTGAAAATAACTTTCCTTTTCATAACATCAATAACTTCCTTTAATTCTTCATCACCAAATAATTCTCTACCTGGCATTTTCATCTCCTCCTTACATTTTTATTTTAATATTATATTTTATTCTAAAATATAATTTCTTGCAAATTCCATAAGAAAATCTAAATTGCACTATATCTATAAATAAACTAAAATATATAAAAAGAAAAAGAGGAATACAAAAATGAAGTTCAAAAGACATTATCAAATGACAAAAGGAGAATTAAATTTAACTCCTCTTGTTGATATAATTTTCCAGCAAATTATATATTTTATGTTGACTTCAAGTTTTATAATGCAGCCAGGAATAAAAATTAAACTTCCAAAAGCATCTACATCAACTGAAACAATCCAGAAACAAGAAATATATGTAAGTATATCAGAAGAAGGTATTATTTTTTATAATGGACAACCAGTAAAATTAGAGGAATTAGAGGAAATTTTCAGACAGGAAAAAGAAAGGAGGCAAAAACTTACTCTTGTTATAAAAGCAGATGAAAATACAAAACACGGAAGGGTTGTTCAGGTAATGGATACAGGAAGAAAACAAGGGATAGATAAAATTGCAGTAGCAACAACTCCAGAACTTTAATATAAAATGGAACCTAATCGTCTACTTCTTAAAACATTTACTATAAGTTTATTTTTCCATATTGTTGGCATATCACTTTTTTCTATTATATTTCCTATTCCCCCTTCTAAAACATTACCAATTGAAGTAACTCTCCTTCCACCTGCAATGGATAAGAAAATTCAATTAGAAACAACAGAAGTTCTCCCAAATCTTCCTGCTCTTGAAACAGTATCTCAGTCAGAAAAACTTGCTCAATCTGATAATAGCAGTGAAATTGTAAAAATTTCAGAAGAAAAATTTACTGGCTTTCCTGAATTTATTCCAACAACAAAAATTACAGGTGAATTTGAAATACCTCAATTTCAGGTAAAATTTCCGCCACTTCCATCAATAATACAACAGGCACAATCAGAAATAAGGACAAAATCAAATGAAATAATAGAAGGACCAATTGGAGAAAGAAAACTTATATATAAAGAACCAATTGAATATCCTGATTGGGCAGAGAAAAACGGTATTGAAGGTAATATAAAAATTAAATTTTGGGTAAAAGCAGATGGAAAAATAAGTGAAACAGAAATTATTACTTCATCAGGATATCCAGAACTTGATGTATATACAATGAATAAATTTATGAAATATCTTTTCCAGCCAATAAATAAAAATGAAGATGTCTGGGGTATTATAACTTTTATTTTCCGACTGAAATGATAAAAATAAATATTGATATTGCTTTAACATTTTACTTGATGTTACCAATAATAATTCTTACTTTCTGGATATTTTTTGAAAAAAGGGCAAATAAACCATTTGAAATTAAAAGTCATGATTATCTATGGCAATGTCCTATATGCTTTTATATGTATATTGACAGCAAGTCAGATAAAATATCAAGGTGTCCAAGATGTAAAACTCTTCACAAAAAAGGCGAAAAATTGTAAAATAATAAAAAATGGAGGAAAAATGATAACAGAAATAGGAATAGTAGCAGGAGAAATATGGAGCTATCTTGAAAAGTATAATGAGACCACATTTGAAAAGTTAATTAAAGCAACAGGAAGAGATAGGGACTTACTAATAATGGGACTTGGCTGGCTTGCAAGAGAAGGACATATAATACTGGAAAAAGTTGGCAATGATTATAAAATTAAACTCCACGATAAAAGATGATATTTGAAATTGGGGGATCGTCTAATGGCAGGCGAGCCCTTATGGTTTTGTGTTATATAAGGGTGAAGTCCGTAGCGAAGCGAGGAACACGGGACTCTGGATGGAAAGATTTATAGTTTATATTTTAATAAGCAGGAAAGATAATAATTTATACATAGGGTATACAGGAAATCTTACAAGAAGATTAAAACAACACAATAGTGGAAAAGTAAAAAGTACAAAAGGCATAATACCGTTAGAATTATTATACACAGAAGAATTTGACACCAGAAATGAAGCACATAAAAAAGAGTTATTTTATAAAACACCAAAAGGAAAACGAGTACTAAAAAATAAATTGGGGGATCGTCTAATGGCAGGACACGGGACTCTGGATCCCGTCGTATAGGTTCAAGTCCTATTCCCCCAGATATCTTTAATCCCACTTTACTAACTTTTCTTGACTTTAATTAGAAAAAAGTTATAATTTAATTTTAATGGAAGACATACTTATAAAAAATGGATATATAATTGACCCTGCAAGTGGAAAAGAAGGAACAAGAGACATTTTAATTTCTAATTCCTACATCAAAAAAATTTCAAAAAATATAAAAGAAAAAACAAAAAAAGTTATAGATGCAAAAGGGAAACTTGTTTTTCCGGGTCTGGTAGATATCCACTGTCATTTAAGAGAACCAGGAAGAGAAGATGAAGAAACAATTATATCCGGAGGGCTTTCTGCCATAAGTGGTGGATTTACAACAATTTGTTGTATGCCAAATACAACACCCACCCTTGATAATAAAGTTGCTATAAGATTTGTATATGATAGAGGTAAGGATGCCTGTTGTGAGGTTTTACCAATTGGTGCAATTACTGTTGGAAGAGAAGGGAAACTAATTGCTCCATATGGGGAAATGGTTGAAGAAGGGGCTGTTGCTTTTTCTGATGATGGAAATTGTGTTATGGATTCTCTGGTTATGAGAAGAGCGCTTGAATATACAAAATTATACAAAAAACCAATTATTTCACATTCAGAAGACGAAAATCTTAAAAGAGGCGGGGTTATGAATGAAGGTACCCTTTCAACAAAAATGGGATTGAGCGGGATACCAAATCAGGCAGAAGAAATTATGGTCTCAAGAGATATATTTCTTTCAAATCTTACAGGAGGAAGATTACATCTCGCACATATTACTACTTCAAATTCAGTCCAGTTGATAAAAGAAGGTAAAAAGAAAAACAAAAATATAAGTTGTGAAGTGGCAATTCATCATTTAATTTTAACAGAAGAAGCAGTTAGAAATTACAATCCTAATGCAAAAGTTTCTCCTCCATTAAGAACAGAAAAAGATAGAAAGGCATTAATTGCAGGTTTAAAAGATGGAACTATTGATTGTATTGTAACAGACCATGCCCCTCATTCAGAAGAAGAAAAAGAAATGGGATTTGAAAATTCTCCTTTTGGTATAATTGGATTTGAGACAGCCCTATCTCTATCAATGAAATTAACTAATGAAGGACTATCTTTAAAAGAAATAATTAAAAAATTTACAGTTGGTCCTGCAAAAGTTCTTGGTATTGATAGAGGCAAAATAAAAGAAGGAAGTAGAGCAGATATTGTGATTTTTGACCCTGACTATGAGTGGGTGTATAAAAAAGAAGAAATAAAATCAAAAAGTAAAAATTCCCCATTTATTGGATGGAAACTTAAAGGAAAAGTTATTTTGACAATCTCCTGTGGGAAAATTTTTACCAATTTCTAAACTTCAATTTCTCTGTTTTGACTGATTTATCTTAAAAATTGCCTATCAAAAAAACTTATAGGAAATTCAATAACTGTTGGTCTGCCATGTGGACAGACAAAAGGATTTTCACATTTAAGTAATTGTTTTATAAGAGAAAGGCACTCTCCCTCTGAAATTTTATCTCCTGCCATAATTGAACTTCTACAGGCACTCCTTGCAATTTTTTCTTCATCAATAATTTTCGCCGAAGGACCCTGTGGAGAAACAATATCAGTAAAAATTGTTCTGAGAGAGAATTCAGGATTTTTTAAAAATGTAGGATACCCGTGTATTGCAACTTCATCTTCACTCCATCTGGTGGTCAAAAATCCACAATTCTCAATTTTCTCTTTTATTTCTTCATAAATAACCATCTCTTCTTTTGTTAATTTTACTATAATTGGTGTTAATAACTTTTGAATTTCAATATTTTTACTTTTAATCTGGGCTAAAAACTTTTCATAATTTATTCTTTCATGGACTGCATGCTGGTCAAAAACAAAAAGGGTCTCTTCACCTTGAAAAAAGATATATTTATTTTTCAAAACACCAATAAAAGTTATGTCTTTTAACTTATTTTTTAAATTATCCTTTTCCTTTGTCTCTTCTCTATCTTCTGTCTTAAAATCAAAAATCCCCCTTTCTTTTATTGGCTGGGGTTCAATACCTTCTTCTTTTCTTTCAATATAAACGGACTTTCTTTCAACTTTTTTCCCTTTTCCTTTTTCTACAAGAGTATAATAAATTTCCTCTCCGATTAACTTTATAATTTCATTTTCATTTTTTATTTTTATTTCTCTTTTTGTTGGGTGGATATTTACATCAACCATTTCTGGGTCTATTTCTATCATTATAAAAAAAGCAGGATATACATCAGGAGGTAAAATGGCTCTGTATACCCTGTTTATGGAATTTAAAATGTTAAAATTATAAACAGGCCTTTTATTTACATAAAGAAATTGTAAATCCCTTCTTGGTCTTTGTATATTTATATTCCCGAGTAAAAAATTTACAGAAAAATTATCAAATTTTTTTTCTATTAAAATTAGTTCATCTGAATTTATTCCTGTTGCTGATTTTACTCTTTCTTTTAAATCGGAAGTTGTCGGTAAATAAAAAATTTCTCTTTTGTTATGAATCAGTTTAAATTCAACATTGTAAAAAAGAATAGCATAAGGTAAAAAAACATTTAAAATCTGTCTTAATTCAGTTGTATCTGATTTTAAGAATTTTTTTCTAACAGGGGTGTTAAAAAATAGTTCTCTTACTTCAACAATTGTTCCTTCACTCATTCCTACTTTTTTTCTACTTAATTCTTTTCCACCTCTTATATGTATTTCAGTCCCTATTTCATCTCCTTTACTTCTACTTCTTAAAATAACATCTGAAACAACCCCAATACTATAAAGTGCCTCCCCTCTAAAACCCAATGAAAGGATTTTTTCAAGGTCTTTTTCATCTTTTATTTTACTTGTTGCATATCTTGAAAAAACATATCCAATATCTTCTTGGTCAATTCCAACCCCATTATCAACAACTTTAATCAGTTTTTCTCCTGCCTTTTCTATCTCAACAAAAATTTTACTACTTTTTGCATCAATAGAATTTTCAAGCAACTCTTTTAAAACAGAAGAAGGTCTTTCTACAACTTCTCCTGCTGCTATTTTGCTTATTACTTTTTCAGGTAATACATTAATCTTTCCCATTTTCAATTTTCCTCAAATATTTATTATCCGTTTATATTTCACGAAGTCTTAAAATCCCCCTACCTTCCCCTCTCTTTTTTCTCCTTCCTTTGTAAAGGAGGGCAGGGGTGGATTTTATTAAATCCCCCTCACTCCCCTTACTCCCCGTTGTGCTTGCTAAATCCCCCTCCAAAATTCCCTCTAACCCCCGTTGTGCTTAGACATTAAGCACCAACTCTGCCCTGCTACCCTTTGCTTCCCCAGTCGGTTTAATAAAGGGGGGAATTGGGGGGGATTTCCCTCTCCCCGCTGGGGAGAGGGTTGGGGTGAGGGGGACTTTTTACTTTTTATTAATATCCCTAATGGGATTTGTTCATGACTTATCAATTTTCTCTTTTAGTTCTTTAAGTTTTAAAAGTGCTTGAAGAGGTGTAATATTTTCAATATCCATATTTTTTATTTCTTTCTTCAAGTCCATCTCTTCCTTATTGTTTTTCTCTTTATACAGGTCAACATTTTCAAAAAGAGATGGAATAGCAATTTCACTTTTTTCCATTATCTGTGCCTTGATTTTGTCTTCTGCTTCAAGTAGTCGTAAAATTTCATCAGCCCTTTTTATTATTTTTTCAGGTATTCCTGCAAGTTTGGCAACATAAATTCCATAACTTTCATCAGAACTACCTTCCATTATTTTATGAAGAAAAATTACATTTTCTCCTTCTTTTCTAACTGAAACATTATAATTCTTTACCCCTTTATATTTTTGGGAAAGAACCGTTAATTCATGAAAATGTGTTGCAAAAAGAACCTTTACTTTTTTACTTTGTAAATACTCTGAAATAGATAATGCAAGAGAAAAACCATCATAAGTGCTTGTCCCTCTTCCAATTTCATCAAGTATTATTAAACTCCTTTCTGTTAAATTGTTTATTATTTCTGCTGTTTCAGTCATCTCTACCATAAAAGTACTCTGCCCTTTACTTATTTCATCCTGTGAACCAATTCTTGTAAAAATTTTATCAATTATACCAATTTTCGCAAAACTCGCTGGAACAAAACAACCGCTTTGAGACATAATAACAATAAGTCCAACCTGTCTTATATAAGTTGATTTTCCTGCCATATTTGGACCTGTTATTATCAAAAACTTATCTGTTGAACAATTCATATAAGTATCATTGGGAACAAAATTATCAATTCCCTTTTCAACAACAGGATGCCTTCCATCTTTTATAAAAATCTCAAACCCCTCATCAATTTCTGGCATTACATAATTATTTTCTTCTGATACAGATGCAAAACATATTAAAACATCTAATTCACTTATTTTTTTTGTGATTGAATAAATGGTTGGAGCATTTTCAATTATTTTATTCTTAACTTCTTCAATTATTTTATCTTCAATTTCTTTAATTTTTGTATCAGCAGTTAAAATTTTCTCTTCAAACTCTTTAAGTTCTGGGGTTATAAACCTTTCAGCATTTACAAGCGTTTGTTTTCTTATATAATCGGAAGGGACAAGATGTAAATTTGCCTTTGTAATTTCAATATAATAACCAAAGACCTTATTAAACCCAATCTTTAAGGAATTTATACCTGTTTTTTCTATTTCCTTTTTTTGTAAATTTCTTAAATACTCTTTTGCCTTATAACTTATTTCTCTTAATTCATCAAGAGAAATATTATATCCTTCTTTTATAAGTTTTCCTTCATAATTTATAGGAGAAATATCAAAATTTATAGCCATATCAAGAAAATTTCTTAAATCATCACTATCTTCAACTGAAAAATAATTATTTTTAATATCAATTTCTGAAATAACTTTTTTTATATCAGGGATTTTAAAAATTAAATTAGCAACAATAAAAATATCCTTAACATTTCCATATCCACAACTTATTTTTGAGACTGCTTTTTCAACATCCCCAATTCCTTTTAATAAATTTCTTGCCTTTTCTCTTATCTCTTGTTTTTCTTTTAAAAACCTTACTGCTTTATGTCTTTCTTTTACTTCTTCTACCTTTTTCAATGGATGGTAAATCCAGTCCTTTAGAAGTCGTTTTCCAGATGGAGTAACTGCTATATTCAAAATTCCTACCAATTTATTTATTTCAAGTCCATAAAAAGCAGAAGGAGAAATATAAAGAAAATCATCATCAGAATAAATTGAAATTTTGTTTAGATGGGAAAAATCTTTTTTATTAACAAACTTTAAATATTCAATTATTGCTCCTGAAGTTCTTACACAAAGTTCTTTCTCTTCAATTCCAAATCCTCGCAAACTCTCAACCTTAAAATGCGAAAAAATTGTCTCCTTTGAAATTTCATAATTGAAAGTATAGTCATTGCAACTACTCAAAACAATTTTTCTTAACTTTAAAAATGGATATTGTTCAAATATATTTTTTATAAATTCCTCTTTTTCTTCTGGGAAAATAATCTCATAAATAGGGTATTTAAATATAATATCAACCACTTTTGTTATATCACCAAATTGATTGGTAAAAATTGTTTCTCCTTCTGAACTCAAAAAAGAAATACCTATTGTTTTTTTATCGGGGTAAATTGAAACTAAATACCTTCCTTCTGTTGAATTTTCATCAATAAAAGTCCCAGAAGTTATAACCCTTATAACCTCTCTTTTTACTATACCTTTTGCTTTTGATGGGTCCTCAACCTGTTCACAAATAGCAACTTTATATCCGGCTTTAACTAATTTTGAAATATAGGAGTCGGCTGAATGGAAAGGAATACCACACATAGGCACTTTACCCATTTTGCCTGCACTTCTTGAAGTCAAAACAAGGTCAAGAATTTGAGAGGCAATTTTTGCATCATCATAAAACATCTCATAAAAATCGCCTAATCGGAAAAAAACAATACAATCAGGATATTCCTTTTTTATTGAATTATACTGCTCCAACATAGGGGTTAAATTCTCCATAAGAAAATTATACCACATTTCCTTTCCTTTAACCCCTTTGTAAAAGTAGCAAGCAGTTCTTAAAAAGTAGCAAGGAGAGAGTAGCAAGAAAAAAACAAAAAGGTAAAATTCCTTTTATATTCCCCTCTTTCTTAAAGAGGGGTTAGGGGAGATTTTGGATAGCACAACAGGGATTGAGGGGGATTTATAATAAAATCCATCCCTGCCCTCCTTTATAAAGGAGGGAGACAATTTTCCTCCTTTGAAAAGGGGGATTAAGGGGGATTTGGAGGAAAATTTGCTTGCCCCCTTTGATAAACCGCCTAAAGAGGCGGGGAGTAGCAAAGCAGAGTTGGTTTTTTATCCCCCCTTTGATAAAGGCCTGTCCGACGCGTCCGCCAGAAAGAGCGTCGGATTCGCAATGATAGGCGAATGTGGCGAACATTTTGGAGGAGAGATTAAGAGGGATTTTTCTCCTTTAATAAATGGGGGTAAGAGGGGATTTCATCAATCCCTTATAGGTAGGCTAAAAACGAACCACCAACACCTGTTAAAAAAACTGAAATACAAGTTTCAATCCCTTATAGGTAGGCTAAAAACGTGGAATTATAGGATTAAATACTGCAAGCAGTAGTAGTTTCAATCCCTTATAGGTAGGCTAAAAACTATCAGGTTGAGAGACGAGATGAGTGCTGGGTTAGAGTTTCAATCCCTTATAGGTAGGCTAAAAACCAGTAAGCCGTTTCTCTAATGTAGATATTCCATCTAAGTTTCAATCCCTTATAGGTAGGCTAAAAACTTTCAATAATAATTCTCTTGCTATTGCACAAGACAGGGTTTCAATCCCTTATAGGTAGGCTAAAAACTTTTTTAATCTTAACTTCTCATAGTTCTTTATCAAGTGTTTCAATCCCTTATAGGTAGGCTAAAAACACCTATAAGAACAGGACCACACCCACTCTACACTAGTTTCAATCCCTTATAGGTAGGCTAAAAACACTCAATATCTCCTGTTGGATTAGTAATTCCTCCAAGTTTCAATCCCTTATAGGTAGGCTAAAAACACTTCCAAGACCTGTCGTAGATCCTGTTTCATCAGGTTTCAATCCCTTATAGGTAGGATAAAAACAAGAGCAGGTAGAGATAAAAGAAGACGAGGAATTGGGTTTCAATCCCTTATAGGTAGGCTAAAAACTAAATACAGTATTTAATAATAATAAAAGCCTTTAATGTTTCAATCCCTTATAGGTAGGCTAAAAACAATGTGAAGAGTGCGGAAAGGATGTTGAAGATGCAGTGTTTCAATCCCTTATAGGTAGGCTAAAAACTATAATTGCTTGAAGAAGCAATATTTACTCTACTGATGTTTCAATCCCTTATAGGTAGGCTAAAAACTTGATAATAATGCATTTGCTAAATCAACACGCATTTGTTTCAATCCCTTATAGGTAGGCTAAAAACTTTATTGGGAAAGTAATGATATTAACCCCACTGATTTGTTTCAATCCCTTATAGGTAGGCTAAAAACGGTAGAGATAGACAGGGGCTGGGTTGAATTAAATGAGTTTCAATCCCTTATAGGTAGGCTAAAAACTTCCATACTTTCCTTATTTCATCATCAACTTTAAAAATGTTTCAATCCCTTATAGGTAGGCTAAAAACTCGCTCCTATGAAAAACGATTTACCATTTCAGGTGTGTTTCAATCCCTTATAGGTAGGCTAAAAACCAGATACACAGAAATATATTGAGCAAGAGAAAGAGAAGTGTTTCAATCCCTTATAGGTAGGCTAAAAACCTATCCCCAAACCCACCCTCTGCTCGTTTATTGTCGGGTTTCAATCCCTTATAGGTAGGCTAAAAACGAGAAAGGATTTAGGGGATTTGTTTGTATTTCATTAGGTTTCAATCCCTTATAGGTAGGCTAAAAACCAAGAAACGGGTCTAAAACAATCCCATTTTCAAGAGGTTTCAATCCCTTATAGGTAGGCTAAAAACTTAGTTGGATATAGAGGCAGTGGTGGTTCAGAGACAAGTTTCAATCCCTTATAGGTAGGCTAAAAACTAGAAGTTATCACAGAAGAACAGGCAGAAGAACTATTGTTTCAATCCCTTATAGGTAGGCTAAAAACGATGCAGCAGGTGGGTCAAAAAGTGCACAGGAAAAATTGTTTCAATCCCTTATAGGTAGGCTAAAAACTTCTCGTTATCAAAATGATTACATTCTGGGTCTCCTGTTTCAATCCCTTATAGGTAGGCTAAAAACCTTGCTCTGGATTGTTATTTATTCTTTCTATCTGTAGTTTCAATCCCTTATAGGTAGGCTAAAAACTTGAAACCGAATATAACAAACTATATAGAAATAGAGTTTCAATCCCTTATAGGTAGGCTAAAAACTGTTCCTGGCTTTTACTCTTTTTTCTCTGCTGATAAGTTTCAATCCCTTATAGGTAGGCTAAAAACCGTTATTTTTTACCAGTCCCATTATTTTCTATGCCTGTTTCAATCCCTTATAGGTAGGCTAAAAACGTTTTTGATTTTTTTATTCTTTTGCCCGATTAAAAAGTTTCAATCCCTTATAGGTAGGCTAAAAACTGTTTCCTCTTCCGTTGCTTTTTCTGTTTTCAAGGGTTTCAATCCCTTATAGGTAGGCTAAAAACTAACAACAAAAATCGAAGCTAAAAGTATTTTAAAAAGTTTCAATCCCTTATAGGTAGGCTAAAAACTTTCATTTTTATCTCCTTTTTGTTATATTTTTACCCAGTTTCAATCCCTTATAGGTAGGCTAAAAACGATCCTGCTGGTTATATTTATGTTCCTGAGAAGAAGTGTTTCAATCCCTTATAGGTAGGCTAAAAACTATCACCTAAAAACATAGACAAAGCACTCGATAAAGGTTTCAATCCCTTATAGGTAGGCTAAAAACTTGCTAATTGATATTTTGCCTCTTCATATATATTTTGTTTCAATCCCTTATAGGTAGGCTAAAAACTGGATATATAGGAACTGGTTATAATGGTAGTTATCTGTTTCAATCCCTTATAGGTAGGCTAAAAACCTATCTAGGATGTCAAAAATGGGTAATGTTTGTAGAGTTTCAATCCCTTATAGGTAGGCTAAAAACTGAAATAGAAGCAATTGGTATCAGGACTTCAAGAGAGTTTCAATCCCTTATAGGTAGGCTAAAAACTATCTAGGATGTCAAAAATGGGTAATGTTTGTAGAGTTTCAATCCCTTATAGGTAGGCTAAAAACTAACATAACTGAAG
>Ga0208825_1001147_pt1 | contig 21423 bp, 22 predicted proteins | sample AD_UKC113_MetaG_FD_184450 | JGI IMG/M metagenome (GOLD analysis project Ga0208825, IMG submission 184450) | Active sludge microbial communities of municipal wastewater-treating anaerobic digesters from Hong Kong - AD_UKC113_MetaG (SPAdes)... | ecosystem: Engineered > Bioreactor > Anaerobic >...
GCCGGCACCAGCGGCGGCGCGAAGCCGGGCGGCAGCGACCAGGTCCAGCCCGGGGGCTCGGCCGGCGGCCCGGCGTCTGCGCCACCGCCGCAGGCGGCAAGCAGCACGAGGGCGACGCACGAGAGCACGGGGGCATGGAAGGACGCTGGCCGGTGGCCGGACGGGACGTGGGGCATCGCAGAGGTCATGGGGGCGGAAGGAACGGGTTGGGACTTCGTTATTCATTTATAGAATAGCGATGTGTTGGCAATTGTTCAATCCATTTGAGAGGGACTCACCCATGAACCGGATCACTGCTCATTTCCTGGCTTCGCGCGGCGCGTCATGGGCGCGGAGCGCCTGCGCGGCGCTGGCGACATCGGTGGCGCTGTTGGCGCTGGCGGCCTGCGGCGGCAGCGACGACGACGTCGATCGCGGCCCGACCACCATCGAGACCCAGGCCAAGCTCAACGGCCTGTACTGGGACGCGCGGGCCTCGCGCCTGTACCTGACGGACGACGACGCCAGCGTGAACGCCATCCGGACCTGGGACGGTGACAAGGGCTTTCCCATTGCCTATCAACTGCCGGCGATGGCCGCCGATCAGCGCGCCACGCTGGGCCAGCTGACGCGCGGCGCCGACGGCAACCTCTACACCACGCGCTTCGGCTTTGGCAGCTACGGCACGGTGGTCGCGGTGCAGTCCAGGGACTCGTCCTTCAATCTGATGGGTCTGGACGGCGCGCGCCGGCGCATCGGCATCACGCCCACGGCCGACGGCAAGCTGCTCGACGGCTGGTTTCGCGGTGGCGGCTCGGGGCCGAGCGGCGTCATCAGCGAGTTGACGGTGGGTGCCGGTGGGCTGGCCAGCGAGCGCGACCTCATCACCGGCCTGAGCAAACCCGCCGGGGTGGCGGTGGTGGGCGATCAGCTGTTCGTCTCGGACCAGGGCACGGGCCAGTTGCTGGCCTATTCGCTGGCCGCCGTGCGCGCGCAAGCGGCGCAGGCGCAGGACGGGCGCGTCGTTGCATCCTTCACCACCGCCGACGGGCTCGATCTGATGACAGCGGGGCCGGACGGCACGCTGTACTTCGGCGGCAGCGGCGGCACGCTGTATGCGGTCAGCCCGAAAGGCGCCGTCACGACCCTGGCCCGCGGCTGGCCGGGCATCCGCGGCGTCGCACTGGATGCCGCCAACCGGCGCTTGTTTGCCGCCGTGACGGCCGCCCAAGCCGGCGGGCCGGCCTCGATCCGCATCGTGCCGATCGATTGAGCGGGTGACGGCCCGGCGGCCCGCGCCGCCGCTGCACAATCGGGGACATGAGAATCAAGCCCGTGTCCCCCCAGTCGCTGGGCTACGCTGCGGCCGACAAGCGCATCGAGCTGCTGCGCCGCGTGGGCGAGAGCGGCTCCATCTCGCAGGCCGCGCGCAGCGCCGGCGTGAGCTACAAGGCCGCCTGGCAGGCCATCCACACCCTCACCAACCTGGCCGGCGAGCCCCTGGTGGACAGCAGCGTCGGCGGCGCGGGCGGGGGCGGCGCGCGCCTGACGGCGGCCGGCGCGCGCCTGCTGCACGCGGCCGAGCAGATGGATGCCGCGCGCCACGACGTGCTGGCGCGCATCAACGACCCCGCCGCCCAGGCCCTGGCCGCGCCGCGCACCAGCATGCGCAACCATTTGCCCTGCACGGTGACGCGGCTGGACAGTGCCGGCCCGGGCGACCCGCTGGTGCGCGTGCTGCTGGCGTTGCCGCAGGGCGATGCGCTGGCGTCGCTCCTCACGCGCGAAAGCGCCCAGCTGCTGGGCCTGGCGCCCGGCCTTGCATTGCTGGCGCTGTGCAAGGCCACGGCGGTGCAGATCGAGCCCATGAATGCGCTGGCGCTGTACGACGGCGCCAATCGATTGCCCGGGCGCGTGCTGCGCGCGGCGCGCGGCGCGCGACACGACGAACTGACGCTGACCCTGGCCGGCGGCCTGCAACTGGTCGGCTTTGCCGCGCACCCCAACCGGCTGCGCGCCGGCAGCCGCGCGCAGGCGCGGGTGGAGCCCAGCGCGGTCGTGCTGGCGCTGCGCTGATTTTTTTTGATGAGAGAAAGGATCCATCCATGAAGACCAGTGCACGCAATCGGTTCGAAGGCCGCGTCACGGCGCTCCAAACGGGCGCCGTCAACGACGAGGTCGAGATCACCACCGCCCAGGGCGTGAAAATCGTCGCCATCGTCACGCACCAGAGCGCCGTCGGGCTCGGGTTGGCGCTCGGCAAGCCGGCCATTGCGCTCGTCAAGGCGCCGTCCGTGATCGTGGTGACCGATGCGGGCGGCGTGCGCTTTTCGGCGCGCAACTGCCTGGCCGGCACGGTGGCGCGGGTGCAGGCGGGCGCCGTCAACGCCGAGGTGGTGATCGACGTGCCGGGCGGCGTCAGCGTGGCGGCCATCGTCACGCAGGACAGCGCCGACCGTCTGGGCCTGGCGGTCGGCAAGCCGGCCACGGCGCTGTTCAAGGCGTCGAGCGTGATTGTCGGGGTGCCGGCCTGAGGCACCCAGCCGGGATCTGCAGAAAAAGTCGGCTTCGCGCTTGACTGGCAAGCGCGAGGCACTCTCAATACGAGAGCATTCTGAGGTGCCCGCGCGGCCCGCGGATCTCGGCCGGCGCCGCGCTCGGCACGGCGGTTCGCCCGCGGCCGCCACCCGCTCTGCGGCATGCGCGACGGGTTGGTCGATAAAACCATGCTTGCAGTAACAGATTGCGTCGCGGCGTAGGCTGGACAGGCTTGGCTGTTGTGCCACATCCCGGTGGCGGCGGCCTCGACCAACAAGCAGACAGGGGACAACCATGCAGCTCAAGCCTTCGCTATTGCTTTCCTCCTTCTTCGCGGCCATCGTCGCCATGACGCCCGCGGCGGCGGCCTTGGCGCAGGACATCGTGCTCGGCGCCTCGGTGCAGTTGACCGGGCCGGTGGCCAACACCGGACGCTACTACCGCGATGCCTACCAGATGGCCATCGACAAGATCAATGCCGATGGGGGCGTCAAGGTGGACGGCAAGGCGCACAAGCTGGCGCTCAAGCTGTACGACAACCAGTCGGACGTGAACCTGTCGGTGCGCCAGTACACGCAACTGGTGACGCAGGACAAGGTGAACTTGCTCCTGGGCGGCTTTGCCAGCAACTTCCAGCTGGCCGATTCGGTGGTGTCCGAGAAATACAAGATCCCGATGGTGCAGGGTGGTGGCGCGTCCAACGAGATTTTTTCGCGCGGTTTCAAGTACATCTTCGGCACGCTGGCGCCGGCCAGCAATTATTTCGGCAGCACCATCCAGATGATGAAGGCGCTGAAGGACCCACCCAAGTCCGTCGCGCTGCTGTATGCCGATGATTCGTTCGACGTCTCCACCGCGGACGGCACGCGGGCGCTGCTCAAGTCGGCCGGCTTCAACCTGGTGATGGACGAGCGCTACAGCAGCAACACCAGCGACTTCAGCACGCTGCTGTCGCAGGTGAAGGCCAAGAACGTGGACGCCGTGCTGGTGGCCGGGCACGAGACGGAGATCCTCAACTTCGTGCGCAACGCCAAGAGCCTGGCGATCGCGCCCAAGCTGTATTCGTTCACCGTCGGCGTGCCCAGTGAGGACTTTCGCAAGGCGCTGGGCAAGGACGCCGACTACGCCTTCGGCATGACGGCCTGGCTGCCCGAGGCCTCGCTGAAGGACCGCTGGTTCGGCGACGCCGAGCAGTTCGCCAAGGCCTACAAGGCCAAGTACGGCTATGACCCGGACTACCACGCCGCCTCGGGCGCGGCCGACGTGGAGGCCCTGGTGATGGCGATTGAAAAGGCGGGCAGTCTCAACCCGCAAAAGGTGCGCGACGCGCTGGCCAGCAGCCAGTTCGACAGCCTGTACGGCCCGATCGCCTTTGCCGCCAACGGCCAGATCAACCTGCCGCAACTGGTCATCCAGGTGCAGAACGGCCAGGTGGCCGAGGTCTACAACGCCAAGGGTTTCGTGACACCGCCCAAGTACCCCATGCCGGCCTGGAACGCGCGCTGAACGGTCGCCAGGCACCTGAAGACGCCCGACGGGAGCGCATGCGTTGGACCTGCTGGCGCAAGTCCTTGCCAACGGCATCTTGCTGGGCGGGCTGTATGCCGTGATGGCGCTCGGGTTGGCGCTGGTGTGGGGCGTGCTCAACATCGTCAACCTGGCGCACGGCTCCTTCATCATGCTGGGGGCGTACTGCTCCTGGCACCTGTTCCACTACCTGCACGTCGACCCCTTCCTGGGGCTGCCGATCACGGCGGTGGTGATGTTCGCGCTGGGCTATGGCGTGCAGCGTGGCCTGCTGAACCTGATCGTGCGCGCGCCCATGTTCAATACCCTGCTGCTCACTTTCGGGTTGGACGTGGTGCTGACCTACCTGGCGCAGCTGGCCTTCTCGGCCGACTTTCGCGCCATCAACCCCGGCTACGCGGGTAGCCAGGTGCACTGGGGCCCGATGGTGCTGCCGCTGGTGCGCCTGGGTGCGTTTGCGGTGGCGCTGGCGCTGACGGTGGGCATGTGGCTTTTCTTGCTGCACACGCGGCTGGGGCGGGCCATTCGCGCGACGGCGCAGAACCTGGTGGCGGCGCGCCTGCACGGGGTGGAGCCGCGCCACCTGTACGCGCTGACCTTCGCCATCGGCATCGCGCTGGCCGGCACTGCCGGCGGGCTGTATGGCACGGTGTCGCAGATCAACCCCTACATCGGCGCCTCGCTCACGCTCAAGTCCTTCGCCATCGCCATCATCGGCGGGCTGGACAACCCGCTGGGCGTGCTGGTGGGAGGGCTGTTTCTGGGTGTGGTCGAGGCGCTGACCACGCTGTACGTCGGCCCCACCTTCGTCGACGTGGCCAGCTTCGGCATCCTGGCGCTGGTGCTGATCGTGCGGCCCACCGGCCTGCTGGGGAGGACGACATGAAAGCCTGGCAGTGGATTGCGATGGCGATCGCGCTGGCGGTGCTGGCGAGCCTGCCTTGGTGGGGTTCGGACGTGACGGTGCAGTTCGCCATCAACGCGCTGCTGCTGGCGGTGCTGGCGCAGGGCTGGAACATCATCGGCGGCTACACCGGCTACGCCTCGTTCGGCAACTCGGTGTTCTACGGTCTGGGCAGCTACGGGGTGGCCATTGCCATGGTGCAGTGGCACCTGCCCTTTGCCGTGGGCCTGCTGTTCGGCGTGGCGCTGGCGGTGGCGTTTGCGCTGCTGCTGGGCGTGCCGGTGCTGCGCCTGCGCGGCCACTACTTCGCCATTGCCACGCTGGCGCTGGCCGGGGTGATGGCGGCCATCGTCTCCAACATTCCCCTGGCGGGGCAGAACATCGGCCTGGTGCTGCCGCCGCTCAACGACGACCGGCTGTTTTACGGTCTGGCGCTGGGCTTGATGCTGGTTTCCACTGCCGTGGTGTGGTGGCTCACGCGCAGCCGCTTCGGCTTCGGGCTGATTGCCATCCGCGAGAACGAGGACGGCGCGGCGGTGATGGGCGTCAACACCACCCTGTACAAGGTGCTGGCGTTCACGCTGTCGGGCGTGCTCAGCAGCCTGGCCGGCGGCATCCATGCCTACTGGATCACCTTTCTCGACCCCGAGAGCGCGTTCGACATCGGCCTGAACGTCAAGATGATCATCATGGCCGTGTTCGGCGGCGCGGGCACGGTGCTGGGGCCGGTCATCGGGGCCTTCACCCTGTCGGCCATCTCCGAATGGCTGTCGAGCGAGGTCACCAGCATCGCCACGCTGTTCTTCGGTGTCGTCATCATCGCCGCCGTGGTGCTGATGCCGCACGGCCTGATGGACCTGGCGCGGCGCGCGCGCCTGGGCACGCTGACCTGGCGCTACCTGGGCGAGAACGTGCGGGCGAACAAGCTATGAGCGCGTTGTTGGAGGTTCGCCACGTCACCCGGCGCTTTGCCGGCCTGGTGGCCGTGCACGATGTCAGCTTTGCGCTGGCGCCGGGCGAAATCCTGGGCCTGATCGGCCCCAACGGCGCCGGCAAGACGACCTTGATCAGCCTGATCAGCGGCACCCTGGAGCCGAGCGAAGGCGAGGTGCTGTTCGACGGCCAGGCCATCACGCGGCTGCCGGCGTTTCGGCGCGCGCGGCTGGGCATCGGCCGCACCTTCCAGATCATGCGGCCGTTTCCCGGCCTGTCGGTGCTGGACAACGTGGCCATCGGCGCCCTGTTCGGCCACCGGGGCGGCCAGGCGCAGCTGGCGCGGGCGCGCGCGCAGGCGCGCGCGTGCCTGGACTTCGTCGGCCTGGGCGGCTTTGCCGACCAGCGTGCCGACGAGCTGGGCGGGCCGGGCCGCAAGCGGCTGGAGCTGGCCAAGGCGCTGGCCATGAAGCCGCGCCTGCTGCTGTGCGACGAAGTGATGGCGGGGCTGAACCACGTCGAGATCGAGGAGGTGATCGCGGTGATCCGCAAGGTGCGGCAGCAGGGCATCAGCGTGCTGGTGATCGAGCACGTCATCAAGGCCATCCGCAGCCTGTCGGACCGGCTGCTGGTGCTGCACCATGGCGAGCTGATCGCCGATGGCACGCCCGAGAAGGTGCTGGCCGATGCGACGGTGGTGCAGGCCTATCTGGGGGCGAGGCGCGCACGATGAGCCCGGCATCCGTTTCGACCGAAGCGCTGCTGCGCGTGGATCGGGTGGCCGCCGGCTACGGGCTGATGCCGGTGCTGCATGGCCTGTCGATCGAAGTGCGCGCGGCCGAGATCGTGGCCCTGGTGGGCAGCAACGGCGCGGGCAAGACCACGCTGCTGCGCGTGCTCTCGCGCCTGCTGCCGTGCACCGGCGCGCTGCGCTTTCATGGCCATGATCTGGCGGCCATGACGCCCGATCAGGCCTTTGGCCACGGCCTGGTGCAGGTGCCCGAGGGGCGCCAGCTGTTCGACCGCATGACGGTGCAGGACAACCTGCTCATGGGCGCGTTTCGTCGTCATGACAAGGCGGCCGTGGCGCGCGACCTGCAGCGCATGTACCAACTCTTTCCGCGCCTGGGCGAGCGCCGGCGCCAACTGGCGGGCAGCATGTCGGGCGGCGAGCAGCAGATGTGCGCCATGGCGCGCGCGCTGATGGCCGCGCCGGTGCTGATGATGATCGACGAGATGAGCCTGGGTCTGGCGCCGGTGATCGTCGATCAGCTCACCGAGGTTCTGGCCGAGATCCGCAAGAACGGCGTGACGGTGCTGCTGGTGGAGCAGGACGTGCAGGTCGCGCTCTCCGCGGCCGACCGCGCCTACGTGATCGAAAACGGCCGTGTCACGCTGTCGGGCGCGGCGCGCGAGCTGATCGACGACCCGGCGGTGCAGCAGGCCTATCTGGGCGTTTGATCAACCGGCCGACCACAGCAGCGGAAACAGCACCTCGTCGTGCATCGGTGCGCCCGCCGGCAGGCGCTCGGCCAGGCCAGGGAAGGGCGGCGAGGTGACCCAGGCGCGTGGCGCGTGGGTGATGTCGTCGCCCAGCATGCGCACCGAGAACACGCGCCGGCGGGTGTCGCCGTCCACCCCGGCGCTGGCGTGCAGGCTGAGCATGTGAAAGGCAATCACGTCGCCGGGCTCCACGGCCCAGCCGATGATGGGAAAGCGCTCGCGCGCGGCCTCGATGTCGGGCAGGTCCTGCAAGCTGCCTTCGGGAAACCACCGGGCCTGCTGGTCCATGAAGCTGCGCGGCATCAGCCAGGGGCCGCGGTGCGAGCCGGCGACGAACTCCAGCGTGGAGTGGCGCCGCACCGCGTCGACCGGAATCCAGAAGCTGATGTTCTGCCGGCCCTCGATGTTGTAGTAGGGCTGGTCCTGGTGCCAGGGCGTGCGCTGGCGCGTGCCGGGCTCCTTGGTCAGCATGTGGTCGTGGTACAGGCGCACTTCGCGGCTTTGCATCAGGCGCGCGGCGGCAGCGGCCAGGGGCGAGTCGAAGATGAAGCGGCGGTAGGCGGCGTTGTCCTGCCAGCAGCAGAAGTCCTCGATGAAAAAGCCGGGGTCGTCGGGGCGGCTGGCCACCTTGGCACGCGGGCTGGGCGCGGCGATGTTGGCGTCGATGCCTTGGCGCAGCAGGGCCACTTCGTCGGGGCTCAGTAGGCCGCGCAGGCAGACGGCGCCGTCGCGGGCAAAGGCGTCGATCAGCGCGGGGGTGAGCACGGCGTCGGCGCGTTGGGCGAGGTCGGGAGAGTTCATGCTGTGCATTGTGCGTGAGCGGGGGGGCCGGCCCTGAGGTGCGCTGCGCGATCGCAGTTCATCAATCAAATTGGCCGATTGCGCTTGCCAATCAAGCGCGGGCAGCTGCGAAAAACAGAGCAGTCCGAAGACCCAGAAAGGTCAGCAGCAGCGAGCCACCCAGATGCGCTGCCAGCGTGGCCAGCGCCTGCGACCAGCGCGCCAGCATCAGCATCTCGACCATCTCGGCGCTGAAGCTGGAGAAGGTGGTGAGCGCGCCCAAAAGGCCCGTCACCCAGAACCAGCGCCACGCCGGGTCCAGCTCGGGGTGCTGCTCCAGCAGGCCGACGATCAGGCCGATGGCGTAACCGCCGACCAGGTTGGCCGCCAGCGTGCCCCAGGGCAGCCAGGCGCCGTCGTGGTTGAGCGCCAGGGCCAGCCGCCAGCGCGCCAGCGCGCCGATGCAGGCGCCCAGGCAGATGGCGATGACGGGGTGCATGGGGTGGATGTGCTGAAGTTCAAAAAAACCGGACGCAGAGGACGCAAAGATGACGCAGAGGACGCAAAAGAATTCAAGATTCAATGAAATACCGTTGGTGTCCTTATGCAGCAAGCGCCATCAGCTATTGTTTTGAAAGCATTCTGACTTTTTTGCGTCCTTTGCGAATCCTTTGCGTCCTCTGCGTCCGGCTGTTCTGGCGGCCTGTCAAAACGGCGGATCGTCCGCGCTGGCTGTGGCTTCATCGTGCGCCACATCCAGCGGCGCGGGCGCATCGGTAAAGCCCGAGGGCAGGCCGGGCGCCGCTTCGCCGCCCAGCGCGGCCACCAGGTCGGCGATCAGGCCGGTCAGCTCGCCGGTGGCCAGCGCCACGTCGGCGTCGAAGCGCTCGTCGGCCGAAGCCGTGGCACGCTCCTCGAACACGCCTTCCAGGAAGGTGATCTTCTTGAGTTGCAGCGCCTGCGTCAGCGTGAAGCCGACGCGCCCCTGCCAGCTCAGCGCCAGCCGCGTGGGCAGCTTGCCCTCGGCGATGTGCTGGCGCACCTCGTCGGTGACCAGTTCGTGGCGGCTGAACTTGACCACGGCCGGTTCGTCACCGCTGCCCTTGAGCTCGCATTCGCGCTCGACGTGCAGGCCTTCGGGCCATTCGTCGGGGCCTTGCGCGGCCAGCCAGGCGGTCATGGCCGCTTGCGGGGACTGCTGGGTTTGCAACAGGGCGAAGGAAAAGTCGCGCCCGGCCACGCGCACCAGGCTGGCAATCACCTCGTCGGCCTTGCCCTGGCTGCCGGCGTCCAGCACCAGCCAGCGCGCGCGCGGGTCGATCCAGGCCGTCACCTGGCTGCGCCGGGCAAAGGCCTGCGGCAGCAGGGCCAGCAGGGCGTCGTCGCGCAGGTCGCGCAGCTCTTTCTTGCCAGGCTTGCGGCCGCTGGTTTTCTCGATCTGGTCCACGGCGTCCTGCACCTTGCGGCGCACGGCGTCGCCGGGCACGGCCTTGGTCTCGATGGCCAGGCGGGCGATCCACTGGCCGTCCACCACTTCGACCAGCGCGCCGTGCTCGGCGCCGCGCGGGGGCACCCAGCCGCAGGATTTTTGCTGCGTGGCGCCGCATTCGGCAAAGGGTTCGCGCGCCAGGGCTTCTTCGAGTTGGGCCACCTCGGCCGGCCAGCCGCCGGCCAGGCGGTAGATCATCAAATTCTTGAACACAGGCGAGAGACTTCCAAAAAAAAGCGGCCCGCACGGTCGGCAGGCCGGGTCGTCATCATAGATCGCTCACATGTGGCCGGGCATCCAGGTGGCGATCTGCGGGACGAACCACAGCAGCAGCACCATCGCGCACATCAAGAAGAAGAAGGGTAGCGTGACGCGGGCGATGTAGGCGATGTCGCGCTTGGTCATGCCCTGCAGCACGAACAGGTTGAAGCCCACCGGCGGCGTGATCTGCGCCATCTCGACCACGATGACGATGAAGATGCCGAACCAGATCAGGTCGATCCCGGCGGCCTGCACCGTGGGCAGGATCACGCCCATGGTCAGCACCACCATGGAGATGCCGTCCAGAAAGCAGCCCAGGATGATGTAGAAGATGGCCAGCGCAATGATCAGCATGAAGGGCGAGAGTTTCATGCCGCCGATGAACTCGGCCAGGTGGCGCGGCAGGCCGATGTAGCCCATGGCCAGCGTCAAAAAGGCGGCGCCCGCCAGGATCAGCGCGATCATGCAGTACAACCGCGTGGCGCCCAGCAGCGCGGTCTTGAAGGTATCCCACGACAGGCTGCCCTGCACGCCCGACAGCAGCAGCGAGCCCACCACGCCCACGGCGGCGGCCTCGGTGGCGGTGGCAAAGCCGGTGTAGATGGAGCCCAGCACGGCGGCGATCAGGAGCACCACCGGGATCAGGTGGCGCGACTCGTGCAGCTTCTCGACCAGGCTCATGCGGTGGTCGGGCTGCGGAATCTGGCCCGGATGCATCAGCGCCCACACCACCAGATAGCCCGAGAACAAGGCCGCCAGCAGGATGCCGGGGATGATGCCCGCGATAAACAGCTTGGCGATCGACACGTCGGCGCTCACGCCATAGACGATCATGATGATTGAAGGCGGAATGAGCAGGCCCAGCGTGCCCGCACCGGCCAGCGAGCCGATGGTGATGTCGCGCGGATAGCCGCGGCTGCCCAGCTCGGGCAGGGTCATCTTGCCGATGGTCGCGCACGTGGCTGCCGACGAGCCCGACACCGCCGCGAAGATGGCGCAGCCGATCACGTTGGTGTGCAGCAAGCGCCCCGGCAGCCAGTTGACCCAGGGCGCCAGGCCCCGGAACATGCTCTCGCTCAGCTTGGTGCGAAACAGGATTTCGCCCATCCAGATGAACAGGGGCAGGGCCGTCAGCGTCCAGCTCGAGGACGAGCCCCAGATCGTCACCGCCATGGCGTCGCCCGCGGGTCGCGCCGAGAACATCTGCATGCCGATCCAGGCCACCCCGGTCAGCGTCAGGCCAATCCATACGCCCGAGCCCAGCAGGGCAAACAGCGACACGATCAGCAGCGAGGTGATGGTGAAGTCACTCATTGTGCAGAGCCTCCTCGTTGTCCTCGTCGTGGCTGCGCAGCCCGCGCCACTCCAGCACCCACTCGTCGATGAAGGCGATCAGCAGAATCACCGTGCCCACCGCCATGGCCACCTGTGGAATCCACAGCGGCGTGGCGTCGTTGGCGGTGGACATGTCGTTGAACTCGTGCGAGAGCCAGGCCAGCCGCACCGAGAACCAGGCAAACAGCCCGGCGAGCAGCACCGCCGCCGACAGCGCCCAGATTTCCAGCCCGCGCCGCGCGCCGCCCGCCAAGCGCCCGATGATCAGCGACACCCGGATGTGCTCGTTTTTCTTGAGCGTGTGTGCCAGCGCCAGAAAGCCCGCCGCCGCCATGCAATAGCCGGCGTAGGCATCGCTGCCGGCCAGGTTGAAGTGCAGCAGCCGCCCCAAAATCGAGGCCAGCACCATGGCCAGCACGCCGATCATCGCCAGCGCGGCCAGCCACGCGGCGGCGTCGTACAGAAAATCAAGACTTCGGCGCATCGCGAAATCCTTTCCCTTGGATCAATGTGATGAGGCGCTGATTTTGTCAGGGATGGGCGCGCTTTTGGCTGCGTGCTGACCCGTAGGCGCCAACCCATCGAAAACCCGGGTGTGGCGCCATTCCAAGTGCGTCAAGGCACGGCACGGAGCCAGCCGTGCACCGCGCTTTTCACTGCGGCGGGGATGATGAATTCTTGTTCCAGCCGGCCCTGATCCAGCGAACGCAGATGCGCGTCCAGATCGGCTTGATCGGGTGGCAGGGCGCCAGATTCAGGGTTGGGCGCCAGCAAGGGTTCTGCCACGGTGGCGTGCGCGTGCGCGTCAAAGGTGGCGCGGTCCATCAGCAGCGCTTGCAGCTGCGGCAAGTGGCTGCGCGCCCGCGCCAACATGTGCAGGCCCCAGGTGTCGATGTCCCCCCAGTAGGCGACCTCACACGCTTGCAGCCAGGGCGCGGCCAGCCAGGCCAGGTTCAGTCCTGCACCCAGGATGGCGATGCAGTCCGGCAGCGGCTGCGCGCCCTGCAGCAGGTGCAAGCAGCGCTCGTTTTCCACCAGCAGGATGCGGCGCGCGGGCAGCGGCGTGCTTGTGAGTTCGCTGGCCGCTACACGCAGGCGGGCAAACGGCAGCAGGCCTGGGGCCAGCGGTGCGATCAAGAGCCAATGCTCGTCGTCGGCGCTGGCGTCCAGAAAGGCGACCAGGCCCGCGCGGCTGGCGGCGCCGTCAAAGCGCACGTCGAGCAGGGCGGTGAGCAGCGCGGCGTGGCGCTCGAAGAATTTGCTGTCGTTTCCCGCCACGGCCAGCGCGCGCAGCGGCCGGCCCTGGGCGCAGCCGGGCACCAACTGCAGCGCCATGCGGGCGGCGGTGGCCACGTCGTCGATGGGCATGCCGCGCCACAGCGCCAAGCGGCGCAGCAGCAGGCGGTGAAAGAGCGCATCCACCCGCGCCAGCACGCTTTGCAACGCCTGGTAGTCTGCGGCGATGTCGGCATGGCCTGCAGGGCGCAATGCGCGCACTGCCGCCAGATAGTCTGAGGGCTTCGGCAACTCCCACTGCACCGGCAGCTCGACTGGCCCCGCCCCCGCCTGGTACAGGCGCGCCTGCCAATGCACCCGCCCCAGCCCTTGCGCGGCAATGGCGCGCCAGGCCTGCAGGTGCTGGGCAACGGCGGCGCTGTCGTCGCGAAACTGTGTGGCGCTGGGCGCGGCAATCGTCATCCGCAACGGCCAGGCGCCAGCGGCGTGCAACAGATGCTTTTCGCGCCAGTCGGCACGCTGCCAGGCGCGGGCGAGCTGGGTGGCGAGGTGGGTGGGGGAGTGCATGGCGCTTCAGGCGACGGCCGCCATCACGGCCTGCGCCTTTCCATCCATCTCCTGCCACGACATATTCATCAGCAGCGCCTGCGCTCCGCGGCGCTGCACGACGACGGCGCTCCTCGTGTGCTGGCGCAGCAGGCGCAGCTCCTTGTTTGGGGTGACGAAGAGCGCGTGCAGGCCGAATTCGCGCAGCGCCTGGATGATGCGCGCGGCCACGGCCTGCGAGCTTTTGGAGAAGGCCTCGTCGAGCACGATGGAGCCCATCAGCGGCCAGCTGCGCCCGGCGGGGCACAGCGCGTAGGACAGCGACGCGGTGAGCACGTAGCTGGCGATGATTTCCTTTTCGCCGCCACTGCCGCCCTGCGAGCCGGTGCGCCGCTCCAGCACCTCGCCCGTCGCGCGGTCGATGACGTGCACGGCGAACTGCAGGCGGTAGCGTGCGTCCAGCAGCGCCTGCGCGGCCTTGGTGCGGCGGTTGTTGGCGTGCTCGCGCAGCAGCTCCACCATGGCCTGCAGCGCGCGGTAATGCGCCTGGCCGCCGTCGTCGCGCTGGCGCTCGGTGCGCAGCTGCTTGCGGGCCAGCTCCAGCTGCTGCAGGCTGGCGTGGACGATGGGCTGGGGGTCGAGCTGCAAGTAGCGCCCGGCATGAAAGTCCACGCGCGCCAAGGCCTGGTTCAGCTGCGTGATGCGCTCGGTGATCTCGGCCACCTGCGCCTCGATGCCGCGCAAGAGCGTGCTCACGCCCTGGTCGGAGGCTTGGTTCAAATACTCCTGAAAGCGCTGGCGCTTCTCGGGCAGCGCTTCTTCTTCAAGCTGCTGCAGGCGCGCCAGAAACTGCGCCAGGGCTTCGACCTCTTGCGCCTGGTCGGCCAGCGCGCCGCGATCGACTTTTTGCGCCGCGCCCATTTGGCGAATGATCTCCTTGTGCAGCTCGGCCAGGCGGCGCTGCTGCTGCGCCAGCTGCTCGGCGGCGCGCTGCTGGGCATCGCGCTCTTGTTCTTCGAGCTGCGCGGGATCGGGTTCGTATTTGGCGTCGATGCGCAGCCAGCGGCGCAGCGCGGCGTCTTGTTCCGGCGTGGGTTCCGCGCCCTGCACGCGGGCGGCGTAGCGCTCGTGCTGCTGCTGGGCGTGGCGCTGCTGCTCCTGCTGCGCGGCCTGGCGCTGGTCGAGCTGGCGGCGCGCGTCTTCCAGCGCCGCGCGTGCCGCTGCTGCCTGCTGGTAGCGCGCCTGGGCCTGGGCGGTGTCGGATTCGGGGTCGAGCAGCGCATCCAGTCGCGCCTGGGTGACGCCCGCCTGCTGCTGCGCCCCGGCCACGTCCACCGCGTCAAAGCGCAGCGCTTGCAGGCTCTGCCATAACTGGCGTTGCTGCTCGGCTTGGACTTGTTGCTGCAATGCTTTTGTTTTGATAGCTGCCTGCGCTTGCCACGACTGCGCTTGCGCCTTGATTTGTGCTTGCAGCTGCGCCAGCCGGTCGCGGTTGTCAAAGCCGGTCATCCAGTCCTGGTCGAGCCGCTTTTGGTCCTGCTTGTCGAATTGCAGCGCACGGCCCGACATCAGGCCCTGCGCCGTCATGGCGTGGGGGGTATCGCGCAGTACCTCGGGGCTGTCCACGCAGTGGCGGTCGAGCTCCATCAGCAGCTGACGCAGGGCCGCCTGGTGCGCGTGGGGCTTGAGCTGCAACTTGGCGGCAAAGCCATCGGCCCAGAATACCGGCAGCTGCGCAGGCTGGCGCACCTCCAGCAGGCGCACATGCAGGCGGTTGTGGCGCTGGTTGACCCAGGCCAGCGCATCGTCGATCGCTTGCGGCGGCACCAGGATGCGCAGGCGCTGGCTGCCCAGCGCCCGCTCGATGGCGCCGCGCCAGGCGCGGTGGGTGGCGGGCACTTCGACCAGCTCGGCGACGAAGGGCAGGGCGTCCTCAGGCAGATCAAGCTCGGCGGCGAGCTGGGCGCGGAACTGCTGAAATTCCGGTGGCACGTTGGAGCCCGGGCGCTGGCGCACGGCCTGCTCTTCGTCTTGCAGCGCTTGCAAGGCGGCGCGCTGCTGGTGCTCTTGCGCGATGGCGTCCTCGGCGGCGGCTTGCAGGGTGCTCTGGCGCGCGTCCAACTCGGCCAGGGCGGGCGCGGCCTGGGTTTGGTGCTCGGCCAGCGTGGCGGCAGAAAGCGTTTGCGGCCAGGCCAGCTGCAACTGGCGCGCCAACGCTTGGTACTGCTGCACATGGCCCTGGCGCTCGGCGATGAGTGCCTGCTGCGCGGCCAGTTCGCGGCGCAGGTCTTCGATGCTGGCGCCGCCGGCGCGCAGGTAGAGCGCGAGCAGCTCCTGCTCTTGCTGTCGCGCGGCCTCGATTTGCTGCTGGGCCGCGGCTATCTGCGTGTGCAGGGCTTGTAAGGCGGCTTGCAAAGCATCGCTGCGCGCGCCCCACAGCTGCACGCCCAGCTTGGCAAACCAGGGCGCGAGCAGTGCCTGCAACTGCTGTTGTGCGCTGAGGGCCGCTGCCTGCGCGCCCTCTTTGGCGGCCAGATCGCGCAGCGGCAGCAGCGCCACGTATTGGCGGTTGGCCAGGTCCAGCTCGGCATGGATGGCGGCCAGCTCGTCAAAGCTGGCGGCCACCTGCAGAGCGTCGTCAAACGCACTGTGGTCGTCGAGCACCAGCTCGCGAAAAATCTCGTCGATGCTGTTGAGCTGCTTGAGCCCCGCCGCACGGTTGAGCAGCGTGAAGGCGTTGGCGCCCACCTCAAAGAAGCGCTGCACGCGCGCCAGATACGCGGTTTTGCTGCTGAAGATTTGCAAGCCGTCGCTGGCCTTCTCCAGCCGCGAGAGCGCGCGCACGCCGCCGCTGTGGTGCTCCTCCAGCCAGGCGTCCAGGTTGTGGCCGGCGCCGCGCGCGAAGAACCAGCGCTTGCCCATGTCGGCGGCGCTGCTGGCGCTGCCGTCAAACCACAGCAGCGCGCCCAAGGTCAGCTCCTCGCACGGGCTGCCTTCATCGCCTTCGCGCGCAAACTGCGCCGCCAGCCCGCTCACGCAGCGCCCGCTGCGCGCCACCTGCGCGCCGCCATCGCCCAAGCCCGGGCCGCTGGCGCCGCGCACATAGCTGACCAGGTCGCGGTCGCTCTCGTGTCCGCCTGTGGAGGCCAGGTTGTAGCGCGGGTGCTGGCACAAGAGCGTCATCAGTGCGTCGATCAGCGTCGTTTTGCCGCTGCCCGTGGCGCCCAAGATGGCGGTGTTGCCCACGTCAAACTCTGCCCGGTGACGGCCCGAGAACGCGCCCCAGTGGTACAGGTGCAGGGCGTGCAGGCGGTAGCTTGGGGTGGTCATGCGGTGGGTTCTCCCGCCTGCCCCAGCCCCCGCAAATGCGCCAGCAGCGCCTGCAGGTTTTCCGGGTTCGCCAGGTGCACGATCATGGGGCGGATGGTGAGTTGGTCTTGCGCGTCCACCTCCGACACCACGCCGTGCGCGCGCAGCTTGTCCAGCAGCTCCAGCAGGCGCTTGCGGTCTTGCATGTCGCTGCCGGTGGCGCCCAGGTAAATCTCCAGCTGCGCCAACAGGCCATCGAGCCCCAGTTGGACCGCCACACCCAGGCCGCCCTCTTGCTCGCGCTGCAAAAACTCGCGCCGCAGCACCGCCAGCAGCAGCGACTGCTCCAGCGTCAGGCGCTGGCGGCGCACCAGCGGGTGCGTCCATTCATCGTCGCCCTCGGCATCGTCCGCCTGCCAGCCGGGCGCCACCGCCACATAGGCCAGGCCGCGCAGGTCGTCCACGCGCACCTGCAGATCCAGCGGCTCCAGCAGCGCGTTGACACGCGCCGTGTCGATGGCGATGTGGCGAAACAGCAGCGGCTTGCTGGCTTGCTCCAGCAGACCCATTTTCAAGAGCTCTTGCAGCGCGCGGCGCAGGGGCTGGGGGGTGACGGGGGCGGCTTCTGGCGCGGGCTCGGGCAGCGGCTCGGGGGCTGGCTGCGCATCCACGGCGGGGCTGGCCTGCGGCGCGGCGGCCCATTGGTCGAAGAGGTCGGGGGCGGTGGGCATGTGCTATTGAATAAAGAGCTGTTTGCGCAGAGTAGTTGCGCGGTACAAGTGGTTTTCGTCCTTGGTTAGGCAAGCATGTTGTGCCGCGTCAGTGACTTGGCCACAGCGCCTGAAAATCCAACGAGAGCTGCCGCTGGTGGCGGATGGAGAGCAGGTACACCGTGCCCCCAATGCCATAGAGCGATCAGTGGTAGTCGCTCTCTCGCTGATGGCGCAGCGCCAGCACCGTCACGGTCTGGGCGTCGTCGATTTCAAACAGTGCGACATAGCCGGCCGCTCCAAACGGGATGACCAACTCCCGCAAAAAAGGTGAGTCAGCCGTGGCCTTGCGGCAGGTAAAGGGCAGGCGCTCCAGCGTGGCAATGCCCGCGCGAATTGCCTCCAGCGCACGCTCGGCCAAGGCCCAGTCTGCGGCATCCCTGTCAAGGATGAATTCATACAGCCTGACCAGATCGGCCTCGGCTTCCTGTGTAAAGCGAACCCGGTAGGTCATGCGGTGGCTGGGCCGGACTTGGCGCGATCGAGCATCTGCTGGAGCCTGTCCAGCACGGCGCCAGCCTCTACATACTGCCCGCTCTGCAGTGCCTGGTCGCGCGCCTTCAAGCCACGGGTGATGAACTCTTGATCCGCCAGACGGTAGGCGATGGTTTGCCGAATCGCCTGTTCTACGAAGCCCGACAGACTTTCTCCATCGCGCAAAACACTTTCCGCGGCCAGACGCAGCTGCGGGTCAACCCGCAAAGATGGGATGGTGGAGGTTTTCATGAAAAGGCTCCGTGCGTTGCAATTGCGATGCAGTGTGCCCGTGTTGCAGCGGCTGCGCAAGGGCGCATTCTGGCTGCGAGCCACGGTGCCTGAAAGTCAAACGAGGGCGCTTCTGAAGAACGAACACACCCTGTTTGCGATGCGCACGTACAGCGACCCGGCCTACCTCAAAGCACCGCCTCCAGCCCCTTGCGCTCGAGGATGTCCAGCAGCTTCTGCGACGGCCCGCTGGGGCGCTTGTCGCCCATCTCCCACTTGCGGACAGTGGACGTGCTGGTGTTCAGCACGCTGGCCAGCACGGCTTGACTCAGGTGCAGTCGCTCGCGCAACGCTTTGACCTTCTCAGCGTCGTAGTCCTGCACCGGCTCCAGGCACAACGCGTCGTACTTCTGCATCTTGCGCTTGTCGATGAATCCCAGGCGATGCAGATCGCTGGCCGTTTCGTGAACGGCTTCGAGGATGCGGCTTTTGGTCTTGGTGGTCATTGGCAAATCTCCTGCAAAGCGCCGTCGGCAACAGCTTCATCCAGTTGCGGGCCTGTTCGAGCCAGCAGGTCTGCGGCGATGGCCTGCAAACCTTCGAGCTCCTCGTCGCTGATGTTCGCCCGCTCGTTCTTCTCGAAGCCGAACACGAAAAACCAGCGATTTCCCTTGTTGGTGGCGACCAGCGTGCGCACCCCGCCACGCTTGCCGCGTCCCGCCAAACCAATGCGTTTCTTCACCACGCTGCCGCCGAGGTCAGCGTCGATCAGGCCGGCTGCCATCTCCTGAACGGCCTTGCACAGGACGGCATCTGTGAGTTCCGTCTTACGCATCCATCGCTGGAAGTGGCGGGTCTTGAATACTCGCGTCATCAGGCCAATTGTGCCACTGAGTGGCATAGATCTTCCATCTTTCTATTTGACCGACGAGATGGCTTGGGTGGCGTGCTTCACCACCTCGACGATCTTCAACCCACCATCAGGGGCCGATTCGTTCTCCAGGTAGCCAGACGGCGTGATAGCGAAAATCGATTTGGTGGTTTCCATCAGCACTGCGTTGCGAGCGGCATCGTCGCTGGCTGCCTTGGTAAAGGCTTGGAAGGTCTTCAGCGCGTTTGCGCGATGCTTGTTGATCGCCCCTTGATGTCGGGCAGCCTTGTAGAGGCGTCCGCACCAAATCGTCGCGGTGAAAAGCAGGCCCAAAATTACCACCTTGGAAGTGAAGAGCTGGATGACTTGTGGCGTGGTGGCCTCCGGCGCGACCGGGATGAAGGCCAGCAGCAGTGCAGCCAGAATTGTTACCGCTGCCAATCCTGCTGTCGTCTTGAGCCATTTCTCGGCGCTCAGATCTTGCGCATCCGCTTCGGCATTGAAGTCCACCGTGAAATGCGCGACGCCGACACTGGCTGCCGCCTCACGAGCGGCGATGATGATGTCGCCAATTTCCCTACGCCGTTGCTCAATATCTTTCTTGGTGCCCTCCACCAGCTGCCCGGCTTCCTCGACGGAACGGGTCAAATCGTTGATGTTCCGCTGGACATCACCTTTCTGGTAGGCGAGGTACGGAATGTACAAATGTGCCGCAGCAAAAAACTGATCGGCTTGGCTCTTGATCTGATTGACCAGTTGATCGCGTGTACCCGTAGGATTGCTCGATTCAATGGAGAATGCGCGGATTTGGTCAAGGCTCTGCTGGATGGGTGGAAGCGTATTGACGATCTGCTGCGTGGGGCCGTCTGGCAACAGCTCCAAAGGCAGCAGCTTGAACTGGTTGAGCATCGAAAAGGTGCGATCCAACTCTGGGCGGCAGCCCTCGAAAGTGATCTTTCCCCAGTCGGGGTTGATGATCAGTTCGTCAATCGACCCTTGGGTACAGTCGTTGATCAATTCGCGAAACTGTTGGGTCAGTGCTTCTGTCGCCATTTATCGGATTTCCCTCGATACTGTCTGTATGTTCCCAGCTAGGTCGCGTTCGACATTTTTGTAGCTGCCTATTGCCAAGCCAGTCTTGAATCCAGCGGATGATCGTTTGGTGGAATGTGCTCCATAGAGTACTTCGAGGCCCAGGCCAATGTCCCAGACATAGTCGCCAAACCGAATGAACCGGTCGTGGCCGTCATCTCGAAAACCCGCGTTCGGGACCATGACAACCTTAAGACTCTTGATGTTCCTGTGGGTCAATCTGCCGAAGACGATGCGCAAGTCAGCCTCGACGTCTTCAATGGTTTTTCTGCTTTCACCTGCCGATAGATCGGCAGTCCAGGCGGAATAGACCGTGACGTGACGTGGCCCGGTGGCATCGTTATTGAGCAGTCGTAGAAACCGCTCAAGCCCGGATAGCTTGGTCTGCGGGCAGGCCATGTGCTGATCGATGGCATAGCGATCAACGATGCTTACAACTTTGATCGGTGCAATTGCCAAGGTTTTGAAACGGGCGTTCCAGGTTGCCTGAAACGTATCACCTGCTTCAATGTGCAGGCCTGTCATTGCAGCAGCTGCCTGAAACGCTTTGACTTGTCCCGCCGTCAGAAGACGGCACACTGCAACATCAATGCCGTTGACCGACCGTAGTGCCTCATCACAGTCGTCGTTGAATCCAAACTCAACCTCGGCACGCGTGTCGTCCACCAACGCCACCTGTGCGACCTCGGCGAACCCGTCCAGGGTCGATGCAGATACCTCGCCCTTCCAGTTTGGAGCGGGCAATAGCGGGGCTCGCTCCAACATTTCCATCCAGCGGGGCCGAACGCTTTGTGGCAAGGCTTGAACTGCGTGATACAGACGTGATCCGGGCAAGCTACTGCCGTCATGTGCAAGCAATCCGGACCGTTGCCATACATCAAGCAGGCCGTTGTAGCAGGCGCGTCGTTGTGCTGGCGTCCATGCCGGGTCTGACGCAAGGCTGTCGGCATCGATCACGAAGGGCACCAGCATCTTCAGCGCCCCGCGAATTTTTCATGGAAAGACTCTTCAAAGAACCCACCTGGCCATTCATCGATGAAGTCACCCTCATCATTGATGCGCAATTCGATGAAGCGGCTGCCACGTGCCAGCGGTTCGACGAAGACGACGCCTACGTCGTCGGGGCGGATTTTCCCCTCGCGGATTCGTCGCATCAGCCGCAAAATCAAATGTTCGCTATGCGTTTCCAGGATGAAGGTGTTCTTGCGCTCGCCCAGCGCCGCTTCGATGAACACATCACCCAGTTCAGCCTGCAGCGCCGGATGCAGGTGGATTTCGGGTTGCTCCATGGCCAGCAGTTTGCCGCGTGAGGCATAGGCCATCACCAGCACAGGCAGCACCTGGGAGATGCCGATGCCCACATCACGATGGGTGACGACCGTGTTGGTGCGTTGATCGACAAGCACTAGCTCGCGGACGCGGTCTGCGTCTGATGCTTGCATGGCACCAAGCAGGTCGGAAGCAGCGGCCTCAACGTCCTTGATGACGGGCCAAGCGCCGCCCGTGGTGTGACGCGATTCCTCTTCGTGCTCCATCATGAGACCGTTGTCTTGCAAACGCTCGAGCCCTTCTTCAAGGGGGGCTTGCAACTGATCCAAAGCCACGAGGGAGCGCACCACCAGTTTGTAAGGCGTTTTCAGCTTGG
>Ga0208825_1001148_pt1 | contig 21375 bp, 20 predicted proteins | sample AD_UKC113_MetaG_FD_184450 | JGI IMG/M metagenome (GOLD analysis project Ga0208825, IMG submission 184450) | Active sludge microbial communities of municipal wastewater-treating anaerobic digesters from Hong Kong - AD_UKC113_MetaG (SPAdes)... | ecosystem: Engineered > Bioreactor > Anaerobic >...
AGCCTGGAAATAGTTGACTCTGACAACTGAAACTTATTTAATGTATTTTGCTTTAATTTTAAGTATTTGTCATTCCATTTTTTGTTTAAAAGATTTCCCTTTTGAAGACTTTTTTTTAAATATTTGCATCAGAGAATAAATTTTTATTTATTGCTTATTCCTCCATTCTCTCCAGAATTTAAAAACACCGAAAAGATAAAAAGGAAGAAAATAATAAAGATTACAGAAATAATAGTAAAAAAATATAAAATGATTAGATAAGAGAAAATGGATGACCCAGAAAAGAAAGACAATTAAATCCAGCCTCGAGAAGTCCAAATGATCTTTTATTTGCACGTTAAGAGGCAATAGAACATCATTCACTCATCAGCGTATTTTGCGGCAAGGCAGAGAGTGAAAGAAATAATAAATAATAATTGTTGATCTGGAATTTTCTATAAAACATAACAAGATAATTAAATAACTATTGACTGTGTCCGTGACGAGCTGATTAATAATAGTTACATAGTTTAAAAAACGGATTAAAAATAATAGTTTGAAAAATAATTAAAAGTAGAATAACCTGCTGTGAATTAACTTTTTTATAATATATTTGAGGTAGCAGAATTGAAGGTGAAAGGGTTTCATAGAACTGTTTTGTTTGCATTTCTCATCCTGTTAGCACTTGGCAGTACAGCATCGGCAAGAACCTTGGTATATGAAGGAGACATTGAGGAAGGACAGGTATATCAGCTTAATAATTACGTAATCGAAATTACCGATATATTTCTGAAGCCGGTACTGCCTCATACTACGTGTACGAGAGAGACAAACAAATCAAAACCGGCCTGCTGGATGTAAATGAGAGCGTTGAATTCGATTTTGAAGATGGGGGTAAAATCCAGATGCGCCTTGAGTCCGTTCATACAGGAGGCGTATTACCCAGAGCTACAGTGGAGATTACTATGTCAAATTACAACATAGGAGATCTCTATGTTAATGAGGTGATTGAAAGTGGACGCTCCGGGGCAGCTTTTGCAGGAGATCCGAAGCTTGTGGTAAGCAAAAATGTCGATAAATCCGAAATAGAGGTAGGGGATGTAATAACTGTCACAGTAAATGCCAAAGCTACCGGAAACGATGCTGCATACGATGTGCTGTTTACGGACCCAAAGCAGGAACATTTTGTCCTGAAAGAGACTACTTACGAAGTTTCAACCAGAATACCAAGAATTGATTTCGGGAAATCAATACCTGAAACCCTGGTCTGTATATATAAATTAAAGGCAACCGAGGCAGGAACTTTCGACCTTAGAGCTGTGACTGCTACCTATACGAACAGTGCGGGCCAGACCTATGAGTCTTCTTCCAACACTCCCACCATTACTGTACTTGAAGGGGATAAACAGAGAGCAGATGTTGAAACCATGATGAACGTGGATCTCTCATCTGTAAGGAGGAACGAAAGGATCACCTCAACTGTAATTATGAGAAATATAGGAAATGCCCCTGCTAAGGCTGTACGTCTTGACATTGTGGTTCCGGAGGGAATGGAATATGTCAGTGGAGGTGAAGGGATTGAAACTGTTGGCGGGAAACCCAGAATATACATAGATACCCTGCAGCCCAACAATGACAAAGAGTTCAGTTATACTTTAAAAGCGAAGGAAGTGGGCAAATACAGCATAAGTTCTGAGCTTTCTTACGAGTACAATAATGGAGTAGATGCCCAGAATATAAAACAGAATGATACGTTTGCAACCTCCAGCATTGACGTTGAAGAAGGAAGGTTCGACTTCCTGTTGAAAAATCCGTTATACATTGCAATTCCACTGGCGATTCTTGCTGCAATTGGAATTCACATTTACAGGCGGCACAGAGAATACAGATATTAAATAAGAAAACTTAATTAATAATATAAAAAAGAAGTGAAATAAAATAAGTACAGGAAAAAAATGGGAATTTACCTTTTAAATGGAGGAGTTTTTTGCTCAATATACTGGTAATAGGAAACGGGCAATGTGGAAACAGAATTCTGGATTCCATTAACCGGCATGCAATGGGTGGGGGAAAAAACTGTAATAAGCTTGCTAAATTCTATGCAAAGCAGAAATTTAAAAGCCATGTTGAAACCCTTGCATTTAACACTGCTGTTAATGACTTAAAAGAGATGAAGTTTACAAAAGCAAAAGACAGAGTCCACATTCCCCATCTCCATGGAGTTGGTGCAAACAGGAATGTTGGAAAACAGGTATTTGAAGAAAATAAAGAGATGATCATGCGGCAGGTTGAAGAAAGGGGTAATTTTGATATTGCTTTTGTACTGACCTCAGCCTCGGGCGGCACAGGCTCTTCCTTTACCCCTCTTCTCGTAAGAGAAATGAAGAACCGCTATGATTATCCAGTATATTGTGTCGTAGTCCTGCCTTTTAGAGAAGAAGGAACCCTTTATCTTCAAAACACAGCTTTTTCAATCAGGGACATCCGTCAGAGCGGGGCAGACGGAATAATACTTGCTGATAACCAGTACCTGAAAAATATCGGAGGAAATATTGAAGAAGCCTATAACGGCATAAATGACATGGTTGCAGAACGCCTTCTTTTCCTTCTCGATGCACTTGACAGTGAGATGATGATGGTAACGGACCTTGGGGACTTCAAGACAGTAATGAGCGGAGGAGCAGGGCTTGCAACTATCGGCTTTTTCAGAGCTGATAAAGAAATGCCTATCAAAACAACAATTCAGAATTCACTCTCACCTTCAGGACTTCTGTTTTCAACCAATGTTTATGAAGAAGCAAGCAGGGCGATGATCGTAATCAAAGGTGACCGCAAATACCTGAGTATAGATGAGATCTCGACTGAAGTTGAAAAACTCTCAGGTGCCGTTGGACATGTATTCAAAGGGATAGTTGTGCGCGACGGAGAGTATCCGCAGGTCCTTTCACTCCTTACCCTGGAATCAGCTCATGAACTGGAAAAGCTCTATAATGTAGCTGTTCAGGCCATTCACTACGAGAAAGCAAAAAAACAACGTGTGGAAGAAGGAATAGAAATGAAAAAAACCTTCTCCCAGATTGAAGGGATGGAACCTGAATACTGAGGGCTCAGATCCCTACTATTCTGATTCTCTCCTCTAATTTTTTGCCGATTTGTTTATTTTGAATTGTTTCTGTTCTTCTTTCCCAATCAAATATTCAATACATCAACACATTCATGCTCTTTTTATTGATTATTATCAAGCAGATATCGAGTCACAAGAAATCATACCTATATTTTTAGATTGTCCATCATATAATAATTAATTGAAAAATTTAGTTAACTTTATGTAATACTCTTTCTCTAGTAAATTAGAGGATAGTAACATGAAAAAGGAATCCAGTAACAAATTGACAAGAGTAATTTTCATAGGAGTGCTCATAATCTCCCTTATCATGACCTCGGGGTGCACGAGCAAATCCACTTCTGTTGAAGATGGGAAAGGTGAATCGCCAGCAGAATCTGCCGGGATTACTACAAACACCGAAGAGCTAACAGAATCTGCAAAAATCACAGTCACTGACGGGTTCGGCAGAGATGTTAACATACCTGAAGACGTTGAAAGCGTCGTCTGTTCAGGGGCAGGAGCCATGCGGTATCTTGTATATCTTCAGGCCCAGGACCTTGTAGTGGGAGTTGACAGCCTGGAAAAACAGGAAGCAGAAATTGAAGGCAGACCCTATGCCCTTGCAAACCCGCAGCTTAAAGATTATCCTTTGATCGGAGAAGCCAGAGGTAAAGATGACCCCGAAAAGATAATTGAAGTCAATCCTCAGGTTGTCCTGAAGGCGGGCACAACTGGCCAATCTTCTGCAGCAAACGCCGCTGAAGCTGACAGCCTCCAGGAAAAAACCGGAATCTCGGTTATCTCATTCCCTTACGGGTCCTTGAGGAATGAAGAGCAAAAAACCGAAATGTATAGCTCACTCCGGCTAATGGGGGAGGTAGTGGGAAAGCAGGAAAGGGCAGAAGAAGTGATTGCCTATATTGAAGCTACAATGGAGGATCTCGAAAACAGGACTGCAGATATTCCGGAATCAGAAAGAAAAACTGTTTATGTTGGAGGGGTAAGCATTGCAGGAGCTCACGGGATAATTTCAACCGAGCCGGCTTATCCGCCTTTCCTCTGGGTGAATGCAAATAATGTTGCAGCCGGAATGGGCACAGAGCATGCTGACATTGCAAAAGAGGCACTTGTAGACTGGGACCCGGAATATATCTTCATCGACATCGGTACTCTTCAGCTTGGCAACGAAGGAGCTATCGGGGAACTCAAGAGTGATTCGTCCCTCACAGGGCTTTCAGCCGTTAAGAACGGCAATGTTTACGGAGTAATCCCCTATAATTTCTATACCACCAACTATGAGTCGGTGCTTGCAAACGCTTATTTTGTAGGAAAAGTGCTCTATCCGGACCGGTTTGAGGACATTGACCCTGAAGCCAAAGCCGATGAGATATACACCTTCTTCCTTGGCAAACCTGTGTTCTCTGAGCTGAACGGACAGTACAATGATACCGGCTTTAAACAGATTCCATTATAACACGGAGGGTATAAATAAGTGCATTTTGCCGACGGAGCAGTTCCTGAAGATTACCTCGTATACGTGCGAAAAAAATACTTCTGGATTATGGGGGGGCTCCTGCTCCTATTTTTTATGCTCATCTACTCGATATCGGTAGGAGCAGTGACAATACCTCCTTATGAGGTGCTGCAAACGATAATGGGACATAACATCTCTGTGAAATGGGACTCAATAATCTGGAATATCAGGCTTCCTCAAGCTCTTGCTGCAATAGTAGCAGGAGCCGGGCTCTCAGTTTCAGGAGTGGTAATGCAGTCTATCCTGCGAAACCCTCTCGGATCACCTTTTACCCTTGGGATCTCCAATGCAGGGGCATTCGGAGCTGCAGTTTCTGTAATTATACTCGGGACTGGAAAAATGCAGTCAACCGTTGCAGATGCCGTAATAATTAACAACCCTTACCTGACGACGATGGTAGCCTTCATTTTCTGTCTCCTTGCTACCGGAATAATTCTGCTCATCTCCCGGATAAGGGCATCTTCACCCGAAGTAATGGTACTTGCAGGCGTTGCCCTTTCTTCCCTTTTCACCGCAGGGACGATGTTTCTGCAGTACTTTGCTGATGATACTCAGCTTGCAGCAGTTGTTTTCTGGACCTTTGGTGATGTAGGGAGAGCAAACTGGCTGGAACTTAAGATTATGACAGGTGTTGTCCTGTTTGCTACTCTGTTCTTTATAATTAACCGCTGGGACTATAATGCCATAGATGCAGGAGACGAGACCGCAAAAGGGCTCGGTGTCAATGTAGAAAAAGTCAGGACAGTAGGCATGATTATCTCTGCACTTGTCTCTGCCGTTATTGTCTCGTTCCTTGGAGTAATCGGATTTGTAGGGCTGATCTGCCCTCACATGGTGAGGAGAGTCATAGGGGATGACCAGAGATACCTGATACCCGGCTCAACCCTGCTTGGAGGGATCCTCCTTCTGGCATCCGATACAGCAGCCAGACTCATAGTATCGCCATATGTGCTTCCTGTTTCCGTCCTTACAGCTTTCATGGGAGCACCGACTTTCATTTACCTGCTTCTAAGGGGGTATAAACGATGATTCTATCTGTAGAAGACCTCCAGTTTTTATATCGTAACCGTAAGATTCTGCATGAGATTGCCTTTTCAATCGATGAAGGAGAAGTTGTGGTAATCCTCGGCCCGAACGGGGTTGGCAAGACTACCCTGTTAAAGTGCTTGAACCGCATCCTCCATCCAAAAGGAGGATTTGTGAATATCAATGGGGAAAATCTCTTCAATCTTGGGACTCTGGAGATTGCGCGCCTGATAGGTTACGTTCCTCAGCGTGTGGAGACAGGGAGGCTTACAGCTTTTGATGCAGTCCTCCTGGGGCGGCGTCCCCATATTAAATGGGATGTAACGGAAAAAGACCTCAAGATCGTGGATTCGGTATTCAGGCGGCTCTCAATGGAAAACCTGCGCCTGTCTTATATTGATGAGATGAGCGGAGGCGAACTCCAGAAAGTGGCAATAGCACGTTCCCTTGTCCAGGAACCTAAAGTCCTTCTCCTTGACGAGCCTACAAGCAGCCTTGATCTGAAGAACCAGGTAGAAATCCTTGCCACTATAAGGCAGATAGTACTTGAGCACAGGATTGCGGCTGTGATGACAATGCACGACCTGAATCAGGCTCTAAGGTATGCAGACCGGTTTATCCTTTTGAAGGGAGGAAAGGTTCACGCCCACGGAGGAGTAGAAGTAATTACCCCACAGGTAATTGAAGAGGTATATGGCCTGCCTGTTGTAATAGGAGAGATTTCAGGTATGAGATGTGTGGTTCCGGGAAGCCCTGTATGGGATTGCAGTACAAACTATGCTGCAAGCAAGTCATGAAGCAGCAGTGGAAAAACTGGAATAATAATGAAAACAGCACAGCTATGAAAAAATATTAGAATAAAATTATTGAACTTGACATTTAAATACCTTAACAAAGAGGCAACGTAAGATTTTGTCTTAAAAAGAGTCTAAGGAGGTTTGCCGGAAGGCAAACTCAATCCTTAAGTGGAAAAATCCCGAAAGGGAAGTTCCAAATTTATCGGGTAATCATCATTTCTGCGGTCTCAGGCTTGTAGAACCAGTCTCTCGGAAGTACCTTCTCCTGCTGGTAGTATTTTACAAGCCTTCTTATTTTGGACTCGGTCAGGTTAAGGGAACGCTTATTGTGGACATCTTTCTTGTTAGTAGCAAGGTGCTTCCTGAGCCTGAGAGCCTTTACAATCAGGTTGGTAAGGTCTTCGGGAACGTTAGGAGCAACGTTGTTTTCCTCGAGAATAGTTGTGATCTTCTTGCCTGTGACGAGCTTGGCATCAGGGACTCCATAGCGGTCTCTTAAGACCATTCCGATTTCGGAGGTGGAAACGCCCTGCTTCCAGAGATCAAGTGTAATTGTGGTTACTTCGTCTGCTCCAATCTTGCACCACTCAGGCGGCTCGGTTCTGTTAGGCCTGGTGGAAGAGGATTTGCCTTTTCTTTTGGTGTGCATTTTTGCCATATATAACTCTCCTGATATCAATTGATCGATGCCCGGAAGGAAATTCTTCGGGCTGAAGTTATATCTTTACCGACTATAACGGACCAACACATCGATCGGGAGATTTTAATCCGCCACAGCAAACTGCTGCGTGGCTTTTCAGGAATTCCTGTAAAAGCTTGAGTTTTTCGGTAAAAACATGACTAGAGAGCGCACCATATAATATATACTTTGTGTCGGAATTCCGGATCTGACAGAATTAAAATGGTTTCCAGAGATAGAGGATTATTCTTGCTCCTCCAGGATTTATCTGCCTGAAAATTGCTTCGATCTGTGAATCCCTTAGATTCCGGGCTTCGGAGAGATTTTCAGCCTCAACTATTGAATAAACGGTTTCGTTGATTTCACCTGAAAATTCAGCCTCGAGTTCTGCCCGAATATCTGCTCTGATACGATTCACAAGCAGGACTTCAAGTTGAGAGAGCTCTGCAGTAGAGGAGGTTTCTGAAGAATTTTCAGAATTAAGTGAAAAACCTGTTTCAAACAGCTCCGAGATATGGGCATTAAATTCATCTTCCATTGAGGAGGAATTTCTTTCACCCCTATTTTCGGAAACTCCATAAAGCAAAGTCTCAAAAGATTCATCTGCTTCCTCTCCGAAAACCGATCCCGAATAATCTGAGGAAAAAAGCAGATCAACAGCCGTCTCCGCACCTTCAAGAGCTGCAGCATCAAGAGAAGCATTAAAAGCCTGAGAAAGTATTGTTGAAGCCTCTTCTTCAGAAGTGTTAAGGGAAGCTTCAAGAATGGAGTCGTTCACGCAGGCAAGAAGTGAAGCCCTGGAAGGCGCATTTGCATAAAGAGGCATGGAAAGTTTTGTGCTCTGTCGAATAGCATCTACAGGCGGTTCTTCTCCTATAATAAGTTCACTTCCCATAGGAAAAGCTTCTAAAGGATACCAGTAAGCTTCAAATCGATATGAAAATCTTCCTGCTGCTTTTCTATCCAGATAAGAAGCTATGGTTTCAGAAGCCTGATCGGAATAGTTTTCAGCCAGCGGATTTAGGGAAAAAGAAGAGCTGTTTCCTTGCAGCCTGAGGGAAATAGCCAGATATTCGGCTGTCAGGTCAGCAAAAGTCCTGTGCTTCTGTTCCTTTCCGAAAAGGGTGTGAGCAGGACTTTCCACAATTGAATCTTCAGGGACTGAAATATTAACTACCGATAGAGGCGAGATTTCATATTCGAAATCCTCAAGCTTGCAGGAAAGAAGAGATTCAAGCAGATAGGTATCCAGTTCTGAAGAAGTCACATATCCGGATGCAGCATATTGTTCATCAGCCTGCAGGGAAGGCATAAGAATAATGCCGGAAAGTGAAATTAACACAAGCAAAAAAAGGGCATCAAAAACTGTAGAGTAACCTGAAGATTCTCTAACAGCTTCAGTCTTTACTTTTTCACTATTTACTTTTTGCATCTCTTCAGAGTTTTGAGAAGACCTCAAAGATTTCACCTGTATTATTTATTCCCGATTGTTTTTCTGGATTTGATCTCCTGCTATGGATCGTCAAGTTCTGCATTTGATAAGAGTCCAGTTTAATCCTGCATTACACCCAGGGAGTTTTATAAAGCACTACAGTGAGTGTTCCTGGAACCGTTTCTGCGGGACTTAACTCGACTACAACAGGCACTGAAGCCGCTACTTTCTTCTGTTTTCCCATAAAGTAACCGGATTCTGCAGTTTCAGGCTCTATTACCCATTGACATTGTCCATTGTCTGTCCGGACTTCGACCATAAAAGGATAATTTCCTGAGAATGTAGCAAAAAATTTCTTTCTCTCATCATGCCCTTCTGGACCGGAAAGCCTGTCCAGGGCTGATGCAGAAATCGCTCCCTGATTTTCGGCTTTCAGGACAGGTGATTCTGCTACATTTGATGCAAGAAGGGATGCACTTTCATAATTCTCAAGGGAAAAGGAACAGCCCTCATACCCTGTATATGCCTTTGAAAGAAAGGCTGCAAGAACCACGAAACCTATCACAGCAAGAGCAGTGGCAACAAGATCGGAATGAGGTTCAAGAACCCCTTTTTCATCCTGCAGAATCGAATCACCAGGCTTTTTTACAAAATTACTTACAGATTCCAGCCAGTTATTGATAAACGAGGATATAGTCAAAAGCAGAAACCTCCTCACTGCCCCTTATATAGACTAATTCTTTTTTTATTGAGATGTTATCATTTGCGCTTAAAAGAACCTCTTCGGTTCCGGTCATCCTGAGATATTCAATAATTTCCTGAGAATCAGCTGACACAGGAGACATTTCACTGCCATCGTTTCCGAATTTTGCATACACTTTCCCCCTGAGTTCCGACTCGTTGAAAGGAAGTACCCTGAAGGTAAACGGCCTTACAGCGCTGAAATTTTCTCCGCCTGATTCGGCTTTCAAATGGACATATTCTCCTGACACATAAACCTCTAGATCTTCATCAAAAGGAGAGGCCAAAAAAACTTCATTTTCATCAAAACGATAAGAGATTTCCTGAGTTTCCCCGGGAAAATTCTCTGCTCCTACCTTATCTACTGCGGCTTTGAAATCCCTGGCAAGGAAATCCAGCTCTTCCTGTGCCTCAAGATCTTTAAAACCGGCAGCCAGTTGAAAAAGGGCTGCAAAGAGAACTACACTGGAAAGAGCCAGCGCAGCTTTCGATATCAAAAAGTCAGCCCATGCAGATTCTTCTGCTAAGAATTCCTTTATCATAAATGTCTTCCTGACTTTCTGTTCTTAGCCAGCTCCGGTTTCGGAGATCTGAACAAAAAGTCTTCCTGATTCCTGGTCAATCTTTGTTGAGAGAATTAATCTGTGTTTGCCCGGACCAAAAGATACGGGACCGTTGAGCTCATAATTTGAAAAGGAAGCAAACGCAGGATAAAATTTGGATTTTCCTCCAATGGTGAAACCATAATTATCCGCATCCTCTGGCCAGTTATCTTCTCGGCCCGGCAGAGTCCCGAAAATCACAGAAGCCCCCTGAGGCACGTCTATTTCGAGGACAAGCTCACTGCCCTCCCCGCGTATGGAAAGCTGTTCGGCAGCAGCTGTTAGTTTCGTAACTTCGTCCATTGTTTCCCGCTCCTTTACTTCCCCCAGAAAACCGGAGATAGATGCTGAAGAGATAAGCACAAGCATTGCAAAAAGAATCCCTGTAACTGTAAGCCTGAAAGGAAGCCCACATACAGCAGACTCTTCAGCCCCAATCTTACAGACCAGTTCCTGCGCTTTCCCAGCCGTAAATTTACCTCCTGAAATCCAGACTCTGAAAAAATTTAGGGATTAAATCTAATAAAAATTACACAGTTTGTCTATAAATAGATTGCTTTCGTGATAAATAATAAATTCTGCAAATAAATATTACAGGAATAAACTATTGACTGCAAATTAATCATATGGGCAAAAAGATGGATAAAGGGATAAAGGAAAAAAGAAAGAAAATGAAGAAGAGAAATGAAAAAAAGAAAAAAAGGCAGAAATGAAAAAAAGAAAAACAGGAAGGAAAGAAAGTTTTCAACTTTATTGCCCTGCAACTTTACCTATAATCCCTTCCAGTGTCAATAGTTCCTGTTCTCCGGAAACCATGTCTCTGAGAGTCAGCTTCCCTGCCTCTAGCTCTTTTTCTCCGACAATTACCACATAATCGGCATTGATGGTATTCGCGTAGGAGAGCTGGGCTTTGAAGTTGCGCTCCATAAGGTCTATCTGGACTGGCAGGTAGTTTCTTAATTCAGTTGCAACCTTTACAGCTTCGAGATGAGTTTCGGGCTTTGAGACCAGTACAAGGCTCTTTTGTGCCGGAGGAACAAGAGGACAGATCTCCATTATTCTGTCAAAGCCTATTCCGAAGCCTGTTGAAGGCACATCTCCGCCCCCGAAAAGCTGTATAAGCTGGTAAGACCCTCCGCCGCAGACCTGCTTCTGGGCACCGAGACCTTCCGCATAGACCTCAAAAACCATGCCTGTGTAATAATCAAGACCGCGGGCAATTCCGAAGTCAAGAGAATAATCGACTCCATATGCATCAAGAAGCTTGAGTGTTTTTTCAAAGCTTACAAGTTCAGGGATGTTCCCTACTATTCCTTTTACTTCAGGAAGGATATACCTGCCTTCAAGTTTGATAAGGCGGAAGAGATCAGACTTTAACTGTTCTTCTGCCCCGATCTCATCAAGCAGGGCTTCAAGGCCTGCATATTCTTTCTTGTCCACAAGCCTCATGACCTTGCTCACAATCTCGGGTTCAAGCCCTTTCAAAAGCGTACGGATCACTGCAAGGTTTCCAAGCTTCATATTACCCTGTATGCCCGCTGCTTTTAGCAGGGCATCGGCAAGGGCAATAACCTCAGCATCAGAGTCGGATTTCCCGCTTCCGATAAGTTCAACCCCGAACTGCCAGAACTCCCTGAAGCGGCCTTTCTGGGGGCGCTCGTAGCGGAAACAATTCTCAAAGTAGAACAATTTCAAAGGCTTAGGGAAAGGCTGAAGTTCATTTACATACATCCGCATGACAGGAGCCGTGAGTTCCGGCCTGAGGGTCATTTCTCTGCCACCTTTGTCCGTGAAATTATAGAGTTCACCTATAATGCCTTCTCCGGACTTAAGGGTAAAAAGATCCAGATGTTCAAACGTGGGCGTAATGATTTCACTGTATCCCCAGTTACGGACAACATTTCGCATAACGCTTTCCACGTACCTTCTCCGGGCAGTATCTGCGGGTAAAAAGTCCCGGGTCCCTCTTGGCCTGTTGACTGTCATTTTTTAATGCACCTGGTATATATAGAATTTAGAGAACTTTGCTGAAGATATAATCTGCTGAACACACAGAATCTGCTGAATACACAGCCGCCTGTTCGGATAAATCACTCTATACATTCCACAAACAGGATATAAATTCTCGTAAAAAAACCGTTTTCCTGTAATTTTACGGGTTTTATTCTGTTGCCTTTCAGCTTTTCTGGATGCTAGTTAAAAGCAAGCTATTTTACTTTTTCGTTAATTATGCATAACAGTCAGAAAATTAGGATGCATTTTGAGACAGAAAAACCAATGTTATGGGAGCATGCAAAACAGAAGTAATATATTTATTTTGTAAAATAAAGTAGAATGGATTCCAGACGCCCAAGTTTTCGCAATCAAACAACCATAAAGCAAATAAAGGCAAGTTTGTACGGGATAATATAATAAACAACTTAATATACATGATTCACGCTAAATATTTGCGATCAACGTGTCAGAGCAAAGAAGTGTACCTTTAAGGGAGCATCTGCTGGCCCTGAAGCCCTGCAGACATGGAGGGCTAATCCAGGAAACTTCGGAGACGTACGGGATCCCCGAAAACGAAATTCTCGACTTCAGTGCAAACTTTAACCCGCTGGGAAGTCCCTTTGACGATCCGGAAAGTGGGCTAAACTTTGAAGATATTATTAAAAAGAGTCACGGGAAACTCCTGGAATACCCTGACAACAGGTATGTAGAGTTCAGGGAAGCTGCTGCAAAATTCGTAGGACTCGGAGTAACACCGCAGAGCATTATTCCGGGGAACGGTTCAACGGAAATAGTCCGGCTTGTCGTCGAGTCCGTGATAGAAAAAGGAGATAAAGTCCTATTACCCTGGCCTACGTTCGGAGAATATGAAATGCAGTGCCGGATCATGGGAGCAGAACCGGTATATCCTTCGCAGGACGAAGTAAATACACTCCCTGATGAGGTGCTGGAAGAAGCAAAAATCCTTTTTATCTGTAATCCTAACAACCCTACAGGAAAGCTCCGCAGCAGGGAAGAACTCAAAGCTCTTGCAGAACGCTGCAGGAAACATAAAACCCTTCTCTATGTAGACGAAGCGTTCATAGAGCTTTCCGACCCTGCACAGAGTGTAGCAGACCTTCCTGCAAACAATGATTACGTTTTTGTCATGCGTTCCCTTACAAAGGACTTTGCAATCCCCGGAATCAGGATGGGCTTCGGGATAGCTTCTCCGGCCATGGCTGATATCCTGAATAGAGCAAGACTGTCCTGGAACCTGGGAGCTATTGCAAACAATATCGGAATTGCACTTCTCAACATAGAAGGTGGGATTGACAGCCCTTACCTGAAGAAAGCCAGAGAAACGATCCTGAAAGAAGGAGAGGTTCTCAAAGCCAAACTTGACAGGATAAGGGGTTTTGAAGCCGGGGAAGTGAATGTTAACTTTATTTTCGTTGATATAAGCAAGTTCATGCTTAATTCAAGCGAACTGGCTGCACGCCTTGCCTCTCGTGGAGTTCTGATCCGTGACTGTGTCTCTTTCCACGGTCTTGGAAAAGATTACATAAGGGTTGCAGTCAGGACCGAAAAAGAAAATGACAGGCTCATTGCTGCAATCGGGGACGTTATCACCGAATGGGGCAGAGAACAGGCAAAAAACGAACTGCAGCACGTAATAGAAAAAGCCAGTGAAGAAGGCATAGGAGGCAGGAAGACCTGTGAATATTACCCCTGCCATTTTGAAGGCCAGAACTGTACCTTCTGCTTCTGTCCGTTTTACCCCTGTGAAAACGAAAAAACAGGAGGAAAATGGATCCAGAGATCAAGAGGCGGCAGAGTATGGAGCTGCGTTGACTGCCACCTTGTCCATAAAAAGGAAATAGCACAGAAAATCCTTGACTGCCTTATGCAGGAAGGAGATACTGACGAACTCGTAAAAGTAGCCTGGAAAAAAGTGATGGAGCCTATCATATGATCATACCGGACAGCGGGCATCTCGCTCTGGTACTTCTGTTAGCTGCAGCCATAGACATCGTTTTCGGAGAACCCCCTGCTGCCGTTCACCCTGTTGTCTGGATAGGGAAATTAATTACCTTTTTGAAAAATGCAGCCCCGAAAACCCACAGGAAACTCTACGGCACTGCAATGGCTCTTTGCTGTGTTCTCTTTGCATCCTTACTGGGGTATACCGTCCTCTACATAGCAACCCTTCCCGGGATTCCTGTCATTTTAGCCCTCCTGATAGAAGCTTATTTCCTTAAAGCCACCTTTGCAATCAACTGTCTGCTGAGCCCTGCAAGGGAAATTTACAAACACCTTGAAGAAAACCAGCTGGAGAAAGTCAGAGAACTGCTCCCTATCTACGTAAGCCGGAACACTTCCAAACTGACAAAAACCCAGATGTCTTCGGCTGTTGTGGAATCCGTATCAGAAAACTATGTTGACGGCATACTTAGCCCGATTTTTTATTACGCAGTCTTCGGAGGATACGGGCTTGTAGCTGCATACGCATTTAAAGCCATAAGCACTCTGGACTCAATGGTAGGATACAAAACCGAGCCTTACAGAGAACTGGGATACTTCTCAGCAAAATCCGATGACGTGCTTAACTGGATCCCTGCCAGGATTTCAGTTATCTTTATCCTTGTCGCAGCCCTGACGATATCTTTATTCCCTAAAAACGGAAGAAAAATAAATCCCTTTGACAGCGTAAAGGCTGCACTTGAAGACGGTATGAAAACTCCATCTCCCAATTCCGGATATCCTATGGCTGCTACTGCCGGAGCTCTGGGAGTAAAGCTTGAGAAACCTGACACCTATGTTCTTGGAGCCTCGTATCCCCCTACCGAGATAAAAGATATAAAACGTGTATCCCAATTAATAGCAATTGCTTCAGGGTTTTCACTTGTTGCTTTTGTGGCAGTAATACAGATGATGGGAATCTACATTTACCCCTGATCTGTAAACGTACATCCTAATTACCTTCCGTGAATACCCCATTAATTTCAAATTCATCAATTCAAACTTATTGATTTCAATCGATTAATTTACTGGGTCCCGGTCAAGCTTACAACCGGAGTTTTACGTGAAACCCGAGATTCTAAGAAATCTGAATATGCCCAATAGTGATGCTGGAAGTAGCAGCCTATTACATACCGGAACAGAAGCTTAAAAAATTGGTTTTAAGCTTAGTTGTTTCAAAATCAACCGTTTTAAGAATATGAGAAGTCCTGAAGTAACCGTTTCGACAACCCCCGGAGAGATCAGTATGAAGTTATCAGATATTGAGGAAAGGGACCTGAAAAAAGGGCAGCCTGAAAAAATAGAGGAAAAAGCCACCACAGACATCCTTGACGTCCTTGCTGAAGAAGGAATAAGCGTCCAGGACCTTGCGGATACGGCTCTCGAAATGTATGTCCCTCACCCCGGACTTGAGACAAGGGAAAAAGCCGAAGCCCTGTTTAAAAGGGAACTCAAGTTTGCTCTTTCGGACCCCAATCTCTGCCTTTTAATTTACTCAGGGGTCCTGCTGGAGAGGGAAGGCAGAGCAGGAAACCTTCCTAACCTCAGTAAAAAGTCTTACGAAAAAGACCTTACTTTCATAATTGCAGACGAAGTGCTGGGCAACAGCATCGCAAATTACATAAGCGGCTCTAAAGGGACATTCGAGTTTGTCAGGTATGACAAATTAAAACCCGGAATCCTTGCAAACCTGGGACCTTTTATGGATGATGTCATAGGTGGTCTCATAGGAGGAGTATCCTCCAATATGTATTCAAGAGGTATGGCAGAGTTTGAAAGAAAAGACTGAAAAACAGGCGGTACATAATGAATTCATATTTGCTTGCGTTTAAGTCGGGTTTTGGCTTCCTGACCACGATCCCTGTGGGAATCAGTATGGAAGGGATCGATGAGCTCATGAAAAAGATCTACTTTTATCCTGTCGTGGGAGCCGTACTCGGGCTTATCATAGGGATAATTGCATATATAGGGCAGCTTGTAATTCCGGATCCAGTCCTGGCAGCTCTTATCATGGGAGTTGTTTATTATTTTACGGGCTTTAACCACCTCGATGGAGTCACGGACATGGGAGACGGATTTATGGCTCACGGGTCCCGTGAGAAAAAGATCAAAGCCTTAAAAGACACAACTCTCGGGACTGGAGGAGTTGCTTTCGGAATGCTTGTACTGCTTGCTTTCTACGGTTCCATAAGGTCGGTTCAGGAAGAAGGAATTACTGCTTTTGGTTCTAACCTTCCGTTTCTTATGTTTGCATCAATGCTTATAGCGGAAACCAGTGCCAAACAGTCCATGTTGACAATTGCAGCTTTTGGAAAACCGCTCCCACGGCCTGAGGGGCAGGCTTATCCCGGCCTTGGGGAAATGACAATAAACGGAGCAACCCGAAAAAATTTCATCATAGGATTTATTTTCGGAGCGGTTGTATGCTTCCTGCCCTTTGGCTTGATAGGGCTGCTTCCTTATCTGGCAGCATGCATCTCGGCCCTCGTACTCCTTAACAGGTGCTATGCACATTTTGGTGGCTTAAACGGCGATGGGATCGGCACAGCCAACGAGATTGGGAGGATAACTGCCCTGATCATTATTGCAGTTACCCTCAAACTTTCATTAAATGGATACCCAGGAGGTTTAGAATGGACGCTATTGTAATGGCAGGAGGGTTCGGGCAGAGGCTTGGAATGGGAGAAAAGCCCTGCGTTGAACTGCTTGGAAAGCCACTTATTACCTATGTAATAGATAACCTTAGATCTTCAAAAAATATAGACCGGGTTTTCGTAGCGGTCTCCCCCGTTACCCCGAAAACCGAAATTATGATTCAGGAAAGGTACAAAGGCGAGGTCCAGGTAATCCGGACTTTTGGCGGGAACTATGTAGGAGACATGATTTATGCAGTGGAAACCGCAAATACAACAGGCCCGGTAATGATTATCATGTCCGACCTGCCTTTGATAAACCCTGAACTTATTGATTCTGTAATCGAGAAATACAGGGAAGAAGGAAAGCCGGCACTTTCCGTATATGTTCCTATCAACGTCTGCAAAGGAACAGGGACCAGGCCTGATACTGTATTCAATAAGGATGGAAAACTGATCGTTCCCGCAGGGGTAAATATTCTTGACAGTTCTCAAATCCGGAACGAACAGGAAGACTTTAATCTCATACTTGATAATCCCAGACTAGCAATAAACGTAAATACCGTTAAAGACCTGCAGCGCTGCAAGGATTTACTGCAGTGCTCAAACTAAAATTTGCTAGAGGTGTCATATATTCTATCCTTAAAAAACCTGATATTGAGCCGTGATGGAAAAAAAATTCTGCGTGGAGTCAACCTTGAGGTAGGGGACCGTGAAATCCACAGCATCATAGGCGCAAATGGTGCAGGAAAAAGTACGCTTGCCTACACCCTGATGGGGCTTCAGGGTTATGAACACGAAGAGGGCAGCATCATTTTTAATGGGGAAGATGTTGCAGCACTTTCAATAACCGAACGTGCAAGAAAAGGCATAACCCTTGCCTGGCAGGAGCCGGCCCGTTTTGAGGGGCTGAAGGTTAGAGACTACCTCGCAATCGGGGCAAGAGGCAATGGCGGCATCACGGAAGAAGAGATAAAGGAAGCCCTGAGAAAAGTCGATCTGAAACCCGAGAAATACCTTAACAGAGAAGTTGGCGAAGCGCTGAGCGGGGGCGAAAGAAAGCGCATCGAGCTTGCCTCCATTATTACCATGAAGCCGAAACTCGCAATCCTTGATGAACCTGACTCGGGAATCGATGTGGTCTCATTAAAGGAAATTGTTTCCCTTATACAGACGCTCAAAGAAAACGGCTCATCAGTGCTCGTTATTACACACAGGGAAGAAATCGCAGCCGCCTCGGATAAAGCGTCCCTGATGTGCGAAGGGGCAATCCTCAGGAGCGGGGATCCCGTGGAAATAAGCGAATTTTTCAAAAACAGATGCATACCCTGTGACAGCCGGGTATCTCCCCCGAAGGTGGAATAATGGCTCAGATTACATTGAATGCGCTTTCTAAAGAAGTTGAAGATATAACCGCAGCTTACACAGCAGCCGGAGGAAATGCTGCAGTTCTGCATAACCATGATCTTGCAAGCCTTGTGATAAGCGGAAACAAAGTTCTCAGTGCAAACGGGACCGAAGGCATAGTCCTTGAGAAGAAAGAGACCGAACACGGTGTGGACGTAAAATTGACCATTAAAAAAGGCTATAAGATCCCCCTGCCTGTCCACCTTTGCTTCGGGCTTGTCCCTAAAGACGGGCTTCAGGAAATCAATATGAACTTCGTAGCTGAGGAGGATTCGGCTGTAGAGCTTATTGCCCACTGCACCTTCCCCAATGCTGAAAAGGTTATCCACAAAATGGATGCCGAGATGCTTATCGGGAAGAATGCTTCCCTGAAATACACCGAAACCCATTTCCACGGTCCGCATGGTGGAATCCAGGTGCTTCCTAAAGCTCACATAACTATTGAAGAAGGAGGCAGCTACTACACTAATTTCTCCCTTATTTCCGGAAGAGTCGGGTATCTGGAATTCGATTACAGCGTGGATGCCGAGAAAGACTCTATCTGCGAAATGGTAACAAAGGTATATGGAAAAGCGGATGATAAAATAAAGATCCTTGAGAAAATCTCTCTTAACGGGGAAAATGCACGCAGCGTTATTAAAAGCCGTCTTGCCATAACCGATAATGCAGAATCCATGTTCAGGGGAGTAACCGAAGGGCATGCCCCAAGAGCCCGCGGACACGTTGACTGCATGGAAGTTATACAGGGCAATGCAAAAGCCGAAGCTGTGCCGATTGTAAGGGTGGATAATCCTCTTGCCAAGGTTACACATGAAGCTGCTATCGGCTGCGTGGACAAAAAGGAAGTAGAAACTCTTATGGCACGCGGGCTTGAAGAAGACGATGCAATAGATATAATAGTGAAGGGGATGCTTGCTTAAATCTGCCTTCTCTATTTTATATTTATCACCTTTCATTCTTTTTTTAGATTCAACCGGAATCCTGATAAACAGGTTTTTTCATTCATATGTAGCAATTATTAGATAAATTCGAAGATTTCTATATGGATGGAGGCGGAAAGTTTGGGTGAGATAATCATTCTTGAAAAAAAGTATTCGGAAAAAAACCTGCAGCTGATTACCGGGAAAAAGGACGTGTGTTTGCATGTTAATGATATTCCCGAAGAGATGCTGATGTTATGTGAAGTGATTGAAGATCCCAGAAAGCTTCCTTACATGCTGGAAGCCTTTCATACTGTCCAGATAAAAAATGAAAAAGCTTTTCATTTTGCCCTTCTAAGGGTCCAGGTAGATTCGGATATAAAGATGCATGAGGATATTCAGAAATACCAGCAGAGAAAATATATAGCCGAAGTCCTTGAGAAACTGCTCTACGGAGAACTTATGCTCTCAGTCGGAGAAAACTCCGGGCTTGGTGATGACTGAACTATCATCAGGCAAATCTTATTCTTTTTACTGATTTTTTCATTTATACCGCTGCTATCAGGCCGTTCAGAGCCTGACATACTTTTTGAGATTCGCATTTATTGAAAACACGGATTAAGCATTTTATGCTTACGTTTTTTACTTTTCATTTTTGTACATCCAGAACCTCAAGCACCTCATTGCTCAGTATAACAATTAAGAATATTATGGATATATCCGAGATATTTAATAATTTTTGTATGATATTAATATATTAATTAAAAAAGCATTAAATAAAGAGAATCAATCTGGAAAAACAGATACATAACAGGTTTCCGCAGGAAGCCACCTCAGATAAGAGTGCATGAAAATATTCCGGAAATCGGCTTTCCCGAAAAAGGGCTTTATTTTTTAAAGATAGAGTAAGGGGTTCTTTCGGCGTAGAGATTTTTCCTGTTCTCAGATATGAATTTAGAAATGGGGGTTGAGAATGGCAAGCAAAGAAGAGTTACTTCAGGAACTTTCGGACGCAATAATTTCCTGTAAAAAGGATCAAGTAATTGCAGCCGTGGAGAAAGCAAAGGGAACGATGGAACCTGCAGAAATAATAGAAAAAGGGCTTGCAGCAGGGATGAACCAGGTAGGAACTCTTTTTGAAAGGGGAAAACTTTTCCTTCCGCATGTTATGATGGCAGCCGATGCGATGACTGCCGGAGTCAAGATCCTTGAAGCCGACATGCCTGCAGGAGCCGGGACAAAGAAACTCGGGGTTATTGTAAACGGCACAGTCGAAGGAGACGTGCATGATATAGGCAAATCAATTGTTTCAACAATGCTGCAGTCTGCCGGATTTGAAGTCCATGATATCGGCCGTGATGTTCCTATAAAGAATTTTGTTGAGAAAGCAAAGGAAGTCAATGCAAACATGATAGGGATCTCTGCACTCATGACCACAACCCTGCAGGGGCAGAGGGATGTTATTGAACTTCTCAAGGAAGAAGGTCTCAGAGACAAAGTAAAAGTCATGGTAGGCGGTGCTCCTGCAACCCAGGCATGGGCTGACAAGATCGGTGCAGACTGTTATGCAGAAAATGCAAGTGAAGCCGTTGCAAAGGCAAAGGAACTGCTTGTAGGGAAGTGAAAATAAATGGCAACTGAATATGCTTTGAGAATGGGAGACGGGAAGAGGGTCTTCCTTACCAAAGAGAAGATTATGGCAGAGATTGAAGCCGGAACAGCAAACGCTGCCGATCTTGGTGAAATCCCTGCCCTTAACGCCAACGAACTCGACAAGCTTGCAGAAATCCTTATGATGCCCGGCAAAGCCGTAAGTGTCGAGCAGGGTATGGAAGTTCCCATGACCCATGACATCGGTACGATCCGCCTTGACGGCGACCAGGGAAACAGCGGTGTTGGTATTCCATCAAGCCGGCTTGTCGGCTGCATGATGCACGAGAGGGCATTTGGTGCTGACACAATGGAACTCGGTCACATTGACTACAGTTTCAAGCCGGTGAAGCCCGTAGTTTCAAACGAATGCCAGGCAATGGAAGTCTGCCAGCAGAACATGGTCATCCCTCTCTTTTACGGCGCAATGCCGAACATGGGACTGTATTATACTCCTGACGGACCTTTCGAAAACCCAGGAGACCTCATGAAGGCTTTCAAAATCCAGGAAGCCTGGGAGTCAATGGAACACGCAGCAGAGCACCTCACAAGGGACACTGTATGGGTTATGCAGAAACTCTTTGCATCCGGCGCAGATGGTGTTAACTTCGACACAACTGCAGCTGCAGGCGATGCTGACATGTACGGAACACTGCACGCAATCCAGGCTCTCAGAAAAGAGTTCCCTGACATGTACATCGAAGCAGGAATGGCAGGAGAATGCGTACTTGGTATGCACGGTAACCTTCAGTATGATGGTGTGACTCTTGCAGGGCTCTGGCCGCACCAGCAGGCACCTCTGATTGCAAAGGCAGGAGCTAACGTTTTCGGGCCTGTGTGCAACACAAACACAAGCAAGACATCAGCATGGAA
>Ga0208825_1001151_pt1 | contig 21313 bp, 15 predicted proteins | sample AD_UKC113_MetaG_FD_184450 | JGI IMG/M metagenome (GOLD analysis project Ga0208825, IMG submission 184450) | Active sludge microbial communities of municipal wastewater-treating anaerobic digesters from Hong Kong - AD_UKC113_MetaG (SPAdes)... | ecosystem: Engineered > Bioreactor > Anaerobic >...
CGCTTCATGACCATGCGCCACCATCCGCTCGCCCGCCGCCACTTCTTGCTTGCTTCTTCCGCCATCGCCGGCACCGGCCTGCTGCCCGGCGTCCTGCGCGCGCAGAGCGCGCCCGCCGCCATCACGCGGGACGCCGCGCGGCCGATGCTGCTATCGGGCCTGCAAAGCGGCGATGTGCTGGCCAACAGAGCCATCGTCTGGGCCCGCGCCAGCCGCGAGGCGCGCATGCATGTCGAATGGTCCACCACCAGCAACTTTGCCAGGAGCATGGTGGTGCGCGGCCCCGATCTGCTGCCCGACACCGATGGCACCGGCCGCATCGACCTGCAAGGCCTGCCGGCCGGGCAGGACATCTTCTACCGCGTGGTGCTGGACGACCTGGCCAGCGCCAACACGCGCTCGCCCGCCGCGCTGGGGCATTTCCGCACGCCCCTGGCGCCCGATGGCCCGGCGACGCGCCCCTTTCGCCTGGTGTGGAGCGGCGACACCGCGGGGCAGGGCTACGGCATCAACGAGAGCATTGGCGGCATGCGCATCTACGACGAGATGCGCAAGACCAACCCCGACGTGTTCTTGCACAGCGGCGACACGATCTATGCCGATAGCCCCATCCCTGAAACCATCGCGCTGCCCGATGGCAGCACCTGGAAGAACCTGGTCACCCCGCAGGTCGCCAAGGTGGCCGAAACCCTGGACGAGTACCGTGGCCGCTACCGCTACAACCTGATGGACCGCAACGTGCAAGCCTTGGGCAGCGAGGTCGCGCAGATCTGGCAGTGGGACGACCACGAGGTCACCAACAACTATTCGGACAGCAAGAGCGTGGCCAATGACAAGCGCTATACCGAGAAGAACGTGCCGCTGCTCACCGCCCGGGGGCGCCGCGCCTTCATGGAATACGCGCCGATGCGGCCCTTCGGCGCGGCCGAGCAGCAACGCGTGTACCGCCACCTGCCGCAAGGCCCGCTGGCCGACATTTTTGTGCTGGACATGCGCAGCTACCGCGGCCCCAACACCCACAACCTGCAGGCCACGGAAGGCGCGGAAACCGACTTCTTCGGACGGCCGCAGTTCGAGTGGCTGCTGGCGGGCCTGAAGGCCAGCCAGGCCACCTGGAAGCTGATTGCCGCCGACATGCCGATCGGCCTGTTCGTGCCCGATGGCAAGGACGCCGAAGGCCGCGACCAATGGGAAGCCCTGGCCAACGGCGATCACGGCGTGCCCAAGGGCCGCGAGCTGGAGATGGCGCGCCTGCTCAAGGCCATCAAGGACGCGGGCATCCGCAATGTGGTGTGGCTGACCGCCGATGTGCATTACACCGCCGCCCACCACTACAGTCCTGAGCGCGCGCAGTTCAAGGACTTCGCGCCGTTCTGGGAATTCGTCTCCGGCCCGCTCAATGCCGGCAGCTTCGGCCCCAACGAAGCCGACAAGACCTTCGGCCTGGACGTGGTCTTCCAGAAGGCGCCGCCCCGGGCCAATTCGGCCCCCAGCGAGGGCTACCAGTTCTTTGGCCAGCTCGACATCGACCACCGCAGCCAGGCGCTGACCGTGGTGCTCAAGGACCTGAACGGCGCGTCGCTCTACACCAAGACGCTGGAGCCGCAGCGGGCCTGATGGCGCCCAGGCGCAGCCCTCGCAATGGGCAGGACGGCTGATTCGCGCGCCTGAGGCAGAGCGCCGCCGCGCCATGCTCTCGCGCCGAATCAACAACCAAGCAAATTTGAGGGGAAACCTCAGGGCCAGATCAACAGTTTTCGGGCGCTCACGTTGCGCAGCCAAAGCCCGCGCGAGCCGGTCGGCGTACTGCAGCAGGTCGTGGAGGCCAAGGCGATGGCCGCCGGCCAGGTCAGCGTGGACGCGAAGGCGATGGGCGAAGGCATGGCGCAGGCCGGCCACATGGTCATGCACGGCATCCGCTTTGTCACCGACAGCGCCGCGCTGACCGCCGACTCCGACGCCACGCTGGCGCAGATGACGGTGCTGCTCAAGTCGCAGCCCGCGCTCAAGGTCTACATCGTGGGGCACACCGCATGCGCGAGGCGGGCTACCCGAAAAGGCCCTGAAGCCCGCTCGCGTGCCGGCCGCAAGTCGGCTGTGCAGGGGCTTGCCAGTCGCCGGCGCGCGCGTCACACTGAAGCGCGCCGCAGCGCATCGATGCCTGCGGCGTCCAGGAGATCGACGTGCGAAGCCTCCGACCCCGGCCCGATGACGCTGATTGGCAACGCGCAGAAGCCGAGCGCCTGCGGTGGCGGCGGAACCTTCTGGGGCAACCGGCCGCCGCACCCCGCGCCGGCCTGGCCTTGTCGGGCGGCGGCATTCGCAGCGCGACGATTTCGCTGGGCATGTTGCAGGCGCTGGCGCGCCGGGGACGTCTGGAGAGCTTCGACTATCTCTCCACGGTTTCCGGCGGCGGCTATACCGGCAGCTTCGTGGGCAGCCTGTTCACGCCCAAGTCGGTCCGCAATGGGGCGACGGTCAGGCCATCGAATGACGAAATGATGTCGGCGCGCGACGAGGCCCTGCGTCAGTTGGCCGCGGTCGAGCAACGCGCCGACCCCATCGGCCCGGCGCGGGCGGGCGAAGCGCGCGCCATCGAATGGCTGCGCGACAGCGGCCGCTATCTGGCCCCCAATGGCGGCGGCGACTATTTCTTCATGGTCGTGCTTTGGCTGCGCAACGTGATCGCCGTGCACTATGTGATCGCCATCTCGCTGGTGCTGCCGCTGGCGCTGCTGGCGGTGCTGAATTTGGCCCTGGCGCCGGCGCTTGCCGATGGGCTGCCGGCACTGCCCGGCGCGTGGCGTGCCGGCGCGCTGTATTTTTGGCTCGCGCTGGCGGTGGCTTTGGTGGCGGTGTTGCCGCTGGGGGTCGGCTACTGGTGCACCGAACTGCCGACGCGCGCGGGCGCCTCGGCCTGGGGGCGCTGGGGTGCGGGGCTGCTGACGCGCTCGTCGATCCTGGCGTTTGTCGCCGGGCCCGTCATTGCCGGCGCCGGCTGGGGGCAGCGCTGGGCCATGTGGGCGGTGCTGGCCGGCGCGGTGGCCTGGCTCGGCTGGCTGTGGTTTGCGATTGGGTGGACCCGCGGCGTGCTGGCGCCCGAAGGCGGCAGTGCGCGCGAAACGATGCGGGTGACGCGCACGCGCTTGACGCAGTGGCTGGCGCGCGCCACCGGCGCCGCGCTGTCGCTGCTGGCGATTGCGCTGGTGCTGGTTGCGGCCACCGCCGTGCTGCGCTGGGTCGAGTCGAGGCAGGGTGTCAGCGGCATCAGCGTGGGCGCGTTTGCCGCCGTGCTGCTCAGCCTGCAAAAGTTCTGGTCGTCGGGCGCTGCGCCGGCGCCGGATGCCGGTGCAAGGCGGGCGCTGATGCGCCTGGCGCCCCTGCTGCTGGCGCTGCTGCTGGGGCTGTGGCTGCTGCTGATGTGGGGAGTGGCCGCGGTCTGGCTGGGCGGGGGTGAACTGCGGCGCGTGCCCTGGCCGGCCCTGCTCGGGTTGCTGCTGCTGGGGCTGATCACCGGCGTGACCTTCCAGTTCCTGAACCTCTCGACGCTGCAGAACCTCTACACGGCGCGCATCGTGCGGGCCTACCTGGGTGCCAGCAACGCGGCACGCGCCGACAGCACGCGCGGCGCCGCGATCACCGAAGCGCATCCGCGCGACGACATGACGCTCGACCAGTACTACGGCCGAGCGGGCGAGGGGCCCACCTCGCTGGCGCCGCTGCACCTGATCAACGTGACCATCAACGACACCGTCGTGTCCGAACAGGCGCTGGTGTATCAGGATCGCAAGGGCCTGCCGATGGCGGTGACACCCGAAGGCTATCTGGTCGATGGTCATCTGCGTTCGCGTGGCGACGCGGGGCCTGGCGGCTTCGAGCGGCTGTCGCTGGGGCGCTGGATCGGCATTTCGGGTGCGGCGTTCGCACCGGGGCTTGGGCGCGGGACCACGCCCGAGCGGGCGCTGCTGGCGGTGCTGCTGAACATGCGCCTGGGCTATTGGTGGCGGGCCGCCGCAACGCGCGCCCGCGACCTCGGCGCCTGGGCCTTCGCAACGCAAGTGCACCTGTATCGCGAGTTGCGCGGCCAGTTCTTCGGCACCAGCCAGCGCTTCTGGTATCTCACCGACGGTGGACACTTCGACAACACCGCGGTGTATGAACTGCTGCGCCGGCGCGTCGGTTTCATCCTGGCGCTGGACAATGGGGCCGACCCCGACTACCAGTTCGGCGATGTCGCCAATCTGATGCGGCTGGCACGCGTGGACTTCGGCGCGGTGTTCGAGCCACTGGTGCCGCCTGCGGCGCTGGTCGACCTGTTCGGCAATCCGGGTGGCTTCGAGCGGGGTGCGCGCCAGGGCCAGCAGTTTCTGCTCGGCTATCGCGTCGCGTTGCCGGCTGCGGGCGATGTGCCCGCTGCGACCTGCACCCTGGTGTTCGTCAAGCCGCGTCTGACCCAGCACGCCAGCCTGGACCTGGTGCAGTACCAGGCCACGTATCCGGACTTTCCGCAACAGTCCACCACCGACCAGTTTTTCGACGACGCGCAGTGGGAGAGCTATCGCAAGCTGGGCTTCAGCCTGGGGCAGGCGCTGCTGGAGCGCTTGCCGTCTGGCGCCGATCCATGGACCGACTGGATCGGCGCGTGACCACGGCGCGTCATGACGTATCGGCTCATCAAGAGGATGGCGACGTGGATACCAGATCTTTTTGCACGCTGAAGTTGCCACTGATGACACCCATGTGCAGCCGCTGGCCTATGTGAAGTGATTTTGATTCGAGAAACCGGGACGGCATCGAATGTCTGCGTTTTTTACCCGCCGGCGCTTGCTGAGTGGCGCCCTGCAGTCCGCGGCCCTGGGCACCGCGGCGACGCTGCTGCCGGCCCATCTGCGCCGGGCGATCGCGCAGACCCCTGCGCGCGTCGGCTCGCTGCGCGATATCAAGCACGTCGTGCTGCTGATGCAGGAAAACCGCTCGTTCGACCACTACTTCGGCACGCTGGCGGGGGTGCGCGGCTTTGCCGACCCCAACGCGCTGCGGCTGACCAGCGGCCGCAGCGTCTTTCATCAGCCCGACGACGCAAACCCGCTGGGCTATCTGCTGCCCTTTCACCTGGACACGCGATCGAGCAATGCGCAAAAGCTGCCCTCGACCAGCCACGCGTGGGCGGTGCAGCACCGGGCCTGGAACCAGGGGCGCATGGACCAGTGGGTGCGTGCGCACCGCCAGGCCGACGGCGCGCGCGGGCCTTGCACGATGGGGTACTTCGAGCGCGCCGACATCCCGTTCCACCACGCGCTGGCCGATGCCTTCACCGTCTGCGACGCCTACCATTCATCGGTGATGGGGCCGACCTGGCCCAATCGCCTGATGTACCTGAGCGGCACGATCGACCCCGAGGCCAGCGCCGGCGGCCCAATGATCTACAACAGGAAGCCGCCCGGCGGCCTGCGCTGGACGACCTATGCCGAGCGGCTGGAGCAGGCCGGCGTCTCGTGGCGCGTGTACGAGCATTCGCCCAAGGGGCGGCCGTTCAATCTGCTGGGCCTGTTCGAGGCGGTTCATGACGCGCCCCGGAGCTCCGCGCTGCGGCGCCGGGGCTTGCCCGCGCCCAGTGACGACGAGTTCGAGCACGACGTGCGCCACGACCGGCTGCCCACCGTGTCGTGGCTGTGCCCGCCTTTCGAGGCTTCAGAGCATCCCGACGCCATGCCTGCCGCCGGCGCCGCCTTCATCGCCCGCAAGCTCGACGCCCTGGCAGCCAACCCGTCCGTCTGGGCCAAGACCGCCTTCATCCTCAACTACGACGAGAACGACGGTTTGTTCGATCATGTGCCGCCGCCGGTGCCGCCGGCGGGCACGCCGGGTGAATTTGTCGATGGCCTGCCCATCGGCGGCGGCTTTCGCGTGCCCTGCATCCTGATCTCGCCCTGGACGGTGGGCGGCTGGGTGTGCAGTCAAGCGTTCGACCACACCTCCGTGCTGCAATTCCTGGAGCGCGTGACCGGCGTGCGCGAGCCCAACATCTCGGCCTGGCGACGGCAAACCTTCGGCGACTTGACGGCGGCCTTCCGGTTTGCCGAGCCCCCCGCCCCTAACCCCGATTTGCCCGACCCCGCCGCCTGGCTGCAACAGACGCGTGCCGCCGCGGACACGTTGCCACCGCCGCCTATTCCGCAGGCCGACCAGAGCCCGCCCCGGCAAGCACCTGGGGTGCGCCCGCACTTCCCTTAAAATAAATGGGGTCAGATCAACATTTTGATGACAATTCGCCATGGCACGCCCTCTGCGCCTCACCGTTCCCGGATACCCGCACCACGTCATCCTGCGTGGCAACAACCGCCAGGCCGTGGTGCTGGATGACGAGGATCGGCGGCGTCTCCTGGAGGGAATCGGCGAGCAGGCGGGCCTGGCCAAGGTCGCCATCCACACCTACGTGTTGATGAGCAACCACCTGCATCTGCTGCTCACGCCCGAAACCGCCGACGGCATCCCGCACATGATGCAGGCGCTGGGGCGCAGCTACGTGCGGGCGTTCAATCGGCGCCACGGGCGCAGTGGCACGCTGTGGGAGGGACGCTACCGCAGCACCCTGATCGAGGCCGAGCGCTACCTGCTGGCGTGCATGGCCTACATCGACCTGAATCCCGTGCGCGCGGGCATGGTGGCCGCGGCGGCCGACTACCCCTGGTCCGGCCACGGGCATTTGGTGGGCTTGCGCGTGGACCCGCTCATCACGCCCCATCCGCTGTACTGGGAATTGGGCAACACCCCGTTTGCGCGCGAGCGCGCCTATGGCGAGCTGGTCGAAGCGGCCCTGGGCTCACCACGCCAGGCCGAGTTGGCGCGCGGCGTGCACACAGCCTGGGTGATGGGGGGCGATGCCTTCGTCGCCGACTTGGAGCTGCGCACCCAGCGCCGCGTAGCTCGCGCGCCGCGAGGGCGTCCGCGCAAACCGGTTGACTGAAGGGCCGAGCGAATCGGCTGATCGTGGTCATCGCCAGCTCAATTTTTTAATAAATATGATCTGACCCCATTTATTTCCTCGTCCCGTGATTTCCACTGTAAATGTTGATCTGACCCCAATTAAAGTTCTTGGCGATTTTGTTGCGCTGCAATATGCTCGGGCTCCTTTGTGTTGTCACTGATGGAGTTGGCGATGTCGACGCGTGCCGAACAAGAACATTTGCAAGCCCGGGGCCTGTATGACCGGGCACATGAGCATGACGCCTGCGGGGTGGGTTTCGTGGCTCACATCAAGGGTGAAAAAAGCCACGCCATCATCACCAACGCGCTGCAGATCCTGAAAAACCTGGACCATCGCGGCGCGGTGGGGGCCGATGCGCTGATGGGCGACGGCGCGGGCATCCTGATCCAGTTGCCGGACGCGCTGTACCGCGCCGAAATGGCCAAGCAGGGCGTGGAGCTGCCGCCGCCGGGCGAATACGGCGTGGGCATGATCTTTTTGCCCAAGGAGCACGCCAGCCGCCTGGCCTGTGAGGAAGAGCTGGAGCGCGCGATCAAGCTGGAAGGCCAGGTGCTGCTGGGCTGGCGCGACGTGTCGGTCAACCGCGACATGCCAATGTCGCCCACGGTGCGCGACAAGGAGCCGATCATCCGCCAGGTGTTCATCGGCCGCGGCCACGACGTGATCGTGCAGGACGCGCTGGAGCGCAAGCTCTACGTCATCCGCAAGACGGCCAGCGCGCACATCCAGGCGCTGGGGCTGCGCTACAGCAAGGAGTACTACGTCCCCAGCATGAGCAGCCGCACGGTGATCTACAAGGGCTTGCTGCTGGCCGATCAGGTGGGCACTTACTACCGCGATTTGCAGGACGCGCGCTGCGTCTCGGCGCTGGGCCTGGTGCACCAGCGTTTTTCGACCAACACCTTCCCCGAGTGGCCGCTGGCGCACCCGTATCGCTACATCGCGCACAACGGCGAGATCAACACGCTCAAGGGCAACTTCAACTGGATGCGCGCGCGCGAGGGCGTGATGAGCTCGCCGGTGCTGGCCGCCGACCTGGCCAAGCTCTACCCCATCAGCTTTCCGGACCAGTCCGACACCGCCATCTTCGACAACTGCCTGGAGCTTTTGACCATGGCCGGCTACCCGCTGGCGCAGGCCATGATGATGATGGTGCCCGAGCCCTGGGAGCAGCACACCACCATGGACGAGCGCCGCCGCGCGTTCTACGAGTACCACGCCAGCATGCTCGAGCCCTGGGACGGTCCGGCCTCGATGGTGTTCACCGACGGCCGCCAGATCGGCGCCACGCTGGACCGCAACGGCCTGCGCCCGGCGCGCTACTGCATCACCGACGACGGCCTGGTCATCATGGGCTCCGAATCCGGTGTGCTCCCGATTCCCGAGCACCAGATCGTCAAGAAGTGGCGCCTGCAGCCGGGCAAGATGTTCCTGATCGACCTCGACCAGGGCCGCATGATCGACGACGAGGAGCTCAAGGCCACGCTGGCCAACGCCAAGCCCTACAAGCGCTGGATCGAGGATTTGCGCATCCGCCTGGACGATGTGGTCAGGCCCGTGGCCGGCGCTGATGCCGAGGAGCTGCCGATCGCCGAAACCGAGCCGCAGTCCGCCGGCGTCGAAAGCAAGCCGGGCGCGCTGCTGGACTTGCAGCAGGCCTTCGGCTACACGCAGGAGGACATCAAGTTCCTGCTCAGCCCCATGGCCGCCAACGGCGAGGAGGGCATCGGCTCCATGGGCAACGACAGCCCGCTGGCCGTGCTCTCCAGCAAGGCCAAGCCGCTGTACAACTACTTTCGGCAGATGTTCGCGCAGGTCACCAACCCGCCGATCGACCCGATCCGCGAGGCCATCGTGATGAGCCTGGTCAGCTTCATCGGCCCCAAGCCCAACCTGCTGGACATCAACCAGGTCAACCCGCCCATGCGGCTGGAGGTCAGTCAGCCCGTGCTGGACGCCGCCGACATGGCCAAGCTGCGCGACATCGGCCGGCACACGCACGGCAAGTTCAGCTCCGTCGTGCTCGACATCACCTACCCGCTGGCCTGGGGCCCGCAGGGCGTGGAGGCCCGCCTGGCCAGCCTGAGCGCGCAGGCGGTGGACGCCATCAAGGGCGGCCACAACATCCTGATCGTCAGCGACCGGGCGGTGGGCGCGCAGCGCGTGGCCATTCCGGCGCTGCTGGCGCTGTCCAGCATCCACCAGCACCTGATCCGCGAGGGGCTGCGCACCAGCGCCGGCCTGGTGGTGGAGACCGGCAGCGCGCGCGAGGTGCACCACTTTGCCGTGCTGGCCGGCTACGGCGCCGAGGCGGTGCACCCGTGGCTCGCCATCGACACCCTGGCCGCCATTCACCAGGACCTGCCCGGCGCCCTGAGTGCCGACAAGGCCGTGGCCAACTACGTCAAGGCCATCGGCAAGGGCTTGTCCAAGATCATGTCCAAGATGGGCGTGTCCACCTACATGAGCTACTGCGGCGCGCAGCTGTTCGAGGCCATCGGCCTGAACAGCGAGATGGTGGCCAAGTACTTCACCGGCACGGCCAGCCGCGTGCAGGGCATCGGCGTGTTCGAGATTGCCGAGGAGAGCTTTCGCAGCCACCGCGCGGCCTTCGGCGCCGACCCGGTGCTGGCTGGCGTGCTGGACACCGGCGGCGAATACGCCTGGCGCGTGCGCGGCGACGAGCACATGTGGACGCCCGACGCCATCGCCAAGCTGCAGCATTCCACCCGTGCCAACAACTGGAGCACCTACAAGGAATACGCGCAGATCATCAACGACCAGAGCCGCCGCCACATGACGCTGCGCGGACTGTTCGAGTTCAAGGTCGATCCCGCCAGGGCCATCGCCCTCGACGAGGTCGAGCCGGCCAAGGAAATCGTCAAGCGCTTTGCCACCGGCGCCATGTCGCTGGGCTCCATCAGCACCGAGGCGCACGCCACTCTGGCCGTGGCCATGAACCGCATCGGCGGCAAGAGCAACACCGGCGAGGGCGGCGAGGATGCCGCGCGTTACCGCAAGGAGCTGCAGGGCCAGCCCATCAAGCAGGGCGAGACCCTGGCCTCCGTCATCGGCGAGGACGTGGTCGAGGTCGACCTGCCGCTGCAGGATGGCGACAGCCTGCGCAGCCGCATCAAGCAGGTGGCCTCGGGGCGCTTCGGCGTCACGGCCGAATACCTGGCCTCGGCCGACCAGATCCAGATCAAAATGGCGCAGGGCGCCAAGCCGGGCGAGGGCGGCCAGCTGCCCGGCGGCAAGGTATCGGACTACATCGGCCGGCTGCGTCACAGCGTGCCCGGCGTGGGCCTGATCAGCCCGCCGCCGCACCACGACATCTACTCCATCGAAGACCTCGCGCAGCTGATCCACGACCTGAAGAACGTGGCGCCGCACAGCGACATTAGCGTCAAGCTGGTCAGCGAAGTCGGCGTCGGTACCATTGCCGCGGGCGTGGCCAAGTGCAAGAGCGACCATGTGGTGATTGCCGGGCACGATGGCGGCACGGGGGCATCGCCCTGGTCCAGCATCAAGCACGCCGGAAGCCCCTGGGAGATCGGCCTGGCCGAGACCCAGCAGACCCTGGTGCTCAACCGCCTGCGCGGGCGCATCCGCGTGCAGGCCGACGGCCAGATGAAGACCGGCCGCGACGTGGTCATCGGCGCGCTGCTGGGGGCCGACGAGTTCGGCTTTGCCACCGCGCCGCTGGTGGTCGAAGGCTGCATCATGATGCGCAAGTGCCACCTCAACACCTGCCCCACCGGCGTGGCCACGCAGGACCCGGTGCTGCGCAAGCGCTTTTCCGGCAAACCCGAGCACGTCGTCAACTACTTCTTCTTCGTGGCCGAGGAGGTGCGCCACATCATGGCGCAGCTGGGCCTGCGCAAGTTCGACGAGCTGATCGGCCGCAGCGACCTGCTGGACACGCGCCCGGGCATCGACCACTGGAAGGCCAAGGGCCTGGACTTCTCGCGCCTGTTCGCCCAGCCCGACGCGCCCGCCGAGGTGCCGCGCCGCCACGTCGAGAACCAGGACCACGGCCTGGCGCATGCGCTGGACGTGCGCCTGATCGAAAAGTGCAAGCCCGCCATCGAGCAGGGCGAGTCCGTCAAGGTCATGGAAACGGCGCGCAACGTGCACCGCTCGGTGGGCGCCATGCTCTCGGGCGCGGTCACCAAGCGCCACCCGCAGGGCCTGCCCGACGACGCCATCCGCATCCTGCTCGAGGGCACGGGCGGGCAAAGCTTTGGCGCCTTCCTGTGCCCCGGCATCACGCTGCAGCTGATCGGCGACGCCAACGACTACACGGGCAAGGGCCTGTCGGGTGGGCGCATCGCCATTCGGCCCAGCCTGGACTTTCGCGGCAAGGCGCACGAGAACATCATCGTTGGCAACACCGTGATGTACGGCGCCACCAGCGGCCAGGCCTTTTTTGCCGGTGTGGCCGGTGAGCGCTTTGCAGTGCGCCTGTCGGGCGCCAGCGCGGTGGTGGAGGGCACGGGCGACCACGGCTGCGAATACATGACCGGCGGCACCGTGGTGGTGCTGGGCAGGACCGGCCGCAACTTCGCCGCCGGCATGTCGGGCGGCGTGGCCTATGTCTATGACGAGGACGGCCAGTTCGCCAGCCGCTGCAACCGCGCCATGGTCACGCTGGAGAAGGTGCAAAGCGTGGCCGAGCAGGAAGCCGCCAGCGAGTCCGGCCACTGGCACCGCGGCCGCACCGACGAGGAGCAGTTGCGCCAGCTGCTGGACGAGCACCTGCGCTGGACCGGCAGCCGCCGCGCGCGCGAGCTGCTGGACGACTGGGCCGCCACGCGCGCGAAGTTCGTCAAGGTCTTCCCCGTCGAGTACCAACGCGCCCTGGCCCGCATTCATGAGGAAAAAACGGCTGCAGCGCCCGCCAGCAAAGCGCGGAAAGCTACGAAAAAAGAAGCGGTTCCGGCCAAGTGAGCGCATCAGCATGAACCCGCCCGCAGCCCGCCGGCTGATCAGCAGCGGCTCCCCGTTCGAGGCCGACATCGGCTATTCGCGTGCCGTGGTGCAAGGCGACTGGGTGTTCGTCTCCGGCACCACCGGCTTCGACTACGCCACCATGACCATTGCCGACGATGTGGCGGCGCAGGCCGAGCAGTGCCTGCGCAACATCACGGCCGCGCTGGAGCAGGCCGGCGCCAGCCTGCGCGACGTGGTGCGCGTCACCTACGTGCTGCCCGACGCCAGCCAGTTCGAGCGCTGCTGGCCGGTGCTGCGCCGCCACTTCGGCGAAATCCGGCCCGCCGCCATGATGATCAGCGCCGGCCTGGCCGACCCGCGCATGCGCATCGAAATCGAAGTCACCGCGCTCAAGCCAGCAGCTTGAGCCCCAACAAAATCAAGGAACCACGCCATGGGAAAGATCACCGGCTTTCTGGAGTTCGAGCGCATCGAGGAGGGCCATGTGCCCGTTGCCGAGCGCCTGAAGAATCACAAGGAACTCGTCATCGGCCTGACCGAGGCCCAGGCACGCCAGCAGGGCGCGCGCTGCATGGACTGCGGCACGCCCTTTTGCAGCCACGGCTGCCCGGTGCACAACATCATTCCGGACTTCAACGATCTGGTCTATCGCAACGACTGGAAAAACGCCTTCGCGGTGCTTGACTCGACCAACAATTTTCCCGAGTTCACCGGCCGCATCTGCCCCGCGCCCTGCGAGGCCGCCTGCGTGCTCAACATCAACGTCGAGCCGGTGGGCATCAAGAGCATCGAGCACGCCATCATCGACCGCGCCTGGGCCGAGGGCTGGGTGGTTCCGCGCCCCGCGGCCGTCAAGACCGGCAAGAGCGTGGCCGTGGTCGGATCGGGCCCGGCCGGCCTGGCGGCGGCGCAGCAGCTGGCGCGCGCCGGCCATGCGGTGACGGTGTTCGAGAAGAACGACCGCATCGGTGGCCTGCTGCGCTACGGCATCCCCGACTTCAAGCTCGAGAAGACGCACATCGACAAGCGCGTGGCGCAGATGCAGGCCGAGGGCGTGGTGTTTCGCACCGGCGTGCTGGTGGGCGGCCTGCCGGGCGAAGGCCCGGGCGCCAAGGTCAACAACCTGGCGCGTGAAACGGTATCGGCCGCGCAACTGATGCAAGAGTTTGATGCCGTACTGCTGGCCGGCGGCGCCGAGCAGTCGCGCGACCTGCCGGTGCCCGGCCGCACGCTGGACGGCGTGCACTTTGCGATGGAGCTGCTGCCCCAGCAAAACCGCAGCAACGCGGGCGACAAGCTCAAGGAGCCGATCAGTGCCAAAGGCAAGCACGTCATCGTCATCGGCGGCGGCGATACCGGCAGCGACTGCGTGGGCACCAGCAACCGCCACGGCGCTTTAAGCGTGACGCAGTTCGAGCTCATGCCCATGCCGCCCGAGCACGAGAACGGCCCGCTGGTGTGGCCCTACTGGCCGATCAAGCTGCGCACCAGCTCCAGCCACGAGGAGGGCGTGCAGCGCGAGTTCGCCATCGCCACCCAGGCTTTCATCGGCGACGCCAAGGGCGGCAAGGGCGGCAAGCTCAAGGCCCTCAAGACCGTGCACGTGGAGCCGCGCGACGGCAAGTTCGTCGAAGTGCCCGGCACCGAGCGCGAGTGGCCCGCCGAGCTGGTGCTGCTGGCCATGGGCTTTACCAATCCCGTGGCCACCGTGCTGGAGGCCTTCGGCGTGGACAAGGACGCCCGCGGCAACGCCAAGGCCACCACCGATGTCCAGCGCGGCTACGCCACCAACGTCAAGCGCGTGTTTGCCGCCGGCGACATGCGGCGCGGACAAAGCCTGGTGGTGTGGGCGATCCGCGAGGGTCGCCAGGCCGCGCACGCGGTCGATGCTTTCTTGATGGGAACCAGCGACCTGCCTCGTTGAAGCGTCGGGCCGCGACCCGCGCGGACCGCCCGAATGGGCGAGTGATGAACACGCGGGCTGGCCGCCCGCGTGGCGCGAGGATCGCCAGACGGCGCACGCCGTGGACGAGTTCCTGATGGGAACCAGCGACCTGCCTCGTTGAAGCGTCGGGCCGCGACCCGCGCGGCGGCCAACGGTTGCCGAGGCGTCAGTACGCGACCGAAAAGCGCCGGCGCGAATGCGCGGGCCGCTCCAGCTCGTCGATCATGGCCACGGCGTAGTCTTGCACCGAGATGCGGCTCTGGCCGGCCGCGTCGGCGAGCAATTCGTCGCCGCCCAAGCGGAATCTGCCGGTGCGAGCGCCCGGCTCGAGCTGCGCGGCGGGGCTGAGCATGGTCCAGTCCAGTTGCGTCTCTTGCCGCAGCCGCTTGAGCGCCTGGCGCGCGCCTTCGGCCGTGGCCTGCCACGCGGCGGGAAAGGCGGGCGTATCCATCAGCTGCACGCCGGGGCTGACCTCCAGGCTGCCGGCGCCGCCGACCACCAGCAGGCGCGGCACGGCGGCCTGCCGGGTGGCGGCGATGATGGAGTCGATGCCCTGCACGTAATAGCCCAGGATATCGCTTTGCGCATGGCCACTGAAGGCGCTGATGACGGCGTCGTGCCCGCGCAGTTGCCCGGCCAGCCTGGCCGTATCGAGCGCGTCGGCCTGTACGGCGGTGAGCCCGGGTTGCGCGCCCAGCTTCTGCGGATGCTGCACCAGCGCGGTGACGGCGTGGCCGCGCGCCAGCGCTTCCTTGAGCAGTCCGGAGCCGACGTATCCGGTGGCGCCAATGAGTGCGATTTTCATGATGATGTCCTTTGCAGTGAGGGAAATGGGGCGGGGCCAGCGCGCGCTTGCGCAACCGGACGGAAGCAATGATTGCACCCCCAATTGATTTGATAAACAGGCCAATCAATAATTGATCGTTTTCAATTTCATGACAATTGCCGCGGCATGGACACCCTTTCCCGCCTGGACCTGAACGCGCTCATCGCCTTCGACGCGGTCGCGCGGCAGGGCGGCTTCACGGCGGCGGCCGATCATCTGGGCGTCACCAAGACCAAAGTCAGCCTGCAGATCAGCCGCCTCGAAGCCGCGCTGGGCACCGCCTTGTTCGTGCGCACGACCCGCCAGGTTCGTCTCACCGACGCCGGCCAGGCGCTGCATGCGCAGTGCGGGCCTCTGTTGCAAGGGCTGCACGATGCGCTGGAGCAGGGCAGCGCCCGAAACCACGCCGAATTGAGCGGCACGCTGCGCGTGAGCACGACGGTGGACCAGGCCGTGCAGTCGCTGGCGCCGGCGCTCGCCCGCTTTGCCGTCCTGCACCCGCGCCTGGCGATCGAGCTGCGCACCAGCGACAAGCTGACCAACCTGGTGGGCGAGGGCGTCGACGTCGCCATTCGCGTCGGCTGGCTGCGCGACTCGGCCATGCATGCCGCCAAGCTCGGCGAATTTCGGCAGTGCGTCGTGGCCGCACCCCAGCTGGTGCGGCGGCTGGGGCGGCCCGTGCAGCCCGGGGATCTGGCGGCGTTCGAATGGTTTGCCCTGACGCTGCTGCCGGCGCCGCTGACCTGGACGTTCACCGGGCCAGACGCCCGCACGCAGACCGTGCGGCTCAAGTCACGCATCCGCGTCGATTCGCCGACGGCACTGCGCGCCATGCTGTGCGAGGGCACAGGCATCTCCGTGCTCGACGAGCCCGGTGCCGCCGACGATCTGCGCTCCGGGCGGCTGGTGCGCCTGCTGGACGACTGGTCGCTGCCCGCCGGCGGCATTCACGCCGTCTACCCGCCTGGTCGGCAGGTCTCGGGCAAGGTGCGGGCCTTCATCGATTTCTATCGTGCACACCTGAACCGCGCGGCGCAGCCGGCGCCGGTGTTGGCCGACCCGTGAGCCATTTATGCAATGAAATTGGCCTCAAACCGTTACATGTCAAGCGCTGACAGCTATTGAAATAATAGTATATTGTCCGATGATTCGGTGCGCGAGGCCGGTCGGTTGCCGTTCGGGTCAACCCGGTATCATCACCACCGCCGGTCTTGTGTGGCCGGTTTTTTGTTTCGCATGGATCCCATTTCACCCGCCCCAACGGCCCTGGTCGAGCTGCGCGACGTCAACTTCGGTTATGGCGAGCGCGCCGTGCTGTCGGGCGTGTCCTTTGCCGTGCCGCGCGGCAAGGTCACGGCGGTGATGGGCGCATCGGGTGGGGGCAAGACCACGGTGCTGCGCCTGATCGGCGGGCAGCAGCGCGCGCAGGCCGGCAGTGTGCTGTTCGACGGGCAGGACGTGGGCCGGCTGGACGAGTCGGGCCTGTACGCGGCGCGCCGGCGCATGGGCATGCTGTTTCAGTTCGGCGCGCTGTTCACCGACCTGTCGGTGTTCGACAACGTGGCTTTTCCGCTGCGCGAGCACACCGATTTGCCCGAGGCCTTGATCCGCGACATCGTGCTGATGAAGCTGGACGCCGTGGGCCTGCGCGGCGCGCGCGCGCTGATGCCGGCGCAGATCTCGGGCGGCATGGCGCGGCGCGTGGCACTGGCGCGGGCCATTGCCGCCGACCCGGATTTGGTGATGTACGACGAGCCCTTCGCCGGGCTGGACCCGATCTCGATGAACACCGCCGCCCGGCTGATCCGCCAGCTCAACGATGCTTTAGGCATCACCAGCATCGTGGTGTCGCACGACGTGGCCGAGACCTTTGCCATCGCCGACCAGGTGGTGCTCCTGGCCGAGGGCAAGGTGGCGGCCAGCGGCACGCCGGCCGATCTGCGCGCCAGCAGCCACCCGCTGGTGCGCCAGTTCATCGGGCTGACCGCGGATGGGCCGGTGGAGTTTCACTACCCGGGCCCCTCGGTCGAGGAAGACTTTGGCGCGGAGGCGGTGCGATGAGCTGGTGGCGCCCTGCCGACGTGGGTTTCGCCGTGCGCAGCAAGCTGGCCGACGTGGGCCAGGGCGCACGTTTTTTCTGGCGGCTGGTCGCCCTGCTGGGCCCCACGCTGCGGCGCTTTTCGCTGGTGCGCGACCAGATTCATTTTCTGGGCAACTACTCGCTGGCCATCATCGCCGTGTCGGGGCTGTTCGTGGGTTTCGTGCTGGCGCTGCAGGGCTACAACATCCTGCAGCGCTACGGCTCGTCCGAGGCCGTCGGCATGATGGTGGCGCTGTCGCTGCTGCGCGAGCTGGGGCCCGTCGTCACCGCGCTGCTGTTTGCCGGGCGCGCGGGCACTTCGCTCACGGCCGAGATCGGGCTGATGAAGGCCGGCGAGCAACTGTCGGCGATGGAGATGATGGCCATCGACCCGATGCGCCGCATCGTGGCGCCGCGCTTTTGGGCCGGCGTCATCGCCATGCCGCTGCTGACGGCGGTGTTCAACGCGGTGGGCGTGCTGGGCGGCTGGGTGGTCAGCGTGTGGATGATCGGGGTGGACCCCGGGGCGTTCTGGAGCCAGATGCAGGGCGGCGTGGACGTGTGGGCCGATGTGGGCAACGGCGTGCTCAAGAGCGTGGTGTTCGGCGTCGCCGTCACCTTCGTCGCGCTGCTGCAAGGGTATGAGGCCAAGCCGACCGCCGAGGGCGTCTCGCGTGCCACCACGCGCACGGTGGTGATGGCTTCGCTGGCGGTGCTGGGGCTGGACTTCGTCCTGACCGCGTTCATGTTTTCGTATTGAGATGCATCCCCTTGAGTCGCTTCGCGCCTGCCCCCCTCTCCTGCGGGAAGGGGGACAACGCCCGTGGCCGGTGCGGGTACGGCCGCGGCGTTCGCCGGCATGGCCTGCCCCGCGTCCCCTTGAGTCCTCGGGTTTGGTGCGCGGGTGGCGATCAAATTTTCATTTTGTGACGTTGAATCGGGGAAGGTGAACCATCATGGGACGCAGCAAGAATGACGTCTGGGTCGGCCTGTTCGTGATGCTGGGGCTGGCGGCGCTGGTGTTTCTGGCCTTGCAGACGGCCAACCTGCTGGCGCTGAACTGGCAGTCCACCTACCGGGTGACGGCGCGCTTCGACAACATCGGCGGGCTCAAGCCCAAGGCGGCGGTCAAGAGCGCCGGCGTGGTGGTCGGGCGCGTGGCCAGCATCGGTTTCGACGACCAGCGCTATCAGGCGGCCATTGCCCTGGACATGGACACGCGCTACCGATTTCCCAGCGACAGTTCGCTGAAGATCCTGACCAGCGGTTTGCTGGGCGAGCAGTACGTGGGTATCGACGCGGGCGCATCGGACACCAATTTGAAGGCGGGCGATAAAATTGACAACACGCAGTCGGCGGTCGTGCTGGAAAATCTGATCAGCCAGTTTCTCTACAACAGCGCGGCCGAAGGCGGCTCTTCCGGCGCGGCCGGCAAGGCGCCGCCAGCCGGCAAAGCCAAATAAGCACAAGGGATCAAGCCCGCCGGCGACCCCGCCGGAGGCTGTCATGACAACGCATGAACAACAACTTTGCAGCACCGCTGCGGCGCATCGTTTTGGCGCTCGGGTTCGGAGCCCTGGCGCTGATGACCGGCTGCGCGACGGTGGCCCACCCCGATCCGCGCGATCCGTGGGAGAGCTACAACCGCGCGATGACGCGCTTCAACGACGATGTGGACAAGGCGATCATGAAGCCGGTGGCCACGGTCTACAAGGACGTGTTGCCGCAGCCGGTGCGCACTGGCGTGGGCAACTTCTTCGGCAACCTGGGCGATGCCTGGTCCTTCGTCAACAACGTGTTGCAGGCCAAGCCCGAGGGCGCGCTGCATTCGTTCTGGCGCGTGGTGGTCAACACCACCATCGGCCTGGGTGGCGTGCTCGACCCGGCCAGCGAGATGAATCTGGAGCGCCACCGCGAGGATTTCGGCCAGACCCTGGGGCGCTGGGGCGCTGAGTCGGGGCCCTATCTGGTGCTGCCGATCCTGGGGCCGTCCACCCTGCGCGACACCATCGCGCTGCCGGTCGACTACCTGGGCCGCCCGCAGGCGCAAATCCAGGACGTGCCGGTGCGCAACTCGCTGACCGTGCTGGAGGCCGTCGATACCCGCGCGCGCCTGCTGGGCGTGGAGCAACTGCTGGACCAGGCTGCGCTGGACCCCTACACCTTCCAGCGCGACGCCTTCCTGCAAAAGCGCAGCAACGACGTGCACGACGGTGCGCCGCCCGACGAGGAGCGCTACGACCTGGACGAGCCCGCCGCGCCCGCCAAGTAAACCGCGGGACCGCTCGCGCGTTTCAGCCGGAGGGATTCCTTGACCCGCCCTGCTGCCCGCGGGGGGCACCGCAAGCCATCATCATGACCATGAACCCGATCCATCGCCGCCGCCTCCTGCAATCCGCCGCCAGCGCCGTGGGCGTGGCCCTGCTGGGCGTGGCGCCCTGGGCGCGGGCGGCCGACGAGGCGCCCGATGCCCTGATCAAGCGCCTGTCCAACGAGGTGCTCGACATGATCCGCGCCGACAAGTCCATCCAGGGCGGCAACCTCAAGGCGCTGATCGCCATCGTCGACAGCAAGATCATGCCCAACGTCGACTTCGTGCGCATGACCGCGTCGGCCACCGGCCCGGCCTGGCGCCGCGCCACGCCCGAGCAGCGCCAGAAGCTGCAAGACGAATTCAAGATTCTGCTGGTGCGCACCTACGCCGGCGCACTCAGGCAGGTCAGCGACCAGACGGTCGAGGTCAGGCCCATGCGCGCCGGCGCCGACGACAAGGAGGTGCTGGTGCGCACCCAGGTCACGGGCCGGGGCGACCCGATCCAGCTGGACTACCGGCTCGAGCGCACGCCGGGGCAGGGCGCGGGTTGGAAGATCTTCGACCTCAACGTGCTGGGGGTGTGGCTGGTCACCAACTACCGCTCGCAGTTCGGCGAGCAGATCAACCAGAACGGCATCGACGGCCTGATCAAGGCCCTGGCCGATCGCAACCAGGCCAACGCGGCGGGGAAATGACACACCCCCAGTCTCCACTCGCTGCGCGATGTTCCGCCTTCCCCAAAAATCGGCCCCCCCACGCTCCCCCGCTGCGCGTGGTGCGCTGCCCCCCATGGGGGGCCTTCGCGCCTTCGGGCGGCCGAGCGGCGCTCAATGGGGCATCGCCACTGGCCGGGGAGACCCCGGCCACGGCGATCGATGGGCTGGCCTGCTCCGCGGCCTTCTGGCTCTTTGGGTTTCATGCGCTGCGGGTGGCGCGCCGCGCCATGGTTAACTGAGATGCTGGTTTTGCCCGCCGAACTGACCCACATGCAGGCCCGCGCCTGCCTGGATCTGCTGCGCAAGGCCGCCACCGCCGAGCGCGAGCCGCAGGTGGTGGTCGACGCCACGGCGCTGCAGCGCTTCGACTCGTCGGCGCTGGCGGTGCTGCTGTCGCTGCGTCGCATCTGCCAGCGCCATGACAAGACGCTGGCCGTGCGGGGCCTGGCGCCGCGCCTGCGCACACTGGCCGGCCTGTACGGCGTGAGCGGCCTGCTGGCCGACGAGGCGCCGAGCGCGCCGATTCCAGCCTGAAAACCCCTGAAATCGTACAATCGAGGGCTTCATGCCCGCGATCAGCTTTCAATCGGTTTCCAAGGTCTACGCCAGCGCCGGGAAATCCGGTCCACCCCCCCTCAAGGCCCTCGACGATGTCAGTTTCGACATCCACGAGGGTGAGTTTTTTGGCCTGCTCGGCCCCAACGGCGCCGGCAAGACCACCCTGATTTCCATCCTGGCCGGCCTGGCGCGGCCCACCGCCGGGCGCGTGCTGGTGCACGGCTTCGACGTGCAAACCGATTTCGTGCAGGCGCGCCGCCATCTGGGCATCGTGCCGCAGGAGCTGGTGTTCGACCCGTTTTTCACCGTGCGCGAGGCCCTGCGCTTTCAATCCGGCTACTTTGGCCTGCACCACAACGACGACTGGATCGACGCGCTGCTGCACGGCCTGGGCCTGCAGGACAAGGCCGGCGCCAACATGCGCCAGTTGTCGGGCGGCATGAAGCGGCGCGTGCTGGTGGCGCAGGCGCTGGTGCACAAGCCGCCGGTCATCGTGCTGGACGAGCCCACCGCCGGCGTGGACGTGGAGCTGCGCCAGAGCCTGTGGCAGTTCGTCGCCGGCCTCAACCACCAGGGCCACACCGTGCTGCTGACCACGCACTACCTGGAAGAGGCCGAGGCGCTGTGCCAGCGCATCGCCATGCTCAAGCTGGGGCGCGTGATTGCGCTGGACCGCCTGAGCGCGCTGCTGAACAATGCCGCCGCCAAGGTGCTGTACTTCAAGACCGATGATGCGCTGCCGCCCGGACAAGCGCGGCTGGCGCGCGTGACCGGGCGCATCGTCGAGCTGCCGGTGCAGGACACGGACGAGATCGAGCGCCAGCTGGCCGCGCTGCGCCAGGGCGGCGTGCGGGTGGAGGACCTCGAAATCCGCAAGGCCGACCTGGAGGATGTCTTCATCACCCTGATGAGCGCGCCGCGCGATAGCCAGGC
>Ga0208825_1001154_pt1 | contig 21273 bp, 14 predicted proteins | sample AD_UKC113_MetaG_FD_184450 | JGI IMG/M metagenome (GOLD analysis project Ga0208825, IMG submission 184450) | Active sludge microbial communities of municipal wastewater-treating anaerobic digesters from Hong Kong - AD_UKC113_MetaG (SPAdes)... | ecosystem: Engineered > Bioreactor > Anaerobic >...
TATGGCGAGAACGGCGGCGCGGGTGGCCTCTTCCACGCCCTGCGCATCACGCCCCCCATCCTCGACATCTGCGCCGACATCGCGGAGCTGTGCCCGGACGCCTACATCTTCAACTACTCCAACCCCATGACCGCCATAACCACCACTGTGCTGCGCAAATTCCCGCAATTGCACTTCGTCGGCCTCTGCCACGAGATCGCGTCCCTGCAGCGCTACCTGCCGTACATCCTGGGCGTGCCCTATGACGCTCTGGCCACCCGCGCCGCCGGCTTAAACCACTTCAGCGTCCTCCTCGAGGCCCATTACAAAGATTCCGCCCCTGCAGGCAGCACGGGCCGCGCAGGCAGTACAAGCCATACGGGCCGCGACGCCTACCCCGACATCCTCGCACGCGCACCCGCTTTTTTTGAAAAAATCCTCGGCTATTCCGACATTTGGGAGTACATCCTCGCAACTGGCGATATCCCGCGCACCGAAGGCGCCACCGGCCTGCCGGACATCGGGCGCACCGAATCGCGCCGCCCCTGGTCGGACCGCGGCGTCTTCCGCGTCATTCTGGAGCGCTTCCACCTTATGCCCATAACGAGCGACAGCCACATCGGCGAATACATCCAGTGGGCGAGTTCAGTGGCAGACACCAAGGGCATCCTGGACTTCTATTCGCTCTATCAGGGTTCTTTAAGCATGATCAAACCCGAGATCAAGAAAGAGCAGCAGGAACGCGCTGTTTCGATTATCGAGGGCATCATCACTGACTCCGGTTACGAGGAAGAAGCGGTCAACATCATGAACACTGGCCTCATCCCTGAGCTGCCGTCCTGTGTCGCGGTGGAAGTGCCGGCAAAGGTGAGCGCAAAAGGCCTGCAGGGCGTGACCTTCCCCGACTACCCCAAGGGTTTTGGCGCGCTCTTACGCAACTATTGCGGCGTGTACGACCTCACCGCGGAAGCCATCCTGCAAAAGAGCCGCGACCTTGCCATTCAGGCGCTCCTTGTAAACCCTGTAGTGACCGACTGCACGCGCATTCCGGAGCTTGTCGACATGATGATCGAGCGCCAGAAGCCTTGGCTTGGCTACTTGGCATAAGGCGCACCTCATATTGACCCGGATTTGCCTAAGTTCAAACAATTCCGGGAGAATTTGCGCATTGCGTTCTTGCAAACAAGGAGGGCATCGTGCCTGAATCTGAAATAGAACAATTGGGACAGTTTTCTGACGCTCAAGCCAGGGACTTTTGGACCTCAGTCTATAATAATCAGCAAGCTGGAATCATTATCTTGAGAAATGGCATTACTATCCATACTAACGATGCTGGTGTAAAAATCGCGGGAGGGAACTCCCCTGATAAGTTCATAGGCCTTTTGCCTGCTGAAGCATTCGTAACATCAGAATTTAAGGATTTAGTTCAGCAGAGTCTTCAACAGCTCAACCAGAGCGGAAAATCAATTCCTCCAACAGAAATCCGTATCAATTGCGTCAATGGTGAGCAAAAAGATCTCCTGATTTCGGCAACCTCATGGCAAGAACAAGGCACCACCCTCGTTGAGGCAACTTTTTTTGACATTACCGTCTTCAAGAATCGGGAAAGGCTCCTTCAAACAATTCTGGACCTGAACTCAATAGTCTTACAGCATGACTTGGTCATGGATCCCAAAAAAACTGCAGCCTCTGCCTTGCAAGTCATGAGTCATCTCTATGCAGAGAAGCATAATTGTGGGTTCATCAGCTTGGACATCGACAATTCTTTCCTCAAAGAAATCGGTGTGATGCTTTCTGAAAAGGGCCCCCTGGTTGCATCCCGTGAACCGCTACCGGAAGCGTCCGCCAACTGGATTCTCAATCATCTCGACTCGGATATTCGCGACGCCGCAAAAAACAGAAGAGGGTTCAGAATTCCAATATCCGACGCAACGTGGGGTCATCTTTACCTGTCCCCATTTTTCCTGGGTGAAGCACTCTATGGATTCATGTTCTGGCTTTTTCCGACGGATCCGATTTCTTCCCTGATTGAGCACGACGATGACCGCCGCGATACCTTCCTGAAAGCGGCGGTCGCAAGCATGACTACTGCCCTTGCTCAACAGAGTCGCCTTCAACAGGCAGCTAATCTGGCCGTACTCTACCAGCTTGTCCGCGAGCTCAGCAAAAAATCAACTTTACATGAGATTGCGGAAACAACTCTCGAGCTGATCGAAAAAGAAAAAGGTTGGTGTCCCTCTTTCTTACGCTTCCAAACTCGAGCGAATCAGCCTCTCGAAACCGTTGTATACCGTGATTGTCTTCCCAAAAGCCCTCAGGAAAACCAAGAAAAAAAGAGGCGCCTCGATAGTCTTGTGAATGGGGCCAACAAAGGGATTACCGCCTATATTGTCCAAACAGGCATGCCACTTCGGTCTCTCGATCTTCAGTCGGATCCTCACTATGTGGAAATTGAACCGGGCTTGAATTACGGGATCTTTGCACCGATCATAATCGATACAAAGTCCGAGGGAGTAATTGGTGTAGAGAGTTCGGACTACAAGTTTACGGATGAGGACCTTCAATTCCTTTGTTCGGTCGCGGAAATAGTCGGTATTGGGATTAGGGCGTTTAGATTGATCGATGTCCTTCAGGAACGCCTCAAGTGGCTCGAAGTGTTGCACACCCTAAACCAGCAGATCGGTGTCGACACCGAGCCGGAAAAACTCTATCAGATACTGGTCGATGCGGCCCAGGAAGCGGTCCATGCAGAGTCGACAGCCTTGCTTATCTATAACCCGGCTACGGATCAGCTTGAAAAAGCCGCCGCTCACGGTTGGATGTCGCTCGTTTTTCAGAACCCGCTAAAACCATGGCAAAGCATAACCGGGCACGTTTTTAGCACAGGCAGGACGTACTGTTCACCAAAAACTCTGGAAGATCCGTACTTGTTGGCACGCAATCGCGAGTTTATACCTTCCAACTGTTCCAACATTGGTGTCCCTGTAAAAGGCGAAAAAGGCATGCTGGGCGTTTTCCATGTTGCGGTAAAGGAATCGACGACAATAACCAAAGAGCTCCTCGATTTTGTGGAGATGTTCGGGGCTTATTGTGGCATTGTCATTGGACGTTCGCAGCAGATTCAAGAGGTATACAAGGCCAGGAATCAGATAACGCAAGCTTACGACGAAACACTGAAAGGTTGGGCACGCGCCCTAGGGTATCGCGACAACGAGACATTCGAGCACACCGAGCGGGTCACCGAACTGTCCGTTGCCTTAGGAAAAGCGCTGGGACTCGGTGAGCATGAGCTTGAGAATTTGCGGCGCGGGGCAATCTTACATGACATTGGCAAAATCGGCACACCCGACACCATTTTGCGGAAGCCCGGCGCCCATACCACCGAAGAACAGGCCATAATGCGCACCCATGCGGCTTTTGCGTACGAACTTCTTAAGCCAATAGATTTTCTCAAAGAAGCGGTCGTCGTGCCGTATTGCCATCACGAGCACTGGGATGGCACAGGGTATCCCCGCGGACTGAAGGGCGAGGAGATTCCGCTCCTGGCACGAATATTCACTGTGGCTGACGTCTACGACGCAGTCACAAGCGACCGCCCCTATCGCGCAGCATGGCCCAAGGAACAGGCACTGGACTACATGCGCTCTCAGTCCGGCAAGATCTTCGATCCCCACATCGTCGAGGTCTTTCTGTCGTTGATCGAGACCCAGTGATCGGGACGGCCGGAACGCGTTTGGCGCGCACTTGCCTGGCTTGCATCCATGCAAATCTAAACTTATACTTTTAATATGCATGGATATATCGATCGGCTTGTGACCACGGACATTGTGAGTGACCTCAGGATATTCCCCGCCGTGGCAATTCTCGGCCCACGCCAGGCGGGCAAGTCGAGCTTGGCAGCGCACATCGCGGAGACTCAGCAGGTTGGGCCGACCATCCGGCTCGATCTTGAAGATCCGCGGGATCGTACCAAACTCACCGACCCTCTTCTCTATTTTGAAACACACCCCAACGAGATGATCTGCATCGACGAGATCCAGTTGATGCCTGAGCTTTTTCCGCTTCTTCGCTCGGTCATAGATAGGGACAAGAGGCCAGGACGGTTCCTGATCCTGGGCTCTGCTTCCCGTGAGCTTGTCAATCGGAGCGCGGAAAGCCTGGCAGGGCGCATTGCATTTCAATACCTCACGCCGTTCATGCCCACCGAGTACCTGTCCGGAGAGCCGCCTTCAATTCTGAATACACTCCTGCGGGGCGGCTTTCCGCCTTCCGCGCTTGCGTCAGATGACGAGGTCAGTTACCGCTGGAGAGAAGCGTTTTTGAGTACCTATATTCAGCGCGATCTGCCCATGCTCGGCTTGCGCTCCAGCGCTGTTGCAACGCAGAGATTACTCACCATGTGTGCCCACCTGCAGGGGCAAGTGCTGAATATGGCGATGTTGAGCGCGTCGTTGGGGATTTCTGGCCCCGCGCTACGGGCGAATCTGGACTTTCTGCAGGAGGCCCTGCTCTTGCGTCTGCTTGCACCATGGAGCGGAAACCTAAAAAAACGCCTTGTAAAGTCGCCAAGACTCTACATATGTGATTCAGGGCTCTGCCACGTTCTTCTAGGAATCCGCACCGTTGATGATCTGATGGCCCACCCTGTCTTTGGATCGAGCTGGGAAGCGCTGTGTGTCGAGACTCTGTGCAATTCATTTCCCAAGGCCATGCCGTCGTACTTCAGGACCAGCAACGGAGCCGAAATGGACCTTGTGCTGGAACAGGGAACCAAGCGAGTTGCTGTCGAGTGCAAAGCCTCGACGGCACCTGCACTCACGCGCGGATTCTACAACGCATGTACTGACCTGCAGCCCGACCACACCTTTGTGGTCTGCCCAATCGAAGATTCGTACCCGATGGGCGAACGCATCACGGCGTGCGGCCTCGTAGAATGCGTGAGCCTTGTAAAGGCGATATTGTCCTAAACGTCGGATGCCAGCGCTAGCCGGATGGCGGCGTCACGCGCAAGGCAGCGCTTCATGAATCGTCTCGAAAGTCACTCGAAAGTTAGAGGATTGCCGGAACCATACACGCCTTGTGAATCGGCAGAAAGTAAACCGTACACTGTCCAAACACTTGCGTGAACTCAGGACCATTGTAGAGGACCGCCGCCCTGCGAGTTTCGGGATAGACGCCAAGGAAATGCCTTAGTCCGTTAGGTAGCGCGGGCGGATGCCAGTCGGATTTTACTTCGATGGGCAGAAGTTCCTGGTCTTTTTTTAGCACGAAATCGACTTCCTTCCCATCCGCCGTGCGCCAGTAGTACAGCGAGAAACGAATATCGATATTTTTTTTGAGTTCCCAGAAAACGAATTGTTCCCGCAAGGTTCCTGCATCCGATCTCAATTCGATATCGCGGAAGTCTTGTATGATACTGTTGATAACACCCTGATCGTACAAATAGAACTTTGGCGTCCTGGTGAGTTCTTTGCCTCTATTGGTGGAAAGCGGCGGCAAAAGGGCCAACACAAAAGTCCCGACAAGCACATCCAAATATCGATCGATTTGTCGGCTGGAAATGCCTGCCACACCGCAAAGTGTGGTCTTGTTGAGCTGCGAGCCATTGTGTAAGGCAAGCCACGTAATCGCCTTATTGAAGGCGAGTACGGATTCCTCTTTGAGGAAAGCTTTGATGTCCTTTGCAATGTAGGTTTGATAGATTCCGAACAGGTATTCCCTTTTTTCAAGGTCGTCCGAAAGGGCAACAAGCCCCGGAAGTCCTCCGTAGCATAGATATTCCCGAAGGTTTCTTCGATGCGCCTCTAACTCATCGGGAGGCGTGAGTTTTTCGACCGTGCCTGAACTGTCCGGCAAAGCAAGCCCTTTCGATAGTCCTTGCGAAGTTTGATCGCGATTTAGCCACTCGCCGTATGTCAAAGGATAGAGAGGAGTTTCGAGCTTTCGACCTGCCAGCGACTCTTTGAGATGGGTCTGTATCTCCATCGACGAGGAACCTGTGGCGTAGATTTTTACTTCCGGATTGAGATCATATGTCGCTTTAAACACTGAAGATATGTTGCTGCAATACTGAAACTCGTCGATAAAGATTAGTTTTGTACGAATGGTGCGGATAAAGGAAGTGTAGCCCTCGTTGAACAAAGAAAGGTGAAGAGGATTCTCAAGATTGAATACTTCCGATGGCTGATTGAGACCCTCCCGAAGCATGCCGAGAAGTGTCGACTTACCCACCTGGCGTGCGCCGATGATGACGCTGATAGAATGGTTTGACGCTTGCTTGAGCAGCTTTTCCAGATCTTTACGAGGTATCATGCGGATATTTTACACGCTTTCGTGAAAAATATCCAGATAATTTTCTCAAAACCGTGGAAAATATCCAAATTCCGCGAGGCGCGGCACGACGAAACGAGCATCACGTCGATCGCGGATATTTTGTCATCCCGTCGTCCCGCCCGTCATCCCGCCTGTCATCCTGTCAAAGGAGCGTTATTGGGCGCATTGGTCCATAAATTACGCCAATTTATAGATAGCAGAGTCAAATAGTGCTGCAATATTTGATATGAAGAGCCGCAATGTCACCACATTTCTGACAAAGGCGCTGCAGGACCAACACGAACCACAAGGCCGAATCGTGGTGCTCACCGGAGCCCGACAAACCGGCAAGACCACGTTCGCGCGCACACTCTTGCCGGACTATCAGTTCCTGCCCATCGAGGATCCCGTCCTACGCCAAAGCTACGCCCGTCTTACCGCGGCGCAATGGAAAGAACTCTATCCAAAAGCGATCCTGGATGAGGTTCAAAAAGAGCCACAGCTCGTGGAAGGCCTCAAATCGGTGTACGACCAATGGCCCGAGCCCCGCTACATCCTCACCGGTTCCAGCCAGCTTCTGCTCACGGACAAATTGCGAGAAAGCCTCGCCGGCCGCTGCACCATTGTCGAGCTTTATCCACTCACCCTGCCCGAACTCGAAACAGAAAGCTGGCAGAAGCCTGTGCAGCCTTCGTTCTTTCAATAACTACTGGGAGCGCCCGATCACACGCATGACGTTATCCAACGCCTGCTGCCCGATTTTGCCTTCGAACCCGGTCACGCAAAAAAACTAAAAGCCTGGGACTTCTATACACATTTTGGCGGCTATCCGGCACTCGTGGATCCCGAACTCGACGAAGAGGCCCGCTACCGGTGGCTTTCCCAATACGTCAGGACATATCTGGAACGCGACGTGCGCGATCTTGTCGCACTCAAGGATCTGGAGCCATTTATCAGGCTCCAGCGTTATGTATCCCTTCAAACGGGCTCGATCCTCAACTATTTCGGCATTGCACAACAGATCGGTGTTTCTACAAAGACCGTCCAGCGCTATATTCGCTACGGCGTATTTTTTGGGCTGAGCGGCTTCTCGCGGTCCCTGCCGCGTATTTTTTGGGCTGAGCAACTTCCCCTGGTCCTTGCTTAAGGTGACAGACAGCGCCACACGTTAGATGGCGCCATACGTTGCACAGAGCGGTCCACTTTGCGGTATAATGAGTCAACGCAATCAGACTCCTAACACGATCTGACACTTAAGGAGGACAGCAATGGAATATAGACGATTGGGCTCGGCGGGGATAAAAGTCTCGGTACTCTCGCTTGGGTCCTGGGTGACCTACGGTTCGCAAGTCGACATCGACGCGGCGGCAGACATGATCAAACTCGCGTACGATAACGGCGTCAACTATTTTGACAACGCCGAAAGCTATGCAGGCGGTCAATCTGAAAAAATCATGGGCGCCGCGCTGAGGAAGCTTGGCCTGCGCCGCGGTTCGTTCCTAATCTCGACCAAACTCTATTGGGGCCTGCACAATGGCCCCAACGAAAAGAATACGCTCAACAGAAAATACTTGCTGGAAGCGATAGACGGCAGCCTGGAGCGCTTGGGCATGGACCATGTCGATTTCGTCTTTTGCCACAGACCAGACCCTGAGACGCCCGTGGAAGAGACCGTTTGGGCGATGAACGACATCGTCGCATCGGGAAAGGCTTTTTACTGGGGAACAAGCGAATGGTCCGCCGAACAGATCCGCGAAGCCTGGGACATTGCGGACAGGCGCAACCTGCGCAAGCCGCAGATGGAGCAGGCACAGTACAATATGCTCTGCAGAAATAAGGTCGAAAAAGAATTTGCGCGGCTGTACGACGGGATTGGACTGGGACTCACCACATGGAGCCCGCTTGCATCAGGGCTCCTTACCGGCAAGTACAACAAGGGAGTGCCGGAAGGCTCGCGCTTCAGCCTGCCCGGCTACGATTGGCTCAAGGACCGCTGGCTCCACGAAGATATTCTAAAGCACATCGCGGCGCTCGAACCCATTGCCAAGAGCATAGGCTGCACGATGAGCCAGCTGGGCATTGCATGGGTTGCGCACAATCCGCATGTCAGCACCGTCATTACGGGGGCGTCGCGGCGCGAACAGCTCGAAGAAAATTTGGGCGCGCTCAAAGTGCTGCCAGCATTGACGCCGTCCGTCATGGCGCAGATCGACGAAGCGCTCGGGCCGACCGCCCAAGAGTAATTCGCAATCCAAGAGTGATTCGCACATGGCGACCCCAAAAGACCGCGCAAGCGACTAGTCGCCGGGCAGCGACACGCGGATTTCTTTTGGCTGAATTTTGAGCGCCGAGGTGCAGAATTTTGAGGCAGTGCGGGTGAGGCCCTGACGGATGCCGTCCCGCACGGCTTTGTCGGTGAGCGACGCCTCGGCGCGCGACGCAAGGTCGGCAGACAGCTCATCGTGCATCGCAGCGGCTTGTTCTTTGAGTTTGAGCACGGTGTTGGTGACAAGATTGCCGCCTTTGGTGTGAATTTCGATGGTCTGGGTACGCACGGCAGGCGGCAGGCACTTGGGCTCGTTTGCCTTGATGTCTAGAATGCCTGCCTTTTTGTCGTACCGCACCGACCATTTTTCCATCTGATCCAGATCGAAATAGTACGAAACATCGGCCCAGGCGGACAATTCCACGGTTGCGCGGACGTTCACTACGGCGAGGAGCTTGCGCGTGAAGGCCTTGGACGCCTCGTAATGCTGCAGCGAGCTTAAGACCACGAGTTTGGACTCCGGGGTGAGGTCTTGCACATAGAGCGCCCAACGTTGTGCGACATCAGGCTCGCGGTTCGAGGCTCTGCCCGCTATAAAGAACCCAAGCGCGATGAGCGCAAGGGCTAAAACAGCAATCTTAAAACCGACATCACTAAAGAAAGTTTTTCTATCATTTGTTTTCATGGTCCTTGAGTTGAGTAGTGAGTCCGCAGTCTTTATCCCATCCCGAGACAACAGCGGTGGCTTCCTGCGCCAAGATCGAGAAAATCGCCCTGTCGCTAGCCTGTACCTGACTGACAAGCGCCGCAAGCGCCTGGTCGGCAATCTGGATAAGCGATTCCTGCGCCGATTTAAGGCGTTCCGAAAAATCGATATTGTCTTTTAGACCCGCTTCCGGACGGGTTACATCGATCCAAGACTTATGCCGAGCCCAATATTCGTAAGACTTTTTGGCGTTTTCTGTATAATCGTAATCTTTCCATAGAGGCAGGAATTGCCCATCGACGAGCAGAATGGGTTTGTAGAGCGAAACACAGGGGTATGAGGTGCCCGTAAACCACAGGATTGCGGCAGTGGGGCCCCGGTACTCGACAACGAACGACGCCGTGGTGGCAGTCGGTGGCACGCCACCTGCATGGATACAGAGTTGCTCCATGTGATTGTGGTGAATTTCGGACCCATGCGAGCGCAAAATGTCCAGGAAATCTGCAATCGAGCCACCCACCCTGTCACCATTCAAGGCCGGTCTCGTGCTTTCAGTGTTAAAACCATCGCTAAAATCATCGAGTAGACTCAAAGCGAGCGCGCGTCGTTTGTCTGCCCTGGTGAAGTGCTGGTAGAGTTTCGCCTCGAAGTGTTCCTTAAAGCTAAAGCCATGCGGCGCCGCGGCGCCCAAGCCAGCGTCGCCCTGCTGACCAGAGCCACGCCCGCCCGAACCAACCGCGCCAGCGCCGGCCTCTGCGGCGGTACGCGCATCCAGGCTTTGCCAGTCTGTTGTGATGCTGTAGGCGTTGGAGATGGCGCCGCGGCGCTCCAGCCTGCGGCACGCCCAGCGCTGACCAGCCGTCTCGAGTTGGTAGCACTCCGACGGATCGGCAATAAGAAAGCTGTTGTTGTAATACAGCGAGCCTTTATACGCGCCATTGCCGCCCTGTTCGTATTGTTCCACAAACGAACACAGGAAGCTCAATGCCTCAGCCGCGCTTGCGCTCGAGCCCAAGGCCGCCCGCAAGATGTCCATGCCCAAAATGCCATCTTTGCGTGGCTTTATCTTAGAGAATACAGCCTCGTTGCCGATGGCAACGCCTTTTTCGTTTATACCCATTTCACCGCCCCAGAGCCAGGACGGCTTGGACAGCACGAACGAAAAGCCTTTATCCTCTATGGATACTTTGCGCCCGCTGACAAACGGCTCTGCCACAGGCTCCCTGCGCGGAATAATGCAAACAGCTTGAGGTTCTTGAGGGTGTCGGTCGGAGTTTTTGCCAAAAAACGAGCTCAGGAAAGCCCTTTCTTTCTGCCCCAACAGGGCAGTCTCCTTACCAATCGAGCAATACAGGGTGTCGCACATCTACCCCTCCGCAGTATTCTAAGCGTAGACTGCGCCTGCAAAGAAAGCAAGCGCTTAAAAGCAGGCGTTTATCCAGAAGGATATTGGTTGACCAAGGCCACTATTGGCTTTATCGTAAAAAAACCATGAAATTTGACCATTTGAGGAAACTGGCACCCACCGGCGTAGAACTTGCGCTCCTTATAGCTGCGTTTTGGACTGCAGGCTGGGCGCAACAGCTGCAAGCGCAGGCAAGCGGTGCAGAACCGTTTGCGGGCACCCTCCTTTCTTCTGAAGAGATCAAGCCGGGTAACAGCGCTGGCATTAGCGGTGGCAGTGGTAACGGTACAAATGGCACCGACTTGGGCGCAGCGCTTAAGACCTTGCGCGACCTTGTCTACAACAATGCGAGCCCAGAACAGGTGACCTCACTGGCATCCGACGCGCTCAAAGCTGCACAAAAACTTGGCAGCCCCACGGGGAGCACGGTGAATGCCTCGGCCGAAAGCCTCATTGCACAGTCAAAAATCGAGTACTATATCGCACGCTCCTGGCTCGAGCATGACGACAAAAAGAAGGCTACCACCTACTTTGAAACAGCCCTCAAACACGCCGAACAGGCTGGCAAATCAGCCGAAACCGCTGAGTCCCTCTACGCCAATGTGCGCTCTCTTTCCCAGCTTGTGCTCCTCAAAGGCATGCCCTACCTTCTTGCCAATGGACCAAAGATCGAGCCCACCACAAAGAAAATCCTTAGTCTGGAGCCTGATCACGCAGGCGCGCAGGTCATGCTCGCCTCTGCCAAAGCCTATCCACCCGCGACGTTTGGCGGAGAACCCAAAGAGGCCATTTCCAAAATCCAAAACCTCCTCTCGACGCACAAAGGCGGCTTTGAAAAGGACACCCTCTTTGACTTGCGCGCCTGCATGGGCACAGCCTACGCAAAGTTAGGCGACAAAGCCCTTGCTTCGTTCTGGTTTAAGAAGGCGCTCGAGCTTTACCCTCAAAACATTTATGCAAAAACTGAATTGGAGAAACTCCAAAAATGAATGCAGCAACCTTTATGCATGGCCTCTACGTGTTTTCTATCATCTCATTTGTAATCAGCGCGTATGTACTCCTTCTAACTCTGTGCAATAACGCGTGGCTCAGGTTTTCAGCCCGACAAAAACCAGCCCAAACAGGTCCACGCATTAACGTCCTCATCCCAGCGAGGAACGAAGAGCAGAATATCGTTACCTGCCTCAATTCGATGCTGGCACAAGAGTACGACAACTACTCGATTATCGTCTACGACGACGACTCGACCGATGCTACCGGTCAGATTCTGGACGATTACGCAGCGCGCTACCCTGACAAAGTCCGCGTCATTCATGGCAAAGGCCTGCCGGCCGGCTGGTACGGCAAACCCCACGCCATGCAGTGCCTCTCCGAGGCGAGCGATGCAGATTACCTTTTCTTTGTCGATGCAGACACCACGCACAAACCCGATTCGATAGGCCGCTTTCTTGCCGTCGCACAACGCTATGATGCCGACCTTGTCACTGGCTACGCCTGGCAGGCAATTGGCAGTTTTGGCGAGGCAATAGTGGTGCCTTCCATATATATCCTCAACATGATTGCCATGCCGCTGTGGCTTATACACCGTACCAAGGCGCCTGGTTTTTCCCACGCCATAGGCCAGATAATGTTTTTCAAAGCTTCGAAATATCGTGAGATTGGTGGCTACACCCTTGTAAAACAGCAAGTCACTGAAGACGTGCGCATCGCACGTGAACTTAAGAAGCAAGGCGGCAAGGTTGTCTTTATAGACGCAAAACCATCGGTGACATGCAGAATGTACAGCGACTACAAGAGTTCCATGAAGGGCGTTTCCAAAAATATCTTCGACTACTTCAATAAGAATACGGTCCTTTTGAGCCTTGCTACCGTGGCAGCGGTGCTTTTCCTATTTGGGCCACTTGCTGGAGTTATAATCACTTTCGCTACAAATAGCGTGGCCAAGTTCTTCTTTTTGGGAGCATTCTTGGGCGTGTTCCTGGCGTGGGTGGCGGTTACCGTTCAGCGCAGGTTGCCCTGGTATGTCCCCTTTGTGTTTCCAGTCATCTTTGTAAACGATTTGTCAGGAGCCTGGTACGCACGCAGGGTTATCAGCAAGGGGAACGCGATAGAATGGAAAGGACGCTTCGTCAAATAGACGCAACTGCGTAAGCGCTTCGTCAAATAGACGCAACTGCGTAAGCGCTTCGTCGAATAGTTCGTCGAATAGTTCGTCGAATAGAAAGGATAGAAAGGAGCGGGTTCGATGGCATACAAAGTAGGTTCGCCACTCATCAACACAAACCCCATTTTCCTGGCCGCTTCAAAAATCCTCTATTTGATGGCCGCGATAATTCTAACTCCTGTTATTGAAATACTTTATCATTTCAAAGTGAAAGGGCGGCGCAACCTCGAACTGGCAGGCATCATGCCGGGACCGGCCAACCACTGGAGGCGCAAACCCTGCATTCTCATAAGTAACCACGTCATTCCACTGGACCCTGTGCTTCAGGGAATCGCGATTTTCCCAAGGTCGACCTATTTTACGCTGCTGGAAGAAAGCGTGCTTACTCCAGGACTTGGAACCCTAATTCAGCTTTTGGGCGGCGTACCTGTGCCGCGCAGCTACCGCTACTTACCAAAAATGGACGAAGCAGTCAGGTGGGCACTGCAGCACCGTGGGCTCATTCACTTTTACCCCGAAGGTGAGTGTTTCATTCTGAATCAGGAGATCAAAGAATTCAAAGCGGGCGCCTTCTATTACGCCATCGAAAACCAGGTGCCCATTGTGCCGCTCGTTACCGTCATCAAACGCCCGCGCACCACCCCGCAAGGCATGCTACCCCAACACAAGAAAAGCGACATCATCACGGCCCACCTCGAGTGCGTCATACTGCCGGCGATCCCGCCGCCCTCGCGCTCCCCCTCCAAGGTGACCACCCTCCACCAGTCCCTGCAGTTCGCCCAGACCGTCCGCGACACCATGCAGGCCGCCATCGACGCCGAGGGCGGCGACAAAACCCTCTACCGCGGCCCCATGCCGCGCATCAAAGGCGTCAACGACAAACCGCGATAAACCCATTTACCGCTTGCGCTCGCACTTCTAAGCCTGCCACACGAGCCACTGCATGTCGAGCAAAAACCATCAGGGCATAAAAAAAGGCCTCCCGGAACTTCCAGGAAGCCTTTTTCATTTCGCTTTCTTGGCGCGCCATCACGGCCGCTGTGGTCTGCTGTCCATCGCGCCATCACGCGCAGGACCGAGTTTACAGGAACAGTTTTACATCGAGCTCCAAGATGTTCTTGAGCGCCGCAGCGGGCTTCTGCCACGTGGCCGCGTTTTTGGGTGTGTAGTACGTGTCGTCGTACCAGGTGTAGGAAAGACCATAGCCAATCCCGAGCTCCATGGGGAGCTTTGCGCCGAAAATCTCAGGTGGGTTGGCAGGGCGCCAATACGCGTTCAGCTTGAGGATGTGGCTATAATCGTAGAGGCCGTCATGGAGAAAGTTCTTGTCCATGTAAAGGTCGCCACCCCGATGTGCACTGTCGCCGTAAAAGAGCCACTTCGACACGTCGCCGAGGACCTTGCCCTCGCCCACGCCGTACTCCGGGTTGTCCCCGTGCCGCACAAACGAGTACTGCGCGGCGACGCGCCATTCGGGCGCCGGCATGGTCTCGAATTTGAGAAGGAACTCGTCGGAATTGGGCGGCAGGTAGTAACCAAGGTTTTCACCGTCCTGCGTGTATGACGTATCCACCTGCATCCTGTAGTCCGGATACCACGTGCGATAATGCGCGTACACAAAAGGCTCAATCTTGGTGTACTGGAATGTCAGGGTGGAGAATGGCAGCCCTGGCACCGGGATCTTGGCTCCTCCCTGTAGGGCGAACATATTTCTTGCCTTGGTAAAGAGTTGCGACAGGTTGGTGATTTCCATCTCATCGGCGTACACAGAGGCGTAGAATTTTCCGATAGTGGGCACCTGCACGCTGCCATCCACCTGCACCCCGAGGTTATCCACATCCGCCAGTTGATTCTGATACATCACGTTGAACAAAAGTGGCGACACGTACCCCAGTTCGAAGCGCTTGGCGCCGACCATCGTCCCTGTAGCCGCAATGGTGAGCCACTTTGTAGGGAAAAGCTCGAGGCGCTGTAGCCCCACCATCTTCTGCCAGGAAATGGCGTTCGCCGTGTCCGTGCTCTTTTCGTCTTCAGCTTTCTGCCAGTTTGTGAGCGAGCCCAGGCTGCCCGATATCGCAAAATACTCCGAGGGTCGAAACTCCATGTCGAGCCCGACAAAAGGCCGCGCCGTGCCGGACAGCACAAGCGAGCCAGAGCCAATGCCCCAATCGCGCCTAAACCGCGACAGGCGCACCAGCACAGAGCCGGAATCGCTCGCTGCAGCGATGTCCTCGCGTATGTCATAGCTGAACATGGGGTAGATAATCTTTTTGCCGCCCCCGCCCCCGTAACCGTTCATGTACGGATCGCCGGTGTACCGCTCTGCACTAAAGTCGATATGGCCTGCGTCGCATTCCTTGCTGAATTCGTACGGCAAATAAAGACCTTTCTCAATCTTGTCGTACGTAAAGCCCATTTCGCCTTTTATTGAAAGCCACGGCGTGAGTTGGCCCGCAAGGTACGGCGTTGCGCGCGAGGTGAGCTGCCACAAATCCTCGGGCAGCGCCCCGCTTGTGCTTGTTCCGCTTGTGCTTGTTCCGCCTGCACTTGTTCCGCTTGCGCTCGTCGCAGCCTGAATGAGCTGCACCGGCTCCACGCGCAGGTGCGCTTCGATGTTGCCGCCAACCGCCGCCATGCCATCTTCCGAAGTCCACACAGGGCTCCCTGCGTACGGCGAGGCGAATTCCTGGACCAAGCCTTCAATAATCTTGCGTTCTGCCGGGCTAAAGGCGTCCATGTGCGCATGAATCGTGGCGAGCATATCCGCCACCTGCGAGCGCGTGTATGGCTTTACCGCCGAAAGCCGCGACAGCACTCCGCGCAGCTCCGCCGTCTCGATAATTCGATACACCGGATGCGTCAAATCCACCGCCGTCTGTTGCTGCGCAAAAGCTCCAGGAGCAAACGCCAGCGCCCCAACCACAACAATGCCCAGCACGGTAAGCCGCCAAATGGGCCTAGTTCTTGTCCTTTCCATCAGTGTACTCCATTACGTTAACGTCAGATAACAGAATATCAGACAACCAGACCCGCTCGATTTCCACTTCGTCGACTGTAACTTCCGCAGCGGATGCTTCGCGATCCCGTCCTGACACAATTACCGATTTGCCGCGATTCCGCGAAATTAAATCCTTTGGCAAAGGCACTTCGTCTTCCAACTCAATGAATTCAATCCCAAAAGACTCGCACTCGTACTTAAAAAGGTACCCTATCTCATCGGGCCCGTCGAAAAAAAGATTCTCATACCCCTTTTCAGCAAGCGCCCGTACGTAGTCATGAACCCGCTTTTGATAGAGCATTGCACTTTTGACCGTCGTTCGCAAGTATCGAACCGAGCGTCTCAAAACCTCGTTGACCCCGTCGGGCGTAAGCGCATATTTTATTTTCCTGCCCGAAAGTTGCGTCAGAGTAATCCAGCCGCGCTCCGCAAACCGCGCGAGCATCGCATTGACCATGCCGAGCGACAACCCCGTGGTCACGGCAAACTCCCGCTGTGTGGGGCTCTCCGCCTCGTTTTGAGAAAAATACAGACTCTCCAGCAGCTTGAGTTCGCTGTCGCTTGTACCCATGAGGCTCCTCAATCTTGCCTTTGTCTACGTTATGCCCTTTTGGGCTTGAGAATTGAGATTCTGAAGTTTAGACTGTCAGATGTTAGTTTTGACGTGAGTTCTGAGGTTTGGGTTCAGGCTTTGGTTTTAGGTTTTGGGCGCGGATCCTAATTCTTCGGCTCCAAACTAAAGCCAAAACGGAAGAACGTCGCCACAAGGAAAAGGCAGATGATCTCGACCAACAGAGCGTGCACGTCGGGCAGAACCCGCAGCAACAAAAATGCGCAGCCCTGAAAAATCGTCAACAGATAAACAATGAATAGAATTTGAATTGGAGAAAAACCGTTATCTAAAAACCGGTGATGGATGTGGAGCCTGTCGGCAGTCATGATGCTGACGTGTGCCCTTATTCTGCGCCACATGGCACACAAAGTGTCGATCATCGGCACCGCCAGCAGGATCACGGCAGGCAAGAGCCCTATCTGCAAATCGGAGGCACCTGTGCCGACTGTCTGCCCCAGGAAAGGAATTACAGCCAACGTAAAACCTATAAAAAGGCTGCCAGAGTCCCCCATAAAGAGCTTTGCATGGGGCGCCGGAAAGTTGGAGAACAAGAAACCCATTATCGCCCCGGCAAGTGCCAGGCAAATAAAAGAATTAACCTCGTCTCCGCCCAACAGATAGAAGGCCGCGTACGTGAGTGCTACGACAAACGATATGCCACCTGCAAGCCCGTCCATGCCATCTATCAGGTTGAATGCGTTACTTATCCCGACAATCCATCCGATGCTCAGAACGCCCGACAACCAGCCTAAGGAGCCTGACAGAAGATCCGAGTGTAAGCCTAAGCCCTGGAACCGAAAACCGCTGCCAACCACCATAAAGGCAGCCGCACACTGACAGATGAGCTTGGGCAATGCCCGCACCCTTCCTCCAGAAAGATCATCCACAAGGCCTGTCAAATGCATGGCAAAGGCGCCCGCCATAAACGGCACCAGCTGCAGAACTCTGCCACTCATCGCCTTGTGGAGCTGCATGTCCATAGCAAGTGGGAGGAGAAAAACTACCATCACAAAAGAGACAAAAATCCCAACGCCACCAAGGCGCGGCACATTGCCGGTATGGATCTTCCGTTCATTCGCGACATCGTAGAGTCCTCGCTTCTGCGCAAGGAAGACAATAATCGGCATGCTGATGCCGGATAACAACGACGATATAGCAATAGTCGCGTAAGGCATCTTTACTCCCTTATGACGCTACGGCCATGGGTTCCATTCTTAAATCTTTTTTATCGATCAATAATTAACAAACTAGAAATCAGAATAACATAAACAAAAGCGGATATCAAGCACAACTCAATATCCGTTTTGACATGTTGGAACACTGTAAGCGGCTACTTCAAAAGATTAATGGCTTCCAGGATAACGATTACGGTAGTAAAGACCGTAGACACGATTCCAGACACCTTTGTAAAGCTATACAACCACGAATTTGAGGCAGCTTCGATGTTGTCTTCGGGCTGAATGACCCTACCTTTGGACTCCACTTTTTGGGACCTGACGTCGTAAATTGTCACCTTCTGCCCTGAGTTGCGGTCGGTGTCAAAACCACCAGCCAAGCCGACGTAATAGTTCCAACTCCGGTTCGGAATATAAGGATATCGTCCCGGGCTGTGCACAGCACCAGATACCGTCACAAAGAATTGACGGAAGGGCACAATAACGGTGTCGTTCGGTTCGAGCGGCATGTCGCCCTGCAAATCATAGTCATATAAGAACTTCGACAGACTGATCGGAATCTCTTTGCCATGTCGAATGATATACGCGTTCGAAAGATCGGAAATGGCAGAGAACAGCTTTCTGTTGGCGATGGCCGCCTCCGAGATGGTCTCTCCCGGATAGAATGTGTATGGAACGCGCTGGCTCGTCTCAGGTGTAGGACCTGCGGTACCGACACCGACGGCACCTTCGAACCATACCACCGGCAATAGATCTTGCATGGCTGGTACCGTCACCACGTCGTACTGGTTGAGCGTCATGCCCTGATTTGCGGCATACTCAAACTGCTGCTTCTCCCCTACAGGATCCTTCGCCTTTGTATACCGTACGAGAGCGAGCCGGGAAGTGTTGGCCTTTTCGGTAAAGCCATCCGCATAATACTCAACCAGCTCCTTAAGCCCTTCGCCCTCCAAAAGCTGATACGTACCTGGCCGCTTGACTTCGCCTTGGATAGTGACTTGATTGACATCGCTTAGTAGTTGCACGGTGTCACCTGGCATAAGGAAAGGATCCTGCGTAAGATCGCCAAAGCGGTCAGCCTTGAAAAGGTCGTAATAGCTCTCGCTCCCCTGGGACGAGACAACCTTGATGTCTCGAATGGAGGAATACTGCGTCAAGAGCGGGCTTACGACGTCGCGCAGTCGTGTGAGTCCGGTGATAGCCACCCAACTGGACTTGGTCACCTCGCCTGTCACAAATACGTACATCGAGCCGAAGGGAATGACAATCCTATCTTCGGGCGACAGGACGATATCCCGACTCAAATCGTTTCCGTACAATAACTTTTCAAGATCAATCGGTGTACGGCTGGCACCACCCTTACTGACGACAAAAGCCTGCTTAAGGTCGCCTGCCGCCAAAAGTTTGTCCTTCATGGGCCGCAAAAGTGTAGAGATGGTAAGGCCGGCGCGATAAGGAACCCGCATCATGGCGTATCTGGCCTGTTGGACCTGCTGCAGTGACTGGCTACTTCCAGTTTGACTCATCAGTGCCTGGGCAGGCGCCTGAACCGAACCCTGGCTCGTGCTTTGCTGTCCTTGCATTACAGCGCCTTGAGCGCTTTGATCTTTGATGAATTGACTCCTGGATGCTTGGGTCTGCTCCGGTGTAGCCTGATTCTGGGTTGCAGTTTGCACCTCTTGACCTTGAGTAGACTGGGCCTGACTGGAATCGGTCGACAGAAGGTCGCCTGCAACAGCCCCTTCTATGTACACGACCGGTAAGTACTCTTCCCTCGATGGTACCCTCACCTTGTCCCCATCGTATAACTCTGGAAGTTCCTTCCCCTTCGCATCAAAGACTATACTCTCACTCTCCGGCTTCTCGGCACTCGCCTTGCGCGTCACTACCACAAGGTCTGTCTTCGCACTCTCCAGCGCCCCATCCCCATAATACCCTAAAAGCTCTCCTACCCCTTCCCCTTCCTTTAACTGATACGTCCCGGGCCGCCGCACTTCCCCTTCCAGCGTAACCTGACGGTTCGCCTTCCCTACCGTCACCACATCCCCCGGCCTCACATACGGATCCTGACTCAAATCCCCTTCACGGCTCGCCTTAAATAAATCGTAAACCGCCTCGGCCCCATCCTCACTCCGTACCTTCACATCCCGTTCCGAGCTGTACTCCGTCTCAAGCGGCTTCACTACCTCCGATAACCTCGTCAGTCCCGTTATCCCTACCCATGCACTCTTTGTCACCGCGCCTGTCACAAACACGTACATCGACCCATACGGTATCACCACATGGTCTTCTGCCTGTAAAACAACATCGTCCTTCGCTTCGTATGCATACAGTAATGCCTCAAGATTCACCCCTATCGGCGTACTCTCACCCTTACGCGTTATAAATGCACGCTTCAAATCCGCTCGTGCATCTAATTGCCCCTTGATCCCCTTTACTACCTGCGACACTAAGATGCCTTGCCGATACACAACCCGCGTCACCCCGTACTGTTGCGTCACAACCCCCTGTGCATTCCCTGCCTGTGCCTCTTGCTTTACTCCTACTTCCGGACCTGCAACAGCCCCTTCTACGTACACGACCGGTAGGTACTCTTCCCTCGATGGTACCCTTATCTTGTCCCCGTCGTAGAGCTCTGGAAGTACCTTCCCCTTTACATCAAAGACTAAACTCTCACTCTCCGGCTTCTCGGCACTCGCTTTGCGCGTCACTACCACAAGGTCCGTCTTCGCACTCTCTAGCGCCCCATCCCCATAATACCCTAAAAGCTCTCCTACCCCTTCCCCTTCCTTTAACTGATACGTCCCGGGCCGCCTCACTTCCCCTTCCAGCGTAACCTGACGCGCCGCTTTCCCTACCGTCACCACATCCCCCGGCCTTAACAGCGGATCCTCGCTCAAATCACCTTCACGGCTCGCTTTAAATAAATCGTAAACCGCCTCGGCCCCTTTCCCATTCCTTACCTTCACATCCCGCAATGACGAATATGGTGTCACCAACGGCAACACGACCTCGCTTAACCGTGTAAGACCATTCACCCCTACTTCCGTCGCCTTCGTCACTTCCCCCGTTACATAGACCGCTTGTGCTTTAAACGGCAACACAAGCCGGTCGTTCGCCTGCAGAACTACATCATCCTTGACATCGTACGCGTACAGCAGCTTCTCCAAATCTACCTTTATCACCGACTTGTCTTGTGCCTTTACTATATAGGCACCTTCTAGATCCGCATTCGAAGCTACTCCACCCTGTACCACTTTGGCAGCCTGCGACACCAGCATCCCCTGCCGATATACTACCCGCACCGTCCCATAACGCTCCTGCACTCCCTGTACTGATGATGCGTCCCCAGCCGCGCCTCCTGCCTGTTGCTGGCCTGCCACTCCAACCACCGCCCCAGCACTTACCTGTGCGGCACTACCTGCCTGCCCTTGTACCCCCGTGTTCCCCTGCACTGTCTGCTGGCCTTGTTGGGCCTGCTGCACCAATGTTGTACCTGCCCCACCAACTCCTATATCTGCCCCTACCGCCCCTTCTACGTACACGACCGGTAGGTACTCTTCCCTCGATGGTACCCTTATCTTGTCCCCGTCGTAGAGCTCTGGAAGTACCTTCCCCTTTACATCAAAGACTAAACTCTCACTCTCCGGCTTCT
>Ga0208825_1001155_pt1 | contig 21269 bp, 20 predicted proteins | sample AD_UKC113_MetaG_FD_184450 | JGI IMG/M metagenome (GOLD analysis project Ga0208825, IMG submission 184450) | Active sludge microbial communities of municipal wastewater-treating anaerobic digesters from Hong Kong - AD_UKC113_MetaG (SPAdes)... | ecosystem: Engineered > Bioreactor > Anaerobic >...
CTCGCCTTTTTCAATAGAGAGGGAAAGGTCATCAAGAGCCACGACATCTCCTGAAAGAAGGGGATATATCTTGGTGATATGCTCAAGACGAACTACTTCATCTGCCATGCCGTCACCGGTCACTTAAAACTGATCTTAATCTTCCGTCCATTGGTCAATCGTTTCCATATCTTCCAGATGATGACAATAACCAGCAGAATGCCAATTCCGTATAAAATCTCCATGACCGGTACACTATTCAGCCCTGATCCCATGCCGGACAGTGGATTCATAGGGTTTGATCTGCCAGACGGAAGAGACCCTCCTGCCTGCCCGGATGAAGATCCTGATGGTGGACTGCCACCTCCGGGAAACCCACCAGAAGCCCCATTCATTACAGAACCAAATCCGCCATTGACCTGGTTTGTATCAATCGAGATGTTCTTCGAGAACTGGTTTCCTGATGAATCCTTGTATAAAATGACAAGAGGAACTGACTTCAGGTTTTGTGGAACGGTGATCTCAAAACTTGCAAAGTCCCCGGATGTGATGGTCCCGATAACATACTTCTGATTCGGGTTTCCGGATTCATCGGCAGCACTCTCTAACGCAACAATAACACCATATGCATCCGAAAGACCGGCATTTGATACATCTCCGGTGATCGTATTCCCGCCAGACCCTGATGTCACCTCAATATTATTGATGAGGGGATCAGCTGCAAGTTTATCGGTGCCAAGAGGAATTGCAATGGTATACGATGTTTCATGGGCATTCATCCCGCAGGTATAGCTGATGTTAAAGGTAAGGTCTGTCTCTTTTGAGGGAGTTATCTCAAAGGGGATTGCTTTTTCAGAATGAGGGGGCAGATCTCCGATGAATGCTGAACTCCGGTTGGACTTTATACCGTCTCCGGATGGGACAATGGTAATCCCGGTCATGTTTACACTTTTCGCATTCCCAAGCAGGAGCGTAAGTCGTGTAGTTACGCCACTTGTAAACACCTGGGGGATACCTGATACTGATACCGCAAGTTGGGGCTCTTCTACCCGGATGGGAACATTATATCGAAGGCTTCCTGCATCTTTATAATTGATGTAAAATGCCGGATAGTAGATATTCTCAGGCTGGTTGGCAAGAATAGTAAAGGTAAATTTTGTCTTTGTACCGGCACCGATTGTCCTGCTGCTTTTATAGACATCGCTATTTAGGACCACAATCTCCTTTGAGATCAGCTGGGCATCAGTAATTGCAACATTCGAAGTGCCGGTATTTTCCACGGTAAACGTAATAAGCCCCACATCTCCGGTCATCAAAACAGATGGTTCTATTACAACGTCAGTTACGGTAACCCGTCCGGCAGCATCAATAGTCTCATTGGTCGCAGCTCCAAACACCGGCTGAGAACATGTCATGACACCGGCAATCATAATCAGCAGAATCGCGATTACAGAAAGATTTGAAATCACTTTATAACTTTTTTTATTTTGAACAACCGGTATACTATGTAGCTCATTCATAAAAGCCCTCAGGGAATGTGATGCCGAAAATATATTCTCTTAGTATTTCTGGTTCGCATGACGAAAGGAGTTATCGAAATCATGTGAATTATATTTGTAAAATGGTGTTCAAATGGTATCTGATTTGTACGCGATGCGTGGATCAAACCATACTGTCATAATTATTTCCAAAAATGGAATAAGGTCCGGATGAGAACGCCATTCCTACTGTGGTGGCTTCTCACCTTGGTTTGGAGGGACTGGGCGTTCACCAGGGTTGTTCTTCCAGAACTCGTCTAGGAGACTCTGGGCAGCGGTTGTATTTCCACCTGCAAGAGCGGCTTCAATTGCTGTAACATCCTTTCCTTTTTCCTTCAGTTCCTGGATGATCTTTCCAAGTTGCTCTGCACTCATCTCAGGGCGCTTGGGTTTTGCTTCCGGGTGTGCAGCATAGAACTCATCGAGGAGCTTTCTTGCAGTATCATTATCACCACTGTCTATTGCAGCCTGGATCTTTGATACATCAAAACCCTGTTCACTCAGGTTCTGAACCATTTTGTCAAAGCCACCATCCGGATGTCCATTCGGAGGCCCGTTTGGAGGTACTGCAGGTGTATCCTCTGCAAGAACACTGCAGGCCATCACACTCAGGATCAGTGTGATAATCAAATAAACGAAGATATTCGATGCTTTTCTCATACTTAATCTCCTGATTCAGACCATCGAATGCTGAAGATCTGATGTTCAGTCACCACGTATCGGGTGAGAATAGAGATAAATATCACGAAACCAGCACGTACAATATCCAACCATCTGGTTCATCATTCATTATCAGCATCGATGACCAAATCAGTATAAATACAGGTAACCATCTATGATTTTTACCAAAATTAAACGGAGAGCATATCAGAGTCTTCTCCTGGGATTGTTCTTATTCTGTGTCGTTTTTCTTTGTGGGACGGTAACGGCAGATACTCATGACATAGATAATTCCGTCATTACATTTCACCTGACAGATTTGGGAGACGATGATATACTCCGCGTATCACTGATGAAAGAAGGAGAGTCTTCAAAAGATGGCATGGTCAGACAGGAACAGAATATTGAATTTATCAGAGATCGGAATGAGATCAGATGGAATCCATGCAATGATAATGCATGCATGGTCTTCTCGTCAAAAACCGCCGGGGGAAAAACCGGACGTGATCAACTCATCCTTACAATAACATTCAGCAATCCAAAGGTGGATGTAACTTCCTGTTCTGGTAATCCCACCTGTGAACGACTCAAAGGAGGAACCTATACAAAAAGCGGGATGCTGGACGGGATACTCTATACCGGAAAGACCTATGCAGTATCTGTAAGCAGCCTGAAAGCAGGGATTGGGGAAGCGTTTGAGATGCATAATATATAAGAACCATATTTTGGGATTATTAAACCAGAGAACTAAAAGAAATAATATTTTAAGTAATTAAAATAGAGTGTTACTCGTTAATAAAAACGGTTTAAATTATTAGGGATTACTTCTATATTTTTTCAAAGGAATAGTAATATCAAACTGTGCCCCGGTTAATCCAGCCGGCCTAGTTTCTTCAATGGTCATATTATTCAAGGCTAGAATACTCCTAACATAGTATAAACCCATCCCAGAATTTTTCCCAATTTTCGGTAAAAATATTCGTTCTTTTTCATCCAGATCAATTCCAACACCGTCATCTTCATATCGGATTTTCAAATTATCCTTGTCATGAAATGCTGATATCCGAATGGTAGTAGCTTTACCATGGAGTAATGAATTTTGAATCAGATTATTAAATACTCTTTGAATCAGGGTATCGGCAAATATTTCAATACCATTAATAGTTGATTGAATAATCAGAGGAGAGAGGAGGAAATTAGATTTAACACCATCTATAATACTTTCCACGGACTGCCAAAATGGGCAGACAGAATTCGTATTAATATCTCTGATTTCCTGAACAGTTTTTATTATCTTTTCGAGAAGAACATGCATGTCAGATAGTTCTAAAAATACTTCATCAGAATATTTATAGTGATCCATCATTGATTCAAGATTAAGCGCATGAATAGTCAAAAGATTCATTAAATCATGAAATAGGACAGATTGTAGCAGATTATCTTTTTTTTGCATTTCAAATAAAGCAGATTTTTGAGGTATCATTCCATGAAAGTCAGGATTAATTGCTATTTCAGATAAATCCCAAATAAGAGTGCGAGAGATCTCTTGTAAGATCTGGATAATATTACTATCTTTTTTATACGATTGAACTTGATAATGTTGAGTGAGAAATTCAATTTCTTTAATGTCTTCAGAACCACTTACAACAAAGATCGGAATGTTGCTCCCATTGTCCCGAATATGAATAATGAGATCTCTTCCATGGTACCCAGGCATATCTAGATCCGTAATCAGTGCATGATACGACCCTAATGAAAGAAGAACAAGGACATCATTCACGCGTGTTGTTGTTGTAACAGAGATGATTCCTGACTTTTCTAGTAACATCTTTCCCATTTCAAGAAAGGTTGCATCATCATCAACCCAAATTATTTGTATTGCGTTATTTGTTTTCTTTTTTTCTATCTCCGGACATTGGTATTGTTCCGAAAAAAACCTCTCATTGTTGACTTTTATTTCCTCCATTTATTCTCACCATACCAAAAAAAGATATGAATGGGTAAATCATCCCTTACGAATAATAATGAAAATGTTCTTTTATAAATTAATCAGAACCATAGAATCCAATATCATACCAAATAGTTGTATCTTCGACATTCTAACCGCAATCCATTAATTAATCGGAAAGCATGTCTAATATAAGTGTCAATATGGCTAAAAACTCTTTTACATTCTGATATCGCAGGTTTGGATCAGCCTGCAATGACCGGGAAACAACTTCATCGCAGAATTTTAATGCAGAATTCACCTCTGAAGGGAGGATGTATTCATTCTTCTGAATTCTTGTGAATAATTCTCCAATATTTGAAGTCCCATACGGTGGCGTCCCACAGATCAGTTCATACAAAAGTATCCCCAGCTGGTAGATATCCGTTCTTTGATCACCATTTCCATATTTTTCCGGGGATAACTGTTCAGGACTTGCATAAAATAATGAGAAACTGGTATTTCTCGTATCATCATCCCGTTCAATCAGCCGGGAAAGACCCCAATCGGTAAGTTTCACCGTTCCATCATCCGCGATCAGGACATTTCCCGGTTTAATATCACGGTGAATGACCCCATTCTCATGAGCATACGCAAGAGCAGAGGCTATCTGCCGGATAATAATAAGAGCCCTGCCAGGAGAGACAGGAAGCGTAATATCTTTCAGGGATCTTGGGATGTACTCCAGCTCAACATAGGGAACCGGGAATATGTTCTGGTCAGTAATTTGTGCTATGTGAGGATGCGTAAGATCCCGCCAGACTGACATCTCATTCAAAAAGGTCTTCCCACTTGTTTCATCAGCAGAGAATGGAATTTTAAGCGCAACAATCTTCCCGTCAGCATTTCTTATCGCACGATATACAATCGCCATCCCACCGCTTCCAATAACAGAAATGTCATGATATTTCGAGGTTAATCTTTCAGGAAATGAGGGGGGGAGCTCTGCAGATATCAGGGGAAGAGATCGGGTGATGGTCTGATCATGACCGGTGCCAGGGCCTATTCCTTCTTTTTTATGAATGAAATGGGTGGTAATAAGCGAGAAAGCAGCTCCAGGAGTAATAATCGTCAGAGCAGTCACAATATTTACTTGTAGTGCGAAGTTCACGGGGATGCGGACAGAGAGAAGGAGAATAATTGCTATAACGGAAAAGAGGATGTGTGCCTGGTGCAGGGGAACAAGGGTCCGGTTTCTAAACAACGATACTGCCTGAATTACCGATGAGAGAGCAAGATAAAACAGGATGCCAAACGTTGCATACATGGTATGTATAAACGGATCAATTCCACCTTCAAACGACCCCAGCCCATATAATACAAAAATAAAAGCACCAATGAGACTTGCGCTGATGATATGACAGATTATCATCATGAATTCCGCCCTTTTGGAAGAGGAGTACTGGTATTGTCCGCCGATTGAAAATCCGGCAATGAGCATGATGATCAGAATAATCAGACTCACTCCGATGGATACAGCAGGTAGCTGCCAACTTTCAAAAGGAAGGCGTATTGGTTCAGGTTCCGGGACCCCTCTTCCACCAGTAAACTGTGGCGGGTAAAAAGATCCGGATTCAGTATGGGGAGATCTGTTACTGATATTATCTATGAAATCATTATTTTTCCAAACAAGATCCGTGTTTATGGATTCAGAGGATACAGGGACGGTAAGAACGATAAGGAGACTGATAAAAATAAAAATATTGTAGAGACTAGATTTTGTAATCATATCATTTCAGGTAGTTTTTTTATTTAATCGGTGATCAAGAGGAACCGTGCCGACATATTGCCGGTTCCAAGGATGATGAGATCCCCGTCGGTTATGGTTCGCCTGGTATGTGGTGAAATAGGTTCGGTATTGACAAAGGTTCCGGATGTGCTGCCACAATCTTCTATCTCCCATACATTTCCATGATAGATACGTGCATGAGGTCTGCTGATACGGGAGACTGATTTATACTCCGAACTCAGCATCACAACACTATTCTGCATCTTTGAAAAACTCATGTCTGTTGGATCAATCCGACCAAGGGGGATCTTTTCTCCATTCAGAGGGAATATCTTTCCTTCTTCAGAACCGGTTGTCAGATAGAGACAGGGTGAAGTTACTCCAAATTGTGTGCTGATGTCTTTTCGGAGAGTACTCAGTTGCGTTGCAAGGTCTGCATGAGTGATCATCAGGGGTACTTTTGAGAACATCGAAAGGTTCGTTATGATCTGTTCCATCCCGCCTGGTGCAAGTGAATATTTCCATACCGGGTGGATTCCGGTCATAGTCTCTGAGCTCATGCCGGCGTCTTTTCTAACAAGACCAGCCAGAAGGAGTTTGTCAATATGTTTCCTGATATTTTCATAGCTGGTCCTGGTTATAGCGGCGATCTCCTTGAGTTCCATGGGCCGGGTTTCAAGAGAGGATAGGATCTGCAGCCGGACCGGATTTGCAAGGGCATTCAGATATTCTGACATCTCAATGAGATACTCAGGGTCACGTTTGCCCTGAATGGTATTGTCTGTCATATCAGGTACCCAAGTCATATGTTCACTGGGAGATTATGTCTTTTCTGTATAAAGGAATGCGAGTCTCTCATTCCCTGGGATAATGATTGATTCAGAGTGATAACAACAAAGAGATTATGATAATTGATGGATGTGTTGACTTAAGTATTACAATTAATCATTAAGTATGAATAGATAATATTAATATCAGTAGAGATATACAATTATGTGCAGTGGGTTACTTCATCTGGGAGCGGGTGCCCTAAAACCAATATTACCAGCCATTTCATGCACGGACAGAGCGTCGTCTTTAAGAGCAGCACTCACATTATCACTCGTACAAATCCTGGCACCGGCCCATTCCATTGCATGATCTGAGATAACTTTCATTCATAAGTTCCCTTTGATTGTTCTGAGCACAGCATCTGGTATTTATGAAATTATAAGTTCAAATTTTTCTGATAATAGTAAATACAAGGTATATCAGCAAAAAGAACTAATCGAAGGAGGGAATTAATAAGTTATCCGGGACTGCCCAGTATTCTCCGTACTGCAGAGAGTAATATCTCCGGATCATAGGGTTTAACGACATAGCCATTCGCACCAGATCTCATCGCCAGATCAATAACCGGACTCTGACCTGCAGAAGTACACAGAATAATCCGGGCTGATGGATTAGCTTCCCGCATCTTTTGCAGAAGATCAATACCATTCATGCCAGGAAGAATCAGATCAATTATTACCAGTTCTGGAGATCTCTCAAAATATTGTTGCAGACCTGATTCTCCATCCTTTGCTATGCCATTGATCCGATATCCAGCCTGGCTCAGAATTTCCCTGGCTCTTTTCAGATCTTCATCCGCATCATCAATGATTAGTATACCCGCCATACCTATACATGAGGAATACAAGAACGTAGTCTTGCCCAATATTTTTTCACAGCATCTCTGTAATGGTATACATTATATTTCTATATCAAAAAATTTTTCTTAATTAAAAAATAATTTATTAGATAACTTGTAGAGAAATATTCTTTCAATGATATGTATATTGAGATGATTAATCATAATTCTTTTGAATTCATAGAACTAAGTATTATAGAAAAATTTGATAATTGAAAAATTAATAAGATTTTATATTTTTTAATATTAATAGTGAAAAATTATTCGCATACCATCATAGAAAAATTATGGACGGGATAGATAGTAAACAATGTGGAGATTTTTCTCCAATGTTAGCCTCCCAGTATCAGATCCCAGGAACTCAGGTAATTATATCAATAATTCAGACCGGTCCATTATTCTATGAATACCAGGTAAAGGAACCAGAACTCATGGGAGACGATTCTGAACGGATCAAATTCCTGCGTTCACATTTTTCCCGCTTATTTCAGGATAAAAAGAGAAATCAGCAGTTTGTCCAAAACTTTTCTCATGAATTCGCCCTTGAAACTTCAAAATTATATCCATCATTATCCCTGGATAAGATCAAATTATTTGAGTATTATATATTCAGAGATTCCAGGGGATTTGGTCCGATTCAACCTCTCATTGATGATCCTTTTATCAGTTCAATAGCGATCAATGGAACGGATGGCTTGGTACATGTAACCCACGACACATATGAGACCATTTCCACCTCCCTTCATCTTCGTGAGGATGAAATTCGAATACTTGTAAAAAAATTTTGTAACAGATCGATTCGCCCGTTTGATTATGATACTATCCCAGACGTAGTCGAACTCCGAACGGGTTTGAAAATAATTTTTTCAGGGCAGAAAAAGAATAAAACCCCTTTGATTATTACTATTGAAAAACCCTCTTCAGACACCCGGAGTCTTGTTCCTGATAGGATCATTTCCTCATATCATCTCTATCATGATATGATAGAAGTCACAATCATCGTATCACCTCCTGACCGGTTTTTTTACCAGATATCCATCATTCCCCTGAGTGATCATGAAAAAAGTGCAATACAGGCATCAATAGAATATATAAAAAAGAAAAGCGGTTTACAGACGTTTCATGAGGGTGCATTCAGGATATCAGAAAATGATTTTTCAGGATTTTTACATACGAATTATCCGGATATTCCGGACCGAAAACACCATCTTCTGTATACAGCCCTGACTTTCAGACAGGATGTTGTAAAATGGATTCGGGTTATTCTTGCTGACCCAAACATTACTAGAATTCTCTGCACCCACCCCGGAAAATCGGTTAAGGTATGGCACAAAAAAACCCTTGGAGAAACAGAAACCTCCGTCATCCCAAATAGATCAGATATTAACCGATTTGCAACCTTTTTAATTAAATCTTCAGGGAAAGATTATGACCCGTCTCAAAATGAAATCACCCTACAATTTAAAATGGGAGAGAGAGTTTTCCTTACCAGAATCAGGGATGATAAAGGTCATTACTACCAGATAGAAATAGAGAAAAACGGGAATAAAAAACCATTACCTGAAAAGAATCAAAGGGTATCTGTTCCGAAGATCACTCACACACTAGAATCCGAACCAGATGAGCGTATTGATGCTCTGATTTCAAAAATTTTCGAACGTGACCTTAAAAAAGAATCATCCGAATCTTTACCTTCACCTAATGAACCGGTAAAATACTCTGAAGAGGAGCAGGGATTTTTCCGTCTCCTGAATCCTCTAAAAAAGGGTTTGAAAGGGTTTTCCCTATCCGGTTATCAAAGAAAAGAAAAGCCCAGCCGGGACGAAGCCCCGGTTCCTGATGTTCTTCAGGTTCCATCGGTCATGAATATTCCTGCCAGAGATGATGATATTGCAGAGGAAGCATACTGGCTTTACCAGCCGCATGCATATGCAGTCATCTTACAGGACAAAAACAAGGAGCGATTGTACCGGGTTATTGAACCTGAACTTACTCCCCGTGAGAGAATCATTCTTGAAGAGACACACGAAACACTCCGTGATGTACTGGTATATGACAAACCGGTATCCCGGGGAGATCTTTTCCTCGAATATGGTGAAGTTGCAAAGATTGTCAGGACGTATGATCCGAAAATTCACGATGATCGGCTCTCAGTTATCTATTATTATCTCCGACGCAATCTGAATGGGTATGGGAAGATTGATCCTCTGATGTATGATGAGCTTCTTGAGGATATCTCATGTAACGGCCATGATCTTCCCGTGTATATTCATCACAGGTATTACGGAAGTATCCCAACATCTATCAGATTTGAATCGGAAGAACTCAATCGGTTCGTTCTAAAACTCTCACAAAAAGCAGATAAACAGGTTTCACTTACATCACCCCTCCTTGATGCATCACTCCCGAACGGGTCACGTGCCCAGATTACGTATTCTGATGTCGTTTCAACAAAGGGTAGTTCTTTTACAATTCGTAAGTTCAGATCCGACCCGATGACCCCAGCGACTTTGCTTGCATTCGGGACGTATAGTAACGAACTTCTGGCATTTATCTGGCTTGCTCTTGAAAATCGTCAGAGTCTTATTGTTGTCGGGGGAACTGCCAGTGGTAAAACATCAGCAATGAATGCATTCTCATTTTTTATTCCTCATAATTCAAAGATCGTCTCTCTTGAAGATACCAGGGAGATTCAAATCCCCCAGAAAAACTGGCTCCCAGTTCAGACCAGAGTGAGCAATTCATTTAATGATCGGGGAAGCGTGGACCTTTTCGACCTGCTGAAGGCATCTCTTCGTCAGCGGCCGGAATACATCATTGTTGGAGAGGTGAGAGGGAGTGAAGCCCAGACCCTGTTCCAGGCGATGAACTCAGGCCATACCACTCTATCTACCCTTCATGCGGGAAATATCGAAGAGGCATTGAACCGTCTGACAAACGAACCGATAAATGTCCCCCCTGCTATGTTTGGTGCCTTAAACCTTATGGTTATTCAGACATTTCATTACCGTGCCGGCAGGATGATACGACGTTGTGATGCTATTCACGAGATTGTCCTTGGAGAAGGTGACAAGGTAAACTGGAATACCCTGTATGAATACGATCCGAAAAAAGATTCATTTAAAAAAGTATTTAAAAAATCCAAAACATTACAGACGATTCAGTACATGCATAACTGGACCGATGAAGAGATTCAGTTCCAGTTGAATCTTCGTGCTTCGTTCCTTGCCAAACTCCGGAATCAGTACAGTACCGATCCTGAAATCCTCATCCAGATGATCTCTGATCTACGGAGGATGGCATGATGCTCATATCTCCCCGGCAGGTTGATGCATGGCTTGAAGGAACCAATATTCGAAGATATATCCGGGCTGCTCATCTTCCCTATTCACAGTATTCTTTTTTCATGTTATTACTAAAATGCAGCATTGCATCAGTCAGTGCTTTTGTAATGCTGACAGTCTATATACTCTCTCTTCCTGAGGATGTCCAGCTGATACCAGGAATGGCCAATATCTATACAATCCTGATTGCATTCGTCCTTCTCGTTCCTGGTGTTATCATCGGCATTTTCACCTATCCGCAGACGGTTGCGATGGGAAGAAAATCCTCAATCGATCTTGATCTTCCCTATGCAATCACGTACATGCAAGCCCTTTCCACGACCATGACATTATATAATGTCATCAGAAAGATATACGAGGCTGACGATCTTTTTGGAGAAGTGGGAAAGGAGTTTGGCCTCATTGTCAGAGATGTTGAGGTCTTTGGTGATGATCTGTATACTGCTATCAGAAACCTGCAAAAGGTTACTCCATCGAAGAATCTTGAGGAATTTTTAAATGATCTCCTTCTTCTCTCAAAAAGCGGAGGAGATGTGACAAATTTTCTCTCATCCAGATCGGCTTATTTCAGAGAGTCTGCAGCTCGTGAACTGGAATCAATATTAAAAACGATTGAGGTGATGGCGGAGGTCTATGTAACGGCTTTTGTTGCAGGACCTATCACGATGATCATTATCATTGTGGCACAGAACCTGGGAGGAAAATCCGATCTTGCCGGATATATGCCGCTCATTATCATCGGTCTTGCTCTTGGATCGATAGGGATGATTTACATTCTGTACCTGATGCTCCCCTCCATTAAGATGGATATTACGAGGAAACCAAGAGAAGAATCTGAATTTTCCGATGTGATGATAGGGAAAGAGGAGTACTCAAAAGTCGATAAGAATTTTTTAAAGAGGGTTGAAGCAAAGAGAAAGCGATTCAAACTGGAGAATTTACTGAAAAATCCGGCACGTGCATATATTTCCGATTATAATTATGGAATAGCACTTGGATGTGTGTGTGGCGGAATTGTATCTGCACTCTATTACCTGGGTTATCTGAATGAATGGATACCGGGGATGTCTCTGGAAGCATTCATAAGTCTGCTCATAATATTTTCACTGGCTCCACCCTCTCTTGCATATGAAGGAAGAAGCTGGTTTGTGAACAGTGTAGAATCCCATACTCCGGAATTTCTCCGTCAGCTCGTAGATATGAAAGATGTGGGAGTTACGTTGCAGACGGCCATCAGTCTGATCTCCAATTCAAAACTTGGGGTGCTTTCACAGGAACTGGTCATGACTTCAGAGGATATCAGGAGAGGGGCAACAACCATTAACGCCCTGGTCAGGATGGAGGACCGTATCGGGTTAGTTTCAGTAAAACGTGCCATGTCACTCCTGGTAAAAGCAAGCGAGGTGACCGATTATATCAAGGATGTCCTGATTATTGCCATCAATGATTTCGAGCATTACCTGAAATTAAAAAAGGACCGGTTCAATATTGCCATTACCTATGTAATGATTGTATATCTGGCTGTCGGGATTTACATGTATACCGCTTATTCCCTGAATGTCTCCTTTGTATCATCTTTTACGAATTTCAATATCTCATTTGATACATCCGGAAACCTGACCGATATGTTCAGGATCGGGTTGGTTCTTGGGTTTTTTTCTGGTCTTATGGCCGGGCAGTTGTCTGCAAACAGTGTTCTGGCCGGTCTGAAGCATGCTATCCTTCTTGTTCTTGGATGTTTTGTGTTATTCGTTTTTATTATTCCATATCAGCTGGATCTTGCAGCCGAAGCTGCCAGGATTGCAGCAGATGCAGCAGCAAACGGAGGAGTGTAATGAGAGAAGATGCGGTTTCACCTGTCATTGGAGAAAGTCTGATGATTATGTTGGTGTTAATTCTCGTACCGATTGTGACGATAAGTCTGATGAACCAGTTGCCAGAGGAACGGGTTCCGACGGTTACGATTAGGATGGGTCAATTAATAGGCGATGAGGTGACATTTTATCATAAGGGTGGTGACTGGGTTAAGAAAAGTGATATTAAAATTCTCCAAAATGGAGAGCAAAAAACTTTTACTTATGATAATCCTGTTTTTGATTTGGGAGACCAAATTACCGTAAGTGGAGTTATCCCAAATGTCAGAATTGATTTTATTGCGAAAAATTCAATTGTGTTTTCAGGTGAACCTCAACCATGAAAGAGGAAGCGGTCTCTCCAATTGTTGCTTTTATGCTCATTCTTATGGTAGTGGTTTCATTTATTTCAGTGTTAAATGCATATTACATACCCTCGCTGAAACAACAGGCTGAGATAGAACATCTGAATCAGGTTGAAAAAGCATTTCTAACGATAGACTCTGATATTCATCGATCAATTTCTTTTAAAGATTATGCAGAAACAAAAATTAGAATTCCCCTTGGAGGGGGGGATGTCTTTTTCTCTCCGATCCGATCTTCTGGACTTTTCGTAATATCTAATGAGAAAGAACTTGGAAGGTTAGAAATCGGGACATATGCCTTTCATTTTACATTGGCTAACATAACTTATCGCCCGGTAGGTAATTTTTGGATAAATCAAGGCTATTATTGGGGTAATGGAACTGTAAATATTACGAAAGGTAATTACAAAAGTACCTGGCTGGAAATCACAGACATAGATGATGAAAAAAAACTGAAGACAGATTTTTTTAATGTATTATTGAGAATATCTATTGAGGATAAAATTGTAAATAGTTCATCCAATACTCTTGAAAATATAACGTTAATTGTCAATAACATGACAATTAATCCGAATAACAGGTATGTAAGCAGTAATGGGTTCGGCGTGCTATCTCTAAAAAATTTGAAAAATAAACCCATAATTAGTAACCCAGTAAATGAGATAAAATTCTATATTAATTCTACTCTGACAGACGAAGAAAAAGATATTGTCAATAATTCTTTTAATAATATTTCAATATTTAATTACAAAAATAAAAAAGATCCACAATACGATCCAAATCTAAATTTGCATATTTTTAAATTCGATCCACCAATTAATATTACCATTGAGGAAAAACCATTGGTTTTTGAAATTATTCAATGAATAGAGATAAAAATATGAATTATTCGATTAATACTTCATTTCTGGAAATCATGGAATTCTTATAGTATACTTCCAAAAGAAAGGTTTTTCCAAGATTAGATGAATTTGTAACCCAAAATTCTCTGTCGACATTTGATTGAATATGATTTAGATTTTCAGCAGAAATGATTGCAAGATCTCCAGGCTTAAAAGCCGTTATCCCAGAGCTCCAGGTCTGCGATGGATCACTCACATTTGTAATATAGGATTTATCGATCTGGCTTAATTGTTGCGGTGCATTAAATCCAAATGTTTCTGAAGGTCGAATTATCAATTTTATTGATGAGACAGGTAACGGATCCCCACTGGTATGGACAATTTCCAAAGAATTATCCGGATAATTTTGGTGTAATGCAGTTTGTAAAGTAACCGCCGGGGCTTTTGGCTCTGTTTCCATTAAACCACCGGCATAACTGTTCACAATGGCTGCAATAATAAGAGTCAGAGTAAGCATTAACAAAACACCAATTACTGGAGAGACTGCCAAGTCTTTTTTCATAATTTCAACTCTCCTGTACGGTCAATTCCTTTTGTGCAATTATGGCACCAGAGGGTATATGAACAAATTGTAATTTAACAACACTACCTGATGGAGGAATTGAGGTGAACATCTCTTTTATTGATTCAGAAGTGTTCGCGAACATCCGGGTTCCAGGAATTAATGAATATTCACTAAAATTACTCAGGATAGTCGAGGTTGAATTTATTGTAATGCCAACAGGGTATCTCCATTCATTATTATTGGCATCCTTAATTTTGTTAGATCCGGTATCGATAATTTTTCTCTCGAGTACTCCATTATTTCTCCATTCTGTAATTAACTTAACATCTCGTGTAGGAATCGCCTCACTAACCGAAATTATTCCAATATCCAAAGAGTCATGTGTTCCGTTAATGAGTGAGGCATCAATTAAAAGGCTGGGTGGTTTTTTCTGACTCTGTGCAATACCTCCTGTCATTCCACTTATGATCGCAGCAAGTATAAGAGTAATAGTTATCATCAGCATGATCCCGACAACCGGAGAGACTGCCGATTCCTTTTTTACTTCCCCATTTGAAAATATTCTCATTAGGATCCAAATTATTTTATTTTTCTGATCCTTATCAATGGTATTTTCAAACATAGCATAAATATTCGATGAAAGAATATTTCAAAATATGTATTAAGTTATTAAAATTTTTCACAATAATTAAACAATATTTACAAATATATCAGATTGTCACAACTGAAGATACATTCAGCATAGACCGCGATTCATAAAATTCAGTGAACTCAAATATGAGACTGAAAATATTTATAGAATAGCATGGGAAAAGCCATTGAGAATAGGAGACAGATAGCATTTTTATAAATTTATCATCGGAAACCTCATTCGATGATGACCTTTCCCTCCCTGATTGCAGCAGTCGCCAGATATACTTTGACAAGCATTGATAGAACAGGTTGTCAATTCCATTGTGAACACAGGAACCATTTAGGCATTCAGAAACACGTTGCATAATGTCCGAAGGCATATTCCGAAACCAGTGATCACAATCAAGGAGAACTGATCTGGTGACTATCTCACTATTTTGCCTCATTTTTTGTTCCAGAAAAAATGCATTATTGACCGGTATACCCATATCACCTGAACTATGGAGAATCAATGCGGGGGAATTGAGATGTGAAAATAATGAATAACTCTCTTCATGTAATTCCTGTGGAAGATGAATATCTAAACGCACATCTCCTTCCCGTAACGCAAGTTTATTTCTTCTCTTCCGCATTGCATACAGAATATTGCCAAAATATGAGACGATGAGACGGGTTTCAGGATCTAACTTTTCCAACGAATCCTGGGAAAAGTCAGGATTATTTTGTATTTGTGAAAGATATTTCTGTGAAAAAATGAATTTAACATCTGAATAGATCCCCCCGGCCAGAATGTATCATGCCGGATGTATTCCTGACCGGGCACAGGTACACAGTTTTTGTGAACCGAATCCATATCCAAAGAAACAGGTATTTTTGATGCATATCCGGTTTTCTGCAAGGCATCCTGTAATGCAGTCTGAATGGCATTTTCAGAAAAGGATCCCATCAGAACGTTATCATCTGGTGGATTTTTTTTAATTGGATACAGGTTCAAGGGAGAGTGTTGTACATCCAATTGTCTGGAAAAATCTGCAAATCTCACCCTGAAATCGAATTTCCCGTTTCCATGCATCAGACCTTGTCCCAGGACCACACCAGGGAAAGATCATATACAATATCAGCTAGGAATACTATCAAAACCGGTAATTCACACTCATCCGGGCCACCCAATTTCCAGAAGACATCTGGTGAAGAGACCGGTTTTTTATTATTCATTCATATTATTTAGATGAGTGTATATTTAATATTAATTTTATTTTAATTCGTAACATTTTTCTATTCTAAAATTTCATTATTATGTGTGAGCGTGTTGTCACCATGATATCATCTCACACATATCCAGGGATTGATTGTTTGGAATTGGGGACCTTCATCGAGACCTGCAGAATCGTGATCGCACTCGTACACCTTACGGAATAATATTTATATCTCTTTTTTTCCGGAAAAATCGTGAGTATTCGATGAACATTAACCCCCGGATGCTGATGGCAGGGATGATACCGGTAGCTTAGGAATTATCATAAACCGACTGATGCAACTGGTTCACCAGGAGATGTTTTTTGTCTATAGGATGAATAGACACGTACGATGAGGTTCTTTAATACCGCTGGACCGGTAAACTGTCAGGATCATTATTATATCCCGTCACTCACCCGATTTGATCTCCCCGAAATACTCATCTCATCACTCAGGGGAGGTATTTTGCTCTGCATACACCGAGTCAGAGTGGTAAGACCTCATACCTTCTTGCATGTGCTGATTACCTCAACAAAGAAGGCCGGTATTATGCACTCTCCACCAATATGGAAGCTGGCCAGGCTGACAGGGAGGATGTTTCTTCCGCTATGCGGGCAATTCTGTCAGGAACGCTTCGAAGAATTAATGAAGTTTATCCTAATATTGTTACATTCTGCGATCTTGAGGGGTTATATTAATCCAGATTATTGATTTATTATCCATTTGTACCAGGATTTTTATAAGATAATCCCCGTTATGGATATTTTTAAGGGAATCCTGCTTAGTATGTCTTTTCGATCTGGAGACATGGACACATATATTGTAGTTCTGACACCATGAGTATGAATTTAAGATCGTAATTTCAGGATATTTCTCCAAAATAAGACCATAATAGAGGATTTGTCATCGAATGCGATTTCAGCGTATAAATAACTGTAATTTGAACCCTGTTTTTAAAATACTCATATATTATCGGTTTAATAGAGGGTCGCTATTGTTTAAAATTTCAAAGTATTGTTTATAAGGGTAATCAGATATCCGACCATAGCAGCAAGCTATAAAAGTATTATTATAATATTATTATAATAAATATTATAACAATAAAAGTTTTAATATTCTGAATTATTTCATGAAGTGCTTACCATTCTGTTCCAGAGAGGGCTGACCTATAGACATTGGAAAAGTCCAAACACTTTTGATGTTTCAAGTGATCTGTTCATAGCATTTTGTAATCAATCAGTTGTTCTGGTCTTTCCCATTGGATTATGCAAATGCGAAAGACAGAGTAAAAAACATAGATTATAAGAATGGGTTTACGTGAGTACTATCACTTGATTTTCAGACTGGGCCGAAAACCTGACCTCACTTCACAAAAAGTAAAATTATATCTAATCTCTCTTTATCCAACCCAACCCTCCACCTTCTTCCCATCAATACGGTCCTTCGCCTTCAAACCATTCACCCTCGTAATACTCCGGAACCGGTGTCGGTGTGATCTCGGGTGCAGGATCTCCGGTCATTATTGAATAATCCATTGTCGCAAATTCTCCCTCGATGGTCAGGTAATGGATTCCCTCACGATATACCGTTATCGTCTTTGTTTCCTCGCTTGAGTACCCCCGGTTATATCCATCCTCGGCAATTATCCGTTGCCAGGGATCACTCACGGTAAGCTTTGCCCAGACGAGAAGGGGGTTTGTGACGTTCGGGTGAATAGTGTATGAGATCGCAAACGGGCCTTTTGTTATGTTCAATAATTTTCCGTTTGCATATCCCTCCAATCCGAATGAGCCAGTATGGGTGACATTCAGGTGCTGCCGATTAAGAGAGATGGGAGTTTTCAGGATTGATGTCCGGTTTTTAGATGCAGGGGGAAGGGGGAGAATCTCATAGGGGTTCCAGTCAGAAACGGTTGAGATGAATAGGGCGGGAGTGGGTTCTGGTTTCGGGGGAATAAATTCAGGTTCATAATAAAAGGATTCATCCACCTCTGACAGATCCTCTACCTGCGATTGTTCCTGGATATCCCTTGCCAGTTCAGAATCAGGCAATCCAGGAATACCCAGACAACCGGGGGTGAATATGAAGAAGAGAGATATAAAAAAATGAGAGGAGAGAACAGTATATTGAGTAAATGTAATTTTTTCATTCTTACATCATTTAAATTCTAGATTAATAATTGTTTATATAAGAGATATTAATTTAATATTTATACAATAAATATATTACAAAATTAAAATTAGTATTACCAAATCATTAATGTATTAAAAAATTAATACTAAATTGCCTCAATGAATAGGATTGAGAGCTACGGAGAAATCATTTATGATGAGGAAAGATAGCGCAGTATCGCCGGTAGTTGGCGTTCTGCTGATGTTGGTGGTTACTATTATCATTGCCGCAGTTGTTAGCGGTTTTGCTGGAGGGCTTGCGGGAGGTGCAAAAGAAACTCCTCAGATTAGTATGGATGTAAAGATTTCGAACTCCGGTTTCTGGGGAGGATCTCAATTTCAAATAAATGTTTTGGGAGTAGACAAACCGATCTCAACAAAAAACATGCGGATAACCACCTCCTGGACAAAGGATGGAACCAGTAATGGTGCCACCATTCTTCCATGGCCGGGAGGCCTTCCGACAGACAATAACACAAATGTCCGTTATAAAACATCTTCTACTTTGGGAGATGGAATATATCATGCCCCGCTGGGGTATGGTGCCGGAGTCAAAGATTGGGTTAGTTCCGGGATATTTAAAACCGATCAGTTCTTTGGAAATTACTCGGTAACCGGAGGAACTACTATGAAAACTGGCGCATACGGATATACTGCATCTACTGGAGGGTATGGGGTCACGACTCAGTATGAATATTCAACAGGAAGTACGTATATCATTGGAGCATCTATTGATGGAATGCAGGCAATGCTGGGTTCGAATTGGTATTTACTCAAGCCTGGCGATAAGGTTCATGTAACAATAACATACATTCCAACTGGAGGATCATTATTTGACAAGGATGTTATGGTGATTGGGTGATGAAGATGAAATTAAACCATAATTTTGAATATGCAGTCTCCCCCGTAATCGGGGTTCTGCTCATGCTCGTAGTAACCATCATTATCGCAGCGATTGTGAGCGGTTTTGCCGGAGGTCTGACTGGAGGAGCAGATAAAATCCCGAAGGCAACAATATCAGGGGAATATATCCAGAATGGATATATGAGTGTATCTCATACCGGCGGAGATTCTCTCTCAACCCGTAATACCCGTTTAGTCGTCCGTCTCTCGAATGAATTTGGTGATGTTGATTATATGAGTTGGGACGTTAATAAAACAGTTATTACCAATACATCATCAGCAACCCCTGGATCAGCAAATGCCTGGGTTAAAACAGGAGGTGTGACAGGTATAGGTGTCTGGAAACCTGGTGAAACTATGTATGTACCTGCAGCGGGTCTCCCATATATCCAAACAACATCTGTAAGCCAAACATATTGGTTGAATAACACAGCAAATCTGGGGAAATCTTTCTGGATAGAACTCTATGATGTCAGCGGTAAAATGATTGCCAAAACCCAGGCAAAGATCACATCTTAACCTAGGTATCTGACCAAATTTCGACCAGGTTCTATTTTTTCAAAAAAATTACTGAAATCTTTGGCCAGAAATATCCGGTAAGAAATATTATAAGCTTTATTAAATATCTTAGTATTTATTTAAATGTATTATTTTAATGAGTAATTTTGATCATATTTAATTTTGTATAATCAAATAATACAATTATAATAATCATAAGACTAACTATTACATATGTACAATACCATCGTACTCCGGCGTTATAGAATATTTGGTTGTATCATTATTTTTGCCATTTTTATCTTTATTTCGGATGCTTCATCAACACCGACTTTTACTCACAACCAGTCAGCAATTTCAAAACCCAATATTTCGGCAATGGATTATACTATCTTTGTTACAGCGGTATCCGGACCTACCGGGATAATCGAAAACATTCCTTCAGGATTATCGTATCTATATTCAAACATACCCGAGCATCAGGTAAGAAAATCAGATACCCAAATACTCTTCTCTCTCCCTGACGGGGGTGACCTCAATTTTACTTTAACTGGATCAAAATGTGTTGAAGGTTTTCTGAACGGTTCCCAAACAAATTATCTGACTGGAGAAACAGTACCATTGACTTCGTTTTTTCTATCCGATGGCATAATCAGAACTTGTGAAAGGGAACAATTCGACACACCTGGTTATGAAATTTGGCAACAAGAATCACCCGGGTTTGGTATTATTATGACTACCTTTGCTCTTTTATTTATGATGGGATATATGAGAAGGAGAAAGAATTTATGAAAAGGATAATTTTTACACTTCTCATTATTATATCCTGTATTACACCAGTATACGCCACTCTTCCTGTTGATATTAATTACGATGGGATCATCTCCTCCCAAGAGCTCTCAAGTGAAATTCTCAATCAACTACAGTCCGAAGGTCCGGTCCCGTCGGAACTGATAGATGCAGCATGGATGTACTGGCATTGGAATGGAACCCCGTTATCTATTACAGATTCATCAAACAAAACTATTATTTTTGACTATCCTGTAAAAAGACTAGTCGCATACGATGGGAGCACACTTGAGACTCTGCGATCTCTCAATAGCACTGGAATCGTTGTAGGAGTCTCAAAAAATACCTTTGATGAGCCAGTATTCTTTCCCGAGTTCCAGTTAACCCAGGGTGTTGGGACGGTGTGGTCTCCTGATATTGAAGCCCTCATGAAAACAAGGCCTGATACTATCATTTTATACGCCACAATCAGCCCCGATTCTGTTAAGACTATCGAAGATCAGGTTCA
>Ga0208825_1001158_pt1 | contig 21159 bp, 26 predicted proteins | sample AD_UKC113_MetaG_FD_184450 | JGI IMG/M metagenome (GOLD analysis project Ga0208825, IMG submission 184450) | Active sludge microbial communities of municipal wastewater-treating anaerobic digesters from Hong Kong - AD_UKC113_MetaG (SPAdes)... | ecosystem: Engineered > Bioreactor > Anaerobic >...
CATCAATTTGTTCTCCCGCCTGAGTTGCTCGATGTTTCGGTCAAAGTCCCCACCGGTAAGCTCGATTGTCTCTCTCTCTCTGGTGGAAAAGCCGTTCTCTACCCTTATTTTTGCGGCCTGCACCTCTTTGGTGGGGTCAATCTGCCCGGGGGCTGGCCCGTGCCACTCCGCCCTGCTCCATGCCTTGGCAATCAGCGGGTCATTAAAATACCCGGGGGCTGTGATTCTTCCCCGGGCAATGGCCTCAGATAGCCATAATTCATAAACCGGCTGGCAAAAATCGGCCGCAAACCAGGTCCGGCGCATCCGGAAGGCCTTCCATGCTTCCAAGAGCGCTGCCCGACTTGCTGAATAACTGGCTGTAAAGCTTTTTAACAGCAGTTCATAGGGTATCTCCAGGGCGGCCCCTATGTGTCTGGCCAGGGCGGTCACGAAGACATCAAAGTTAGATGACGGTCTCTTCGGATCTGCCGTTTCCACGTCATATCCTGGCGGTAAAGTGTTTATGGTGCCGGCGCCGAGCTCAAAAGCATTGGGATCTAAGTCCACCTTCTCCCCTTGGGGGATGGCTTCGGCTAGGGGAAAGTCGGCCATGGGCGTCTGGCTTTCCTTGATGAAAACCGTGAAAAAGCCCATGACGATGGCCGCCATGAGTTCAGCCTCAGTGTACCGACTGATTTGCTTTATATGCTCTATCACTGGCGCCAGGTACGGGACCCCGCGGTACTGTTCACAGCGTTCAGCCTCCATAATGTGAAGTACGTTTGGCTGTCCGGTCCTCTGCCCGAAGGCCTCCACCCGTTGCCACTGAAGCACATTGGTTGGATTGGCCGGGTCGTTAGGGTAGCCGTTTGATATCCAGTACGCGACCACCGCTCCGTTGGAGTCGATCTCTACCCCGTTTATAATGCGGTTTCCGTTTTGACTGTTTCTACCGTTGATACCGTTTAAGTACGTGTATCTGATTACCCCGGAATTAACCTCCCAGGGCGTGCTCACCCGGTCAGCCTCAATCAAGTGAATGCGTAGCGAATACGGGAAATATCGCGCAGGGTTAGCCTGTTTAATAAGTCCCCAACCGTCACCGTTAAGCAGTGTGGAGATAAATAGTATAGACTGCATCTCATAGAAGTTGTTGAGGCGCAGGGCGTCACAAAACTTACCCTCAGCCCAGACCGCAAACTCCCGCTCGGTATTTTTCTCCCACTGCTCCGCCTGTTCTCTCGATATACCCAGGTACTCTTCATCAATCCGGCATTTCAATTTAAGGCCGGCGCCGATCACGTTGGTTCGTGGGGTCACTATAGCCGACCGGCCCAAAGCCCCACCCATGAACAGGTCCCTGGACCGCTGCCGCAGGGTGTTGAGATTCATATCGATGTCGGCTTGCGGACTGCTGGACCATGCCTTCCAGCCCTTCATGGACTTTTTCCTGACAGAAGCCCCGGACTCGGAGTAGCCGGTGTTTAAAACCTGGAGCGCCCGGCGGGCAGCCTGACGCCTTAACGCTTTCTCGGGACTGATATAAGACATTACCCTGTCAATCGCATTCAATACCCTGTCAATCGCATTCAATGTCTCACCACCTTCATATATCTCTCGGTACTATGCGCCGGGCCCTAGACGCAGTGCTACCGCTCAACAGATCCTCCAGTTGCTTAACCTGCTTCTCCAATGCGCTAATCGCTGCTCTGATCTCTTGAAGGTCAGCCCGGCGCATCGTCCGTGTGCCGATTCTGTATTCCTGTCCGGCCAGGACAGCGAGCTCGGCCTCATAGTAAACACTTAGGCGCTCTTTTGCCTTTTGAAGCCTCTCTATAGACATAAGAAATCACCGTTTTTCCTGGTGTTTTTCAAGAAAAAACCACCGATTCACTAATATTCGGCGGCTTTTTTTACACATCCGTACTGTTTTTTTGACACTTTTTGAGTTGGTTTTAGAGTATTTTCCACCCCGGAAACAACCTCTTTCAGCCGTTTTTCCAGTACCTCGAAGTCCGGTTTCAGCAGCCGAAGGGCCGCCAAATTATACACCCGGAGGTCCAGGGGCTCATTTCTCCTATCCTTGGCGATGTTTTCCCAGGTCGCAACCACTTGACCCTTGACCCTTCTTAACACTTGCTTTTCAGAAATAAGACCTTTGAAATACACCTGGTCATATCCCCGCTCCTCCTGAAGGGGGAAGTGACAATATTTAGGCCCGGTTTTTTTTATTTTGAGCCGTTGCATGATGGTAGTTTTCCCAGAGTCCACACCCAGGAGGATCAGCGGCAGCCGGTATTTATTATTCCGGGACACCTTGTACACCAGGGGGAAGCCGGGACCATTCTGACCTTTAATAGCGAACACCCTTTTTTGAAGCCGCTCCGCGCAGTATCCGTAAACCTCTTCAGTGTAGTGCCCTCCGGAGTCTACGCAGGTGCAGGCTATAACAAGCCCAGTGCCATCAGCAAAGCGCCAGACCTTAGATAGCCTATCATCAATCATCTGCCAGGTCTCTGTGTCATCGGGTTTGCCCCAGGCCACTCCTTTTTCTATCCCCCACGATTCCTCATCTCTCCCCCATCCGACAACCTCATACTCAAGGCGGTCATCCTGGGTGTCCACAGCCATAGTCAAAACCAGCACGCCGTTGGGAAGCTCCGCCTTGTAATCTTCCCTCCGCTCCAACAGGGTATTCTCATCATCTATCTCCCCGCGCTCTTCCCATGACTCACCCAGCACGGTATTGACAAAGACCTTAAATTTTTCCGGGTCGCCCTTGGACTCAAGATATTCCTGGATAATTTTCTTCCAGGAGTACCACGGGGATGCAAAGGAATTAAGCCGAAAGCTCCTCACCCCGTTCTCGATGGCTGCGGGATTATCTGCAACCCATTCCGCCGGCTGTTTTTTAACCGTGTACTCGTCATATTCATTAAGACATGCCGGGCAGCGCCACCACACATTAAAAACGGTATAGGCAACTTTTCCGTTCTTCTCGTGCTTTTCGTATTTAAATTTGATATCACGGATGACAATGAAGTTGTATTTACCGCATCCAGGGCACCGGATGCACCATTTCTCCTGAGTACCCAACTCGTATTCAGACTCTATTCGTGATGCACCCTTATTCGTTGGCGTTGATACAAAAACTTTCTTCCTATTCCAGAAGGTCGTGGTCCGCTTTTCAGCCAGCGATATGGGGTCCCCCTCGCTGCCGGCGCTGGGCGGGTACCTGTCCACCTCATCGCAAAGCAAAACCCGGATGGGACGGCTGGCCAGGCCGGCCGGGCTGTTTGCTCCGCCCATGGCCAGGAACCCCCCGGGAAACACTTTCATGAGTATGGTGTTATTCAAATCCCTGGTTTTTGAGTCGGCCACCTTATGGGCCAGCACCTCGGTGTCTTTTACCATCGGGGTTATGCGCCGCTTTGAATAGTCCTGGGCGATCTCGATGGTTGGCTGAATCATGAGTAATGGACCAGGATCAACGTCAATGTAATAGCCGATAATATTGTTAATTATTTCCGACTTACCAACCTGGGAGCTGGACATGACCACGACCTTTTCAATACGTGGGTCGGTCACACTGTCCATAATCTCTCTTTGATATGGTGCCCTGTCTGTTCTCCACTGCCCGGGCTCCGCCGAATTCTCCGCGGAGAGTTTTCGGTGCTTGTCAGCCCACTGGCTTACTGTCAGCTTCGGGGGCGGAGCTACAGCTTTAGCTATCTTGCGAAACAGCCTCGTTGTCTTCGTCTGGTTCTTCAAATTCTTCACCCCCGGCAAATATAGCCGGGTCATAGTCACTCAGTTCGGTCAATGCCTCTAGGAGCTCTATATTAATGGCCTCGCTGATTTCGGCGAGGTTTTTCATACCGATTATTTTCGGGGCAGCTTTTTGTGGTATAGCAAGAATACGATTCCGGAAGGTGGTAAGCATGTTGGTCATGACCATTTCCACATCGGCTGCGTCATGTAGTTGGTTCCTTAGCTTCGCCAGCTTTAATTCGGCCGTCTGCCGTTTTGCTTTTTCATGGAGAGCTTTTTCCTCCCAGTATTGAGCTTCTGCTTCACTGTCCTGTCCTGTTATCTGTCCAGTACGGACAAAATCAATGTATCTCTTTATGTTCCGCATAAGTAAAAAGCGCCCTGGTGCTTGTTTTTCCAGGACACCTTCCCGGGTAAGCTGGTTTATGCGCTGGCGGGTGTATCCCAGGAGATCGGCCAGAACGTCTGTATTGACAATGATATCAGAAATGTCGGTTTTAACACTCTTTGCCACAATATCACCTGGAAAGAAAATCCCTTTTAAAAAATTTGGTACCTGGACAAATTTCGGGGCTCGCCAGACCCGCAAGCCGCCACTCTTCCGAAAGGACCCGCGTTCTAGCGAGACGTAAGAAAAGAGCCCGGAGGCTCTATATAATTATCCTTATCTTCGACACTATTCTTCCCAATTGGGTACTAACTCGCCATTTAATACATCAGTTGATTGGATAGTAAGTACTATTGGTTTATCTATCTTTTTCTTATTAATATACTCAATCCCGGTCTTCCACAACCATTCATGAATATGTTTTTTGCCCAAAACAGCTATAGCTGTACCCGTTATTCTTAGCTCAAGTAGTCTTATATTTTTTTTGTAAAAAATAACTGCTTCGTAATCTCCACTACTTTGCTTTACTTTAAATCCAGTAATGCCATTTAATTCCCAAGCAGGCTCCAAGTAAGGGTTCCTATACCCCATCTTTCTATCCCCCCTTTCCTCGTTTTCTTATTCATTTTGCCGGAAAGGAAGAATATTCCTGCCGTTATTCTGTGTGAAATAAAAGAGCCCGAAGGCTCTTCATTTCACCCTACCTATATTCCACCAAATGAATCTAGTAATTTTCCTAAATATGTTTGCTTCGTGATAATGTACTTTGCCAGCACTATCCATAGCAATAGCTATATCAAACTTATTAATACCTTTTTCTCGAAGGCCTTTGGCTTCTGTCCATACGTCAACCTCTTCCGATGGCATAAGAACTTTCGGTAGTACACCTGGTTCAGAGTTTATGATACTCCATTTTTTGTTATTTGATCTTGGCCATCTAAATCCAATTTTAACTATTTTTATTGGGACAGTACCAATATTTGTTACACTTATATAAAGCCTGTCATCATGAATCTTTTTAAATTTTCCTCCCGGTGGTGCGGCAACAACATCATATACACCAGCTTTAACTCTAACCTTAGGTTTTCCCTGCTTTAATGCAACAATTACTGCAAGAAAAGTAGCCAATGCTCCCAGCCACTGTCCGACTGCAGCAAAAGCATCCCAATTTATTGTCATAAAATCTCTCCCTCCTTAGCCAATATTCAGCAAAAGGAAGGTATTTCCTGCAAGATGTGTCCCTAACTCTTACGTGAAGTTTTGCCGGCCTGCTGAATTTTTAGCAAACCTCTTCACCCTTATCTTGCTTCCGTCCTACAAATTCCCGATAAATGGAAAACTTTTTTTCTGCTCTCTTAATCAGGTTGTAAACACTTCCCTTGGAAAGACCCATAAAATCAGCCGTTTGCTGGTAACTAAACCCCTGCCCATGAATTAGTACAAAAGCTTCCCTCTCCCGCGGCGACAAACAGGATAGTAAATGTTCAAGCATCAGCCTGACACCTTCTGAAACCTCCGGAGCAGCGTCAGGTATTCTAAAACACCGATCCAGGACCTGCGGATCAAACAGTATCTCACGGTCTTCTTTACTCCACCTAGCTACTGTCCATTTGGAACCGGGTATATTACCGGTTTCCATGTACTTAATAGCCCATTGGGTATCTGAAATCATACTATGACAGTACAAAGAAGTCACTTTCCCCTTACATAGTATCCTCAAAGATTCCCTATACTCCTGAATTAGCTTTTTCACCTAACGCCACCCCTTTCGCTAAAATTAAAAGAGGCCTAAGCTTTCCGCTTAGACCTCCAGTTTTTCTGGCCAGTCTCTGGTTTGAACGTCTTTCTGACATCCCACGTAATTAGTGTTCCATTTTGTATTCTGAAAACTATGTCCCCGAAAGTAACCTTATTAATTTCTTCAACCTGTTGCTGGATTTCAGCAATGAGCTGTTCTGAAACCTTATACAATAGGCGCCACTCCCTTTTTAATCAATCGAAGTTTTTCAGGTTTAATGCGTATCCTGTGAAGTCTGCCGCCAGGTCCCTTACAAAATGCTTTGCCTTCGGCAGTATAATATTTGAATATAGCCCGGGCTCCTTTGTTTAGACCGGCTAGCACCAGGACCTTATCGCCAGGTTTGAATTTAGTAGCCAAGATATCATCCCTTAATGTCGAATATTGTCGGCAAGGTATCTGTCCATAATTTGGTAAATGGTTGTTTTTTAGAGTTGACGCACTACTAGTGCGTCAGATTTTTTACTCAAAAATCCTTATTTTACGCGGTTTTTTGCCTGTGGATAACTTGACGCACTAATTTTTTAATAGTGTAATGTATTTTTTTATACACCTTATACCCTATACCTTTAAAGGGTAAGGTATGTCGTATATAGAGATATTAATATATTAGTGCGTCAGTGCGACATATTATATATTTATCCTTATATATCAAAGGTTCAGGCCTGACGCACTAGTGACGCACTAGTGACGCACTGACGCACTAATCATCCAAATTAAAGCTTTTTAATTTTATTACCTGTGGTCTTATGCCGCCCTCCATTACCTTACCTTTGACGTCATATCTTATTTTCCCACTATGATAGTAGGATTCAATTTTCCCCGAAGTTGCCCATTCACGTATAATCCTGCGACTACTTGAAAATCGTTCTTCCAAGAAGCGATTAACTACATCCCGGATGATATACAGGTTTATATCCTCCCGATATCCAATTCTGGAACCATACACGTTGTTAGATAACTTATCCTGGTTTTCTGCCAACCAATCAACAAATGCCTTCCAAGCCCGCTCTGACTCGCTGGCTTCTATTCGGGTAATCAAGCCGGCCAACACATGCCCGGCCGTTGCCATTGCTTCAGCTCTGGCCTGTTCCCACGATTCACCAAAAACCCAGGCCGAAGCCAGATAATCAGCAGTCGCTATACAAGCGACTGCATCTATATGCGAATCAACCCTGTCCGGATAAGTTGCCCGAAAGGCAGTCTGGAACTCCCGGTATGTGGTGAATATAGTCCCATAGTCGGCGGCCAACAACTGGCGAAGAAACTCAGGCCCGGCGTGTCCGTGGCACCGCGGCAAAAAATAGTACAGGCTCTTGGCAAACTCCCGGTCATGCGCCAGGGGCCCGTCACAAACCTCCAGCACACGGGTCATAACTCCTTCCAGGGATCCTTCGTTGGATAGGGTCCCCTCGCCGGTGGACAATACAACAGTCCGCCAGGTGGCCAGGTCCTGCAGACCGGTCTTGGTTCCCCGGCCGCGGCCGCGGCCCTCACCCAAAATATAGAGCAGCGGGTTAATATCCCGTTTCTTAAATTGGTTCAATACTTCGCGTTCATTGACGGCAAGCGGTAGATCAGAGTGCAGGGCTGCTTTACGCTCCATGGCCGTGTGCGTAGCATCAAATGTTCCAAGAAGCTTGTCCGGATTCCCCCATACCGACATAGCCGCCCAGAGGGTAGCCGTTTTTCCGTCCTGGCTGTTGCCCCAGTTGTGCAGGATGAAATTCCGCTGCCCCAGGATCCGGAGGAGCGGCGCCGCGAAGCTGGCCGCCAGGATAAACCTGGCTTTTGGGGACTGCCGCAGGTATTGCATGCGCGATATCCATTCTTCTCGTGCGCCGGCCGTGGTGAAGCCGGAAATGGTTCGCTGGCTGCCGTCGTCGTCAATGTCTATGCGGTATTTCATGTTGAAATTCGGCAGGACAAATTCACGGTCTCCCCGCCAGCCAAGCTTTGACACCGCCTGGGCGACCGGTATAGCATCCTGGTTGATATCAGCCAGGGCATCAAACCATTTGACCAGGTATTTAGCTGATTCTGATGAAACAGGGACACCAAAGTCAGCCAGGCGAAGTATTTTTCTGGCGTCGAAAACCGTTGACCGCGGAAACAATACCCGGCGCCAACCGTTTAAGTGCCGGAAGCAGATTTCAAGCTTTTCTGTTTCCGTGTCCACGTTGAAAAGCCGTTCTGAAATAATCACCGGGGCGCCGGCGGCTTTGTAAGTCATAATGTCACCGGAGCTTGTCTCTTTGACGAGTAGGACGCCTGAATTATGAAATTTAAAATTGGGCGGTAGTGCCAAATCAAGCGGTAAGTCCGGTACAGTATCCCGGAGCATCCTGTTACCGGGCCTATCTGCGGTAGTTCCGCCGGCATGGTTGCCCGGTGACGATTCTACAACATGCAAATGGCTGTCCTGGCGTTCCTGGCGTCGGTGCTGTTTAACCATTTTCTCCAGGTCGTTCAGGTTTACCCGGCCCTTGCAAACAGCCTTGAATTTGGCATACTCGATCTGGTCATGTTTTTTTAGAACCGCCAGGGCTCCCAGGACATCTGGGACAAACACCGCTTCCGGCGTGGGCGTCGGTATGTTTCGGACAACGGCCCGGGCCTGGGCTACTTTTGACAGGCTCCAGCCACAGGGGGCCTGTACGCCGCAGCCTGCCGGCGGGCAGCCCTGAAACCCGATGGTTTTCTGGATGTAATCGCATGACTGCGGGTTCATGGCCAGGGCTTCGGCAATTTTTTTATCCGTATCCTCCGGTTTATAACGCGCTTGGTCGAGTGCAGAAACCTGGTGAGTTGCCTGGATGCCGTCTATGGCCCGGACGATGTTTGTCAAGGCAGCCAGCCATTCGTCGTATGTTATGCCGGAGGCATTCAGCTGGCAGTGTTGCAGGAACCGGCAGTTTCGGAGCATAAGCTCGGCCGGACCGTCGGTCTGCCGGCGCTCGAATCCCGAGGTCCGGCTGGGGGGCGCAGTGCTGGTTTCGACCGGTGGCAGCAGGTCCTCAATTTCCGAAGGGTTGTATCTGATATCAGGCTGTTCAATAACCTGGGCCATAACCGGCTTATCTGGCAGTTTCCGGTTTAGTGTGCCCGGTACCCGAAGTACCCGGGTCAGGTCCGCGGTGGTGTCGATTTTCCAGCCACGCTGGGCAGCATTATTTTTTATTACGGCCTGTAGCTCTCGAAGCAAGCCAGCAGCCCGGGAGCGCTCCTCTGGCGTGTCGAATTCCCAGGGTTCTTTGAAAAGCCAATATACATGGATTCCGTACCCGCTCCAGACTACCAGAGAAGGCGGCAGCTCGTTCGGGAGCAGCCCCATGGCAGCCGGTATATCCGGCGGGAGTTCCTGGACCTTGTGGACCTGGTGTTTGATATCGATATCCACCCACAGGCCCGGAATGACCGCGATGTCCTCGTTTTTGGGCCGCTCGTACTGGCCCATGCTCCGGGCAGTTGCTCCTACGCCGAAATATACGTCATGGACGGCCGCCAGCTGGCCGGCAGTCGCGGACATTGCCTGGAGGTCACGGGCGGAAAACGGGTATGTTTTCCGCCCGGGCAATGTCCAAAGGTAAAGATAATATTTAGGGTCAAGGTATTCGTACAGGGAGGATAAAAAGTCGTGTATCTGTTTCAGGGGTTCCTCCCCTCCTTATCGGTTAGTAGACTAATTAGAGTTTGAAGCAATATCCGAACAGACTGCGCATTACTTCTCATCTTCCTTCCTTCCCAACAAGGTGTAAGTTTCTTTTGCGGGATCATCCCATCCATACCAAGGGTCAATATTGGCATTGAAACCATCGAGGACAATAACCCCTATAGCTTCATGGGTAGGCAATTGCTTGCTGATATTTATGCATTATTTTATCTCCCCCAGTCTGTCTAAAAGCTTTGGCAATCCTTTTTTCACCATCTCGGCTGAGGCTCTCCCGACAACCCTTTCGATTACTTCATCTTTTTTCGAGTAGATATAACTCTTTATTGCTTTATCTACACCGTTTCTGATTCCTATTTTCGCCTCTCTATTCTCGTAGCAATGCTCTGTAACAATGCGTTTTGCAATTTCCTGCGATACTAGTTCGGTTATATAATTTTCATCAATTTCGATTTCTATTTTCATCAATTTCCCCCTCACTTTCTGGTTAGGTATAAAATATATACCTAATCTATCTATCCTTTGTCCCAAATACGCAACCACCCAAGAAAAATCCGATTACGATTCCAGCACATAAGGCGTAAAATACTTCCCACTGATTGACCATTTATTTCTCCCCTTGCTGCGCATTCTTAACATACTAATAATTGGCTCGATGGATGATTTTCGGTTGATTCAAACTTGTCATTAATGATAATTCCGCAGCATGTCTTATCAGCATTTGGCTGGAGTATGTGGATTTTCTGGGTCTTTAAATGTCTTACAAGCATTTATTCTGAACCTCCTTACTCTGCACATTCTTTCGGCTTAATCATAGTAATAACCCCTCTTATGGTTCTTGTTCATAACCTCTCGTCTGACCTGGTCAATATCAATTCCCTGTTTTTCCCGGATATCAAAATACGTTTCTATCGAATGTTCCAGGTCTGCTAATTCCCGGTCTCTTTCTTCTAATGACTTTGCTGTGAGAGCTTCGTTAAATTCACTGATGATATGTCTGAATTGTTCTTCAGGTGTTGCCTCATCACTAAACCGCGTTTTTGGATACAGCCTATCCACGTTAATCACCCTTTTTATCTTTAATTTGTTCAGACCAAGTGTGTTACAAAACCAAATATTTACGGTGTTGTTCCCTCTTTCGCTCATTTGACAGCTGTGCATAAATTTGGGTTGTCCCTGGGTTAACATGGCCAAGGAGTTCCTGTACTGCCACTAAATCCGCCCCGTTGTTTAGGGTCAGCGTGGCCATGGTGTGGCGCATCGTGTGCGGGTGGACCCTCTTCTGGATTCCCGCCCGCCCGGCAATTAGTTTTATTTCCCGTTGGAATCCACGCCTTGATAATCGCCGGACTGGTTGCCTCTGCGTAATAAACAGGGCCGGGTAAGCATCTTTTCGTTCTTTCAGATATTTTTTGAGGTAATAGATAGCTTTAGGGCTGAGGAATACCTCTCTTTCTTTCGAACCTTTACCAATTACCTTTGCTGATTTATTCTGCCAGTCAATGTCAGCTCTATTTAATTGTTGTATTTCACTTAACCGGCAGCCGGTAGCATAGAATACTTCAATCATGGCTCTCTCTCTGGTTGTACGGCATGTTTCCCGCATCATTTCAAGTTCTTCGATGCTTAAAGCTTTGGGTAGGAGCTTTTCCTTTTTGGGAGGCTTTATTTTCCGGGCCGGATCCCGGGGAATTATCTCTTCTTCAGTGAGCCAACCAAAAAAGCTCTTCAGGACCGATAGTTTTCGAGAAATAGAACTCAACTTCAGGCGGTCAAATTGTCCCAGGTAAGTACGGATATCGGCTGTAACAATCTCGGCCACTGGTTTTTGCATGTGTTTCCCAAAGGTCCGGAGTTCTATCTCGTAACCGGCCAAGGTAAGGGGACTGAGCCCTTCAAGGCGTTTAGCGGCCAGAAACAGCTTTACCTTCTCAGAAACATCCGGGTGAGCCGCAGTTATTTTAGCCGGTTTGATATCGTAAGCTGCAAGCAGGCTGGCAATTTTTACCCTAAGCTGAAGCAGGTCGATATCTGGGCAGGTGCTAGTTATCTCATTGATTAACTGATTTAGCAATGGTTCCATAACTTTCACCCCCCAGTAATTATTTTCTGTGCATCTTCTACAGAGTTAGCTACTCCGGAATAAGCTCCCATCTTTGCCATCTGCCGCAGGAAGTTTTCCTGCTCCGGCCGCAGGCGGCCGGTAGGAGATTTCACTTCAATAAATACCGCCCGGCCGCCAGCGGCAACACCGAACAGGTCTGAAAACCCTGGCGGCAGGCCAGTCTTAAGCCGGCGCGGCCGGTAGATGGTAATGCTGCCGTCCGGGTTATGTTCGACACTGTCACCAGTCCAGGCCTCACCAACATTGGCCCGGAAGAGAACGCCCAGCCGGCGCTCTGATACATGGAGCCGGATCAGGTTTTGGATGTCGGCTTCTCTCACTTTGTTTTTCTCCCTTCTAGAACAGCGATCCGACTATCATAGTTTCCTGTCAATCCTATCATTCACTTCCTATTGAGTTCTCTTGCCTTAAACCACTCATCGGCCCGCTCAGTCAGCTTTATTACCACATCCCCGGAATCTGTGATATCGTATTTGATATACCTCCGCTTGGCCAACTCCGCCAGCCACTCTTGAAACTGCCAGGCCGGAATTTTCCCGCCTTGTGCCCTAATAGCATGGAGAATTGCTTCACTGGCACGCACTGACATTGGTTACAACCGCTCTGACATTTTTCCGATTAGTCCAGACACCGCTTTTTTGTACCGTTCAGCTTCCTCGCCTGGTATTTCGGCCAGCGCTTCCAATAAGGCCTTAAAATTGTTAACCAGTTCGTCAAAGTAAACTTTAAACTTCAGGACCGCGGTATTCTGCTGGCTCTTTCTGAGCTCGTTGAGCTCCTTTTCAACTTCCTCGGGGATTTTTTCAATAGTTGCTACCGGTGCTTCAATAGGTTTTGCCTTGAGCTGGCGCTCGAGTTCTTCGATTCTCATATATGCCTTTGATAACTCATCACTGGTTTGAGCAAGTGATTCTGTCAGCCGGCCAATCTCTTCATCATTTCCGGAGGCCCGCGCCTCGGCAAGCTGCTTTTTCATATCAGCTATAGACTGCTGTAATCTTTTGGCCTCGGCCTTTGATTCTTCTCTTTCTTTTTGGAGAGTGTCCTGCAGCATTTTAACATCTGCCTGAGTTTTGCGAAGGACCTGGTCAGTAACACGGGCATCAGCTTCAATTTTAGATTTCTCATCTGCTATTCTGCGGGCTTCTTCGGTTTTCTCACTTGCCACCTTTTGAGCGATTTCCAGTTTCCTTAAGGCTTCATCCCGCTCCTTAATAGCCTGCTGAAGCTCACGGGTGGACATATTTTCAATGTCATGGTCCTTAATAAATTGCTCCCGCTCGTCTGCCGGCACCCCCAGGAGAGCGACGGCTTGGGTGTAGCTCAAATTCGCAAGCGCTTGCGATTTTGTGTTGTCGCCGAAAAAGGTAATCTGACTGGATCCGTACTCTTCAAAAATTTTCATGAGATTTTGAGCCGTTCTTTGGGAATAATCAACTGAATCCCTTAACCATTTACTCCACTGGCCATGCTCAAGCATAGACTTCGCTTCCACCAGGCGCCGGCCGATTTCAATACTGTTATAGAGAACCATTGTTCGGGTCTGGCTTTTGATACTGTTAATTTCAGCTGCTATCAAATCAGGTGTCCTTTGTATCGCAACGGCTGTAGTCATCTCAATATCTCCTCTCTCCGGGCTATGCCGGTATTCTTATTCTTGGTTTCTTTTTGCTTGGCACTTTTATGTCTGGTGTTTTGATCTCGATATTGGTTTCCTTAGCCCATTCCAGTATTGCATTATTCAACTCAGCATTATCAGAAACCGGCTTGTTTCTGTCAAGCTTTGCCTGAACCAATTCATTTTCCTTGATCTCCAGGCAGGCGACCAATTTGCCTTTATCATCAGCCACTAAAACAATCCATTTCTGATTATCTTTCATAGCGGTTCCATATGACGCTACACAGTTGTGAAGTTTATGGCCAGCCTCTAAAAGTTCAAAAGACTCCTTCGGCAGGAAGAATCTAAGCCGGTCCTTCTGCATCGAAAGCCTTTTGATAATATGATCCGGGATAGAAAACTTAATATTTCTGTGTGTTTGCTTTTGATGCCTTAAAGACATCCAGTCGTGCAGGTCTCTCAGCCTGACCTTTTCGTCCTTAAGGGCTTTTTTGTTTTCACTGTTAAGCTGTTTGTAGAGATTAATGCAGTCATAGGTATAAAGCTCTCTTGCTTCGTTGACTAAGCGGACTAACCCGGTCTCACCGTAAAGGGGTTTCATCTTTTGTAGAAATTGAAATAGTTCTTCATAGTCACCCATGCCCCGGTTTTTCAATTTAGACAACCCCCGGTATAGGTGAATTGAGCAGTCGTAATTTTGACAGAGAGCAAAGGCCTGGGCCAGCATTTTGCCCCCAAATGGATCTTCGATTAATAACCGCCTGACAAACGGTTTATCCGGTAACGAGTGACATGCAATTAAAGCAGTGATAAAATCCTTTTTTCGCCTGGTTAGGTCTATTACATTATCCATAAAATCAAAGTCTTTAAGCGCTTTTTTACTCCAGAATTGCTGAATTTCTCGTGGTTCTTCCCGGTAAATGGTAGGCAGGTTTGGCGCATCCGGGCATGCAACACGGAACGCTATATTAAAAATAGGGAGCAAGAAGGTACCGTAATTTTGCCCGGAGCTGACGAACATTGAAGAAACTTTATGTTTTAGGTGTTTTTCAAGTTTCCGGTGTATAGTTTCCCGGAGGACCCTTAATATGTGGTTTAGCCCCGATTTTTGTTCTGAATTGGCGAGACTGTTCGGGCGGAAAAACCTGAGTATGCTCTTATCGAACACGTCCAACTTAAAAGGATTGCCCAGTTCAATGGTTTCCTTTTTTGAACCGTTGTCATAGATGGAGAACAAAACCGTTTGCTTGGCGATATCGAACCGGAAGATTTCTTTGTAGTTCCATTCAAATAGCCTTAAATAACCCGAAAATTTTACTGTTTTGCTAAATACCTCGAAGGTAACCACACTCTCATACACTTTTACAGCCAGGCGCATTTTGTTTGGGGTAGTCTCTTCACGCTTTACGTAGACCACATTTTTATGATGTTTTGCACCGCAATTGGGACAAGTAAAATAGCTCCCGCGCTCGCACCATCTTAGACTTCCGGGTATATGGCCCCATGCCGAAGCAAAAATCTGGTCACACTGTTCACAGAAATATTGAAAATGATGTAACCCATTTTCAAGGTACCCCATGTCTTCAGCATAAGCGGTAAACATTTTAGGGATTATCACTTCAGCTGCTAACACTTAAAATCACTCCTGTAACAGATCTTCTAATTTAACGTCGAAATCTACGGCGGGGGCTGCAGGTTTGGGACTTGCAGCCGGCACGTTGCCCAGGGGCTCAATCCCAAAATACTTGAGCACTACCGCAAAACCCTCAGCATCAGTCAGTACCGCACAATTCCCTACCTTCTTTTTTTCAGCGACTTTCCGCATCTCATCAAGGCTTTTCCCAATAGTCTTGTCCGGGGCCATAATCTTTTCAGCCGATTCCGGATTTGCCTTCAGATGATTAAGCAGGAACTCACCGACTACTTGTATATAGGAGTTATCAGCGTTCTGGTTCATTTCAGATTTTAGTTTTGATATTGCGTTTTGAAGCAAATTAATTACCTCCCTCAGTCCGTGTTTCCCAGCGGTTCTTTTCGGCGTTGTAATTCAATAAATACTTGCCCAGATTTATCCCTCGTTCTTTGAAAAATTTAACAAGCCCACTGCCGCCGGTTTTTATTTCGCTATCTAACGGCCGGCAGGAATAGCACCCATCTTTCTCTTTAGACGGGACAAGTATAATAGATTTATTTTTCAGGTCAACACCTATCCGCAGATATCTCACTTCCTGGAGGGATCTCATAGCGCAGGCATTGAATGAGATACCTTTATCATATATGCGAAGTATCGGCAGCATGCTGCTCTCTTGCCGCATCGGTTTTGCCCACTCGATTTCATCATGTTCATCATGTCGAGTTTGAACCGATGACGGTTTAGATTTAGTTTTTACTGACTGGTCGATGCTTGGCTTTTTAGGTTTATAGACAGTGAAATTGTCATGCGATTCCATTTTTTTAACCTCCCTCTTTCTTGGCCGGAATGACTTATTGCAAGCAGAACAGCGGCAATACCATTTATCGGGTTTTTGGGGATATTCATATATTCCGGCTATCTTTACGTTTTTATCACTGCCGCATTCCGGGCAGGATAAATCGTATTCCGGTTCCGTCTTATGTGCCAATTCACCTATTGACGGCAACTCCTTCAGTATATGAGAAGGGCATGAAGTAACTTTATAAAGTACCTCGAAATGAGGGTTTCTGTAATATTCACAGCTTACCGCTTCGGCACCAATAGAAGCCAAAGCAGATTCTGATTCTTTTTCTCGAATGAAGGCACATAGTTGAGGAACGGCATTACCACAGGTATCACACAGCGATATTTTTTTGACAAATTCTTTTTTTGCAATAGAGTGTATAGCCACCTAAATCACCTTATCGGTATTCTTTTAATCTCAGCTATTTTTGTTATCCAGCGCAAACTATACCCTCGCTTCAAAGCGATCTGTTCCAGGTCAATAATATTTCGGGCTCGTCCCACTTCCTGGCGCCGGCGTTTGCGCTCCAACTCGTCGATTTTAACCAACTCACCTTTGCGCTGCTTTGGCTCGGAACGGTCTTCTGACTTATACCGGTATCCGCACAGTGGGCAAATCGGCGCCGGCCGGTGGGCGGCATAGCATTTCGGGCACTGTCGGAGAGATATCTCCCTGGGCTGAGACTGTTTTTTCTTCCCTTCCAGGCTCCAGGTCCGGTCTTCGTCCGGGAGTCCATGACGGTACACGTTACCTACATGGTCTATGATAACAGCAACCTTATCCGGATTATCTTCGTCCGGCCGCATGGGCCGCATGGACTGCTGAATGTAGAGTGTCAGGGACTGCGTAGGTCTGAGTAATATTACCGCCTCCATAGCCGGCACATCAAAGCCCTCGCTGATCAGGTCCACATTACATAACACGCGTATTTCCCCGGTCCTGAACTGCTCAATAGCAACCTTCCGGACTGCGTCCGGGGTCTCGCCGTCAATGTGCAGGGCCGGGATCCCGGCCGCCCGGAACATTTCAGCAGTATGTTCGGAGTGGGCCCGGCCTACGCAATAGCAAATAGCTCGCTTCCCATCGGCAAGTTTTTTATACTGTTCAATTGCGTCACCGATAATTTCAGACCGGTCCATCCGGAGAGCTACTTCGGACTGAACATAGTCGCCATATCTTACCCGGAAACCGGATAAATCGGCTTTGACGGGCGGGGCGTAATACCGAAATGGCGCCAGGTTGCCCCATTCGATGAGCTGCTTAACAGATGGTCCAATCACCAGGGATTCAAAAATGTCTCCCAGTCCTTCCCCGCCCATCCTGGCCGGGGTGGCCGTGAGCCCGATAACAAAGGCGCTGGGGAAAGCTTGGATGAGTTTTCTCCAGGTGTTGGCCGTGGCGTGATGGGTTTCGTCAAGAATAATTACTCCGGGTGATTGTATTTTTCCCAGGCGTCGGACTATTGTAAAGATGCTGCCGATTTGTATTTGCTCGTCTTTAGTAGGACACCCCGGGGCAATAATTCCGTGCTGTACTCCCAGGTCCGCGAATGTCCGGCTGCTTTGGTCGATTAATTCCTGCCGGTGAACGGCGAATAATACCGGAGTGCCCCGGACAGCGGTCTGAGCCGCCATCCAGGCCATAATTACGGTTTTACCTGAACCGCAAGGAGCTACCACGCAGGTCCGCCGGCGCCCCTCGCGGAATTCGTCACGGACACCCTCAATGAGAAGTTCCTGGTAGGGTCGAAGTGTGAACATGAGTTTTCCTCTCTGTTTTGCAAACCGGGCAATATTGACAGGCTTTTTTCATATTCTTTAGGTGACGCTCAAAGTTTCTGTCACCGTTAGGCCATACCCGGGCCAGCTTAAAATCTATTCCTGGTGATGCTGCAGCCTTGCCCGCAACTCTTCTTTTAGAATGGAACATCAATATCATCAAGGTTTCCGCTGAACCCTGGGAACTGGCCAAATTGACCAGGAGCCGCTGGTGCGCCGGCAGGCGGATAACCAACCGGGGGCGGGCCAGGAGGAGGTCCCTGGCGGTATTTTCCGGCTTGTTGTTGCTGTGGATACTGGCCAGGATAGGGCGGCGGATATCCACCAGGCGGTGGAACATAACCGGGATATCCGGGCTGCTGATAAAGCGGTTGCCCCTGGTACCCACCCGGCCCCTGTGGAGGGGCTTGTCCTTGTGGCGGAGGCGGAGGCTCTATAAAGGAAAATCCTTGTACCACGATTCTGACAGCGGTCCTGTTCTGCTGGGTTTGCTGGTCTGTCCAGCGGTCCTGGCGAAGACGGCCCCATATCAAAAGGCGGTGGCCCTTCTTACAAGAGTTTGCAATGTTTTCCGCCTGCTTTTCCCAGGCTTCGCAATCGAAGAAATCAGCTTCATTATCGTTGAACCTGTTTACAGCGAGAGAAAAATTGGCTACTGCTTTACCTTGCTGGGTATATCTCAGTTCGGGGTCCCTGGTTAAACGCCCGTAAATACTTACCTGATTCACAAAATCACCTCATCCTTTGTTGATAATAATAATTTGCTTCATTTTCCACCACAGACAGATCCTGATCAGTCAACTGATTGGCTGGCTTTCCAAAACGCTTTTCCAGATACTCGGGGAGTAAACTGGTATCCCAATTCAGGCCTTGCCATAGCTGGCAGATTGCCCGGACTTTCGGGGTATCCGGCAACACTGGGGACAGCCCCGGAGTTGGAGGTACAGTAGGAGTGCCCGGCTGCGTAAATAACTGTTGGTCAGTTCTCCCGTCATTTTCCGGTTCGTCGCCTGTTTCGATATTCAGGGCGGTCAGCCAGGCGTATTTAAGGGCCATGGTCTGGGCTTTGGCTGTGGCCTTGTCCCCAGGATCCGCACCAGTACCCAAACTGACTACAGTGACCGACTCCCCGGAATCAGCATCAATAATAGTTAACTTGCATTGCACCGTGACCAGCTGCCAGATGCCGCCCCTGGCAGTGGCCTTTTCTCTTTCACTTTCTATCCAAAACTCGGGAATACTGATCATATTTGCTTCTACTAAAGCAGGGTTAATTTTTTCCAGGACCGCTGCAGCTGAAACGTACTTGTATTTTTGCTCTTTGTTTTCAGCGTCTTTCTGGACATAGGCGCACTTTTGCATAATCTTAACCAGTTTTGCCGCAATGTTTTTTCGTTGTTCCATAACGCACCTCACTGTATCCGGATGTGGTATCCCTGGTAGAGCTCAGCGCCAAGAACTTTAACCCCTGCTTTAAGGTCCTCCAGCACCGCTCTTTTATCCAATTGTGGAGGCGGAGGCGGAGGGGTGAAATAATATTTTTTCGGAATTTTATCGGGATCAAATACCGATACACTGGGCGGTGATTTCCGGCGGGTTATGATGCCGATATCCGTTTGAATTTTGTCTTTACCTGTTATTGTCATGGCTTGGAGCAAGTAGTCTTTCAGCCATTTGACTTTGTTTTCCGTGGCCTTTGCCTTTTCAGCCAGGCGCTTGGCCTCACTGGAGTAAGCGTCAGCAGCTTTCTCCAGGGACTTGACCATTTTAGCTATACCGCCGGCTTTCTGCTCGATTGCGCCTTCCAACGCCTGGAGAGTATCCTCAAGGGCTTCATAATCAAGTTCATCTTCAGTCTCCAGGAGGTTAAAAATATCGTTAAAAGCTCCGGTTAATTCATAAAGCTTCAAATTTATCACCTCTTATCTGTTTGTTAGCCGCTTCAACTTTTTTCTTTCTCGGCAACCGGACAAGTTCTCCATCCCCAACGTGGTATTCAATCTCAGAAAAGATTCGTTCGCAGTTCATGCATCGCCACCGGCGCACATCGTCAGCGAAATATACTTCATGCAGTAAATGTCTGCAAACGGGGCAGGCAATTTCTTTCACCGGAATCTCTCCTTCTGTGGGGATGCATTATTTCTTCTTATAAACGTTGAGACCAATCTTCACATCTTCGCGGCCTGGTATGGGTTGGTTCCCCTCTGTGCTGGCAATGATTATGGTCTTGCCGCTTGACGAGGGACCAAACTCTTTGCTGATATCGACAGTAACGGTAAGTGTATTTCCGTTGAGGTCGATCTTGACGTTTTTCATGGGTCTGCCTCCTTTTTATATTAATTAATCCATTTCAAAGCGCTCCTGGCCCCTTCCAGGCCGGGAGGTAATAAACCTGTGTTCTGGGCCTCGGCTACCAGCATAACTTCTTCCGGGGTGAGTTCTGTTACATCCTGGCGCCCGGTTTTACACGGTACAAGACAGTACATTCGTCCTCCCTCTATCTCAAAATAGAGTCCGTTGCACTGGTTCTTTTCCATCATTTCCTCGATTACCGCCCGGCGCAGCTCCGCGATCCGGGCCGCGTGCTTTCCCAGGCTATCACTGATCCACTCCGGAGGAAAATCCACGCCCAGGTCAACGTAGTCCCTGGCAACTCCCATAGCCGATATTTTGAGCAGCCAGTCAAGCTGTTCTCTATAGTGAAGCAGCTTTTTAACCAGGATATAGTTCCAGTCAGCCCAATCAATGTTTCCTGGCAGTATTTCTAGATCGACAATTTTGCCTTGTTCAAATCTGCTTTCAACCCTGGAAAGCTTTGCCCCCCAATTTTTTAGTTTTTCAAGCAAATCATGTAATGGTCTCAGGGGTTCATATTCTCCGTTTCCCTTGGGGTAATAGAGAAAATAAGCATTCGTCAATACGTTTCGCCAGTATTCTTCCTGAACAGGGTCCTCGGAAAGGTAAGCCTGAATCTCTGACTGCCGCTTTTTTAGCTCACCCAAGATGTAGCGTACCGGTTCCGGGATATTCCAAACGGGCCAAGGCATGTCCACCTTAAGCTGATTGTCTTGGGTGTAAATTTTCACCCCCATATTCTTTGCCTGGTTAATTAGGTCACCAATTCCGATATTCATAAAATCACCTGAACCTGAAATTGACTTTATGACATTGATAAGGGTAAACTGTATTCAGGGTTTTTGTTTGTTGCTGCTATTGAGCAGCCTTTTTTTCATATGCCAGGTAATTATTTTCGAGCGAAGGATTGTTAACACTCATCCATCCTTCAAATCCATTCGGCCAGCGAAGTTTTAAAGCATTGGGAATTTTGTCCCCTTTGTAATATGATGCTTCTATGATTTCTACCGGTGCTGAATGTTTATCCCGGCATTTTATGGCTTCTTCTGGTGATCTAAATCCATCTCTTTTGCAAACCGGGCAGGTATAAGTTACGACAGTGATTATTTCCTGCTTGTCCACCTTCTTTTCACCTCCCCCATACAGAAATCAGATATAACTCACGCCAAATATCCTCAGGTGTCTGATTTAATAGCC
>Ga0208825_1001161_pt1 | contig 21125 bp, 13 predicted proteins | sample AD_UKC113_MetaG_FD_184450 | JGI IMG/M metagenome (GOLD analysis project Ga0208825, IMG submission 184450) | Active sludge microbial communities of municipal wastewater-treating anaerobic digesters from Hong Kong - AD_UKC113_MetaG (SPAdes)... | ecosystem: Engineered > Bioreactor > Anaerobic >...
AATTCCTAATTCTAAAGCACTTGTTGATATTACTCCTTTTAAATTCCCTTCAAACAAATTTTTTTCTATTTCTCTTCTTTCTTCTGGAAGATAACCAGCCCTATATGAAGAAATTACATTTTTTAAAGAGGAATTTTTAATTCCCCATATCTGTAAAAGTTCAGTTGCCCTTCTGCTATTTGTAAAAACAATTGTTGAAAGTCCATTTTCAACACTTTTTTTCATCAATTCTATTGTTTGAGTATAAGGAGAGTCCTCAAGTGTATCCCAGAAAACAAAATGTTTTTTCCCGGAAGGAGCAGAATTCTCTTTTATAGATTCAAAATCAAGTCCAACAAGTTGACCTGCAAAACTTTCTGAATTTTTAATTGTAGCAGAAGAAAGAATAAATTGTGGGTTGCTCCCATAAAAATTACAAATTCTTCTTAGCCGTCTTATAACATGAGAAACATTAGAGCCAAAAATTCCTTTGTAAGTATGAACTTCGTCAATAACTACAAAAGAAAGTTCAGAAAAAAATTCCCTCCATAATGAATAAAAAGGTAAAATTCCAATATGGAGCATATCAGGATTTGTAAGAACAATTGAAGGGAATTTTCTTTTGATTTTTTTTCTTATATTTTCAGGTGTATCACCATCATATATTTCTGCTGTTATTGAAGGGAATTTTTTTCTAAAATTTTTTAATGTTTTTAATTGGTCTTGAGTTAATGCTTTTGTTGGAAATATATAAAGTGCTTTTGAATCAGGTGTTTTAAGTATATGGTTAATTACAAATGTATTATAAATAAGTGTTTTGCCACTACCTGTTGGTGTTGTAATTATTATGTTTTTCTTATCATTTAGTTTTTCAAGTCCTTCTTTCTGGTGAATATAAATTTTTTCAATTCCATTTTCTTTAAGATAATTTTTTATTTCAGGACTTATAAAATCAGGTATATCATATTTTTCACCTTTTTTCTCTTTAATAGTTTTAAGATAAACAATATGTTTCTTTAAGTCAGAATTTTTAAGATAATTTAGAAATTTTAAGACATTATTCATTTATTTCCCTCCAGACCAGGTCAGGCAGACCAGGCCCAGTGGAATTTTAATTTGTGAATTTTGTAAGAGGATAATGAAATCCCTTTAAAAATTCAGATGTTTCAATTCTTTTTTTACCTTCCATCTGCAATTGCTTTATTTTAATAGTTCCATTTCCACAAGCAACTTCAATAAAGTCATTTCCAATTTTAATTATTTCTCCTATCATACCAAATTTACCACTTTCTTTTTCTATTTCTGTTTTAAAAATTTTAATTAACTTTTTCCCATTTTTTGTTTCAATATATGTGTAAGCGGTTGGCCATTCAATAACTCCTCTAACAAGGTTGTGTATATCTTTTGCACTTTTTTCCCAGTTAATTTTACCATCTTCTTTTTTTAATTTCCTTGCATAAGAAGGAATTCCTTTTTGTTTTTCACCTCTCTCTCCCTTTTTTATTTTTTCTATAGCAGAAATTAAAATTTTGCTACCTTCATTTGAAAGACGATTTTTTAAAGTAATTGCATCATCATCAGGAAGAATTGGGAATTTTCTCTGTTCTATTATTTCCCCTGCATCTATGTTTTCTTCCATTTTAATAACAGTTATTCCTGTTTCTTCCTCCCCATTTATTAAACACCATTCAATAGGAGCAGGTCCTCTATATTTTGGAAGAAGTGATGGATGTAAATTTATAGAACACAATTTTGGTATTTTTAAGATTTCTACTGGTAATTTTTTCCCATAAGAAATAAGAACAATTAGGTCTGGATTTAATGATTTTAATTTAGAAATAAAATTTTCATCAAATTCTGCTGGTGTTAAAACTTCAATTTTATTTTCTATCGCCCATATTTTTGTAGGAGTTGGTAGAACTTTTTGTCCTCTTCCTTTTGGTTTATCAGGAGTTGTTATAATAGTCAATAAATTAAAATTTTTTTTCAATTCATAAAGAGATGGTATTCCAAATTCGTCACTTCCAAAATAAATTATTTTCATTTTGTAAAAAGTAAAGAGGCAGAAGAAATAATACCAGAGTCAATTCCAAGACCTGCTGGAACAACTTTTACATTTTCACTGAGTTTTTTCATTGCTCTTTCTTTTATTGTTTTTCTTATTGTTTCAAAAAGAATATCCCCTGCCTGTGAAATTCCTCCTCCTATGACTATAATATCTGGATTAAGAAGATTAATAAGAGAAGAGAATAATGCTCCTAAACAAATTCCAACATCAGTCCATATATCCTTTGCAACTTCATCACCTAAATTATATGCATCAGAAATTATTTTTGGCGTTATTTTATTTAAGTTTCCACCAGCAAGTTCATATATTTTTGTTTCTTTCCCTTCTTTTATTGCATTTACTGCTCTTTCAACAATATAATCTCTACCAACAAATCTTTCTATACATCCATAATTTCCACATTTACACTTTTGTCCTTTGTAATCAATTGTGATATGTCCTATCTCAACTGCTGAATATTTTTCTCCTCTTAAAAGTTTTCCATCTTTAACAATTCCTCCTCCAACCCCTGTTCCAAGTGTAATGCATATCATGGTTTTATAACCTTTACCAGCACCAAAAAGATATTCTCCCCATGCAATAGTATTAACATCATTTTCAATGACTACCTTTATATCATATTTTTTTTCGAAAATATCTTTTAAAGGTAAATTATCCCAGCCAGGTAAATTTGGTGCTCCATAAACAATCCCTTCATCATCAACAAGCCCAGGTGTTCCTATGCCAATTCCTATTATTTCATTTTTATTTTCTCCATCAAGGCAAAAGTTGATTGCATTTTCAATCTGTGAAAGGACAATTTCTCTTTTACCTTCCTCACCTCTTGTTGGGAATTGATTTTTCTTTATAATATTTCCCTTATCATCAACAAGCCCTGCCTTTATAAAAGTTCCTCCTAAATCAATTCCAACACATTTCATTTTTTCTCCTCTTTCTTTTTAAATAGTGAAAAGCCCTTTTTTTCTTTTTTTTCTTCTGGTGATTGAACTTCTTTTTTCTTTTCTTCCTTTTTCCGGAAAAGTCCTCTTTTTTCTTTTTTTAAGGGCTGACTTTTCTCCATAGGTTCTTTTATAGGTATTTTTTCTTCTTTTTCTGAAATTTCCTCATATTCAGAATATACACCATATTTTTTAACAAGTTCAATTATATTTGAGTATTGCTGGAAACTTACAGTTTTTGGGACTGAATGGTCTGAATGATAAATATATCCACCCCCTTTTTTAGCAACTTCAAATTTTTTCTTTATTTCCTCTTCAATTTTTGTTAGGTCAGGGTCTTCCATCAATCTTACATCAATTCCACCCATAAAAGAAAGTTGAGCCCCAAATTTTTCTTTTAGTTCAATTAGGTCCATTCCTGCTTTTACTTCCAACGGTTGTAGACAATCAAGTCCAACATCTATAAGAATTGGAATTAATTCTTTTACATTTCCGCAACTATGAAGAAAAACTTTCATACCTTTTGAATGAAAATATTCATATACAAGTTTATCTGCCTGGTAATGTGTTTTCATATATGTTTCAGGAGAAAATAAAGGTCCATTTTTATATCCCATATCATTATAAAGAAATGCTCCATCAAACTTAAATCCATTTTTCATCATAAGTTCAGCCATAATGATTGTAAGTTCTGCTAATGTCATTATCATCTCTTTTACCCAATCAGGGCCTTCTGCCATTGAAATTAAAAGTTGTTCACTTTTTATGTAATTTTGTAAAATATCATATCCATATCCACCAGAAAAACAGCAAAATTTCCCTTCTTCGTATGCTGACACATTACGAGATAAACCACTTGCCCAGTCAACTCTTGTAAAATCAGGAGTAAGCCGTTTTTTTATTTCTTTCCAGTCCTCCTTTTTTGTTATGGGCCAATCAATAACTTCAGGTGTTGTTGAATAATCCCTGTGATTTTTTCTTTTACCTCCATAAGGAGTAGTTGAAATTATGTATTCTTCACTTCTTTCAATAACTTTTACCGGAAATTTAGGAGTTGTGTCTGCACCAAAAAATTCTAATTCATATCCAAAATATTCAGATGGGGTCATATCTTCTGGCAAACCTTCTTTACGCCATCTTCTTATAGTTGCATCCCAGATACTGTCATGAATAGGAACTCTATCAGGTATTTTATGATTTAATGTCCTTAAAATCCTTTCTCTACTTATCATTTTTCCTCCTTTTTATTTTAATTTTTCTTTTATTATTATCATCTAAAATTTCAATTTTTACAAGTATTAACTTTTCAGGTAAATTTTTTTTAATTTTTTCAACCCATTCAATTAAAATAATTCCTTTTCCAATATATTCTTCCCAATTTATTTCTTCAATTTCTCTTTCGTTTTCAAGGCGATAAAGGTCAATATGAAACACAGGTATTTTCCCATAATATTCGTTTATTAAAACAAAAGAAGGACTTATTGCCTGTAAGTTACATAATTTTTTAACAATCCCTTTTATAAAAGTTGTCTTTCCACTTCCCAATTCACCTGAAAAACCAACAATATCTCCTTTTTTCAAACTTTTAGCAAATTTTTCTCCTAATTTTTCTGTTTCGTTTCCAGAATTTGTATAAAAAATTCCCATTTGTTACCTTTTTGTATCTAATGTCCTATTAATATTGCCCATTTTTTTAAATCTGATATCTGAACAAATTTTCCCATTTTTTCTTCTGAAATAGGTAGTATTGTGCCATTTGAATTTTCTGGAGAAGACAATTTGATATTTTTAATATTTTTCTCGTTTATAAAAATTTTTAAATTTTTTATTTCCTCTTTTTTATAATTTATTAAGTGTATAATAAAAGTATTATTTGTTTTATAACCAATATTTAAAACCTGTGGTTCTGTCTTTAGCTCAAAGAACGATTTAACATCTCTGTTAAAAAATAATTTTTCATAATTTTTAATAAAACTATAATAAGACGATACCATCTGTGAAAACTCTGGAATTTCATAAAATGGTGGTAGAACAAATCCAGGATTTTCAGGACTCATACTTGTTGGAGCGCACCACAAAACAGGATTTGCTCCACAGGCGACTGCCTCAGCAATTAAAATCTCATATTCTGAGACATTGTCAGAAGAATATCCCTCTTTCCCTTTTACCCCAATTGTCCTTATTGTCCAAATTGGTTTTTTCCCACCAATTTCTCTGTCTTCTTTTAGTATTTTTAGTAGTTCTTTACCTCTTTGTCCACTTGTCTCATGAAATAAAACATTTTCTCCAGCAGAAAGCAATTTCATATTCTGGTATGTTGGTCCAGAATAATTTGAAGTAATAACAATTTCTTTGTCTGAAGATATTTTTTGAAATATTTCATATGCCTCTTTTAAAAATAATCCAATTTGACCATGTGCCCATAATTTTTGTTCATCTCTTGAAACATTAAATATACTTTTACCTTTTTCTTTTTCAAATTTCTCCTGACAATATTTACAAAAACATGAGGGGCCACAAAATTCATAATATCCTGGATTATCAAATAAAATACCATCACTTCCAATTTTTGCCTCTTTTTTTACAATTTCTAAAAGATAATTTCTCCATGGGGAATTTATACAATTGCAATATCTATGTTGAGAAATATGAGATGGTTGATAATGTTGTGGTTGTCCTTCTGGATTCCTCTGAACCCAATCTTTATGTTCTCCATAATAAAATTTTTCTTCTACACAAACAGAATCAAAATATGTTAGAATTTTTATTCCATACTTATGAACTTTACTAATAAAATTTGAAATTTGTTCATAAGTTCCTTCTGGACACCATCCATTTGAAGTTTCCGGGACTAAATATAGAATAACAACATTTGATTGATAATAATTTGCAATTTTTTCTAATTTATCTATTTCCTGATACCTTACTGCAAGAACTCTTGCATTTATTGCCCACTCTGGAATTATCATTTTATTTTACTTATATTTGAATTACCTTCTTATACATTACTGATTTATAAATTGCATCTAAGACCTTCACTATTCCATAATAATAATTAAATGGGATAATACCTGGTTGATTGTTTAAATATCTTTTAAGCATTTCTTCAAGAAATACATTGTAAACATCCTGGTTATACTTTAATAAATTTGTTATTTCTACTTTATTATTTTTTCTACAACGAATTTCCAACTTGAATATTCTTGGTTTTTCTATATCAATAAGAGTAAAAAGAAAATTTGTAGTATTGATTACAAAGGCAAAGTCACGCCAGTTTCTATCAGTTGGATATCCATAACATATCTCAATCACTCCTCTTTTTCCACTCGCTGTTTCCAGAATAACACTTGAATTATCCTCAATACTTTTTCCATAGATACAATTATTCATACCCGCATAGACAAATTTTGTTTCTTCTTTTGTAAGATAACGAAAAAGGTCAATATAATGTGGACCTTCGTTTATAAATGAACCACCCAAGGCAATTTTCTTATCTAACAACCATTTATTTCTCCAATCAATATATCTCTGAATAGGTCCTGCCATATTACGAAAGTAACAGTGAACTATCTCTCCGATATTATTTTTCTCACTGAATTCTTTTATTGCAAGAATAATAGGACTAAATCTTAAAGGAAGAACCACATCAGTAAAAAGACCTTTTTTATTTGCCTTTTCAGACAACTTTTTCATAATTCCTGCATTATTAGTTATTGGTTTTTCTGTGCAAAGAGGGATTCCTCTTTCAAGAATACTATCTATAATCTCTGGCATTTCACAATGTCTACCAAATGAAAAAACAAAATCTATATCCTCTTTTTTCAGTAATTTATGATAGTCAGAATAAAAATGGCAGGTAAATTCTTTTGCTATTTTTTGGGCTATTTCTTTGTTTTTATCAGAGACAGCAATAATTTTATGTTTTGTTTTTTTGATGAAGTTTAAATACATCCCAGCATGATAATGCCCTACCTCAATAAAAGCAATTTTTAACTCTTTATCCATATTCTCTTACCTTTCAACATAGATAATCTCGCTTTTTCAATAATATTTGTCGCCTGTAAACTTTCTTCCAATCCACACTGTGGAGAAGTTTTATTTTTTACACATTCAATAAAATGTTTTACTTCTGCATAATACATATCATTCTCTTTATATTCTACCTTTTCTTCTCTTCCATTATTTTTATCAAGAATAATGCAATTTTTTTCAAAAGTCGCACGAGCCTTTGTACCTATTACTTCAAAATCAACCACACTTTTCTTAAATATCCAGTAATGTCCAGAAACTGTTGTAACGCAGACATCTTTATGTTTCAAAATTAAAATACTATTATCTTCTGCCTCTTTCAAATGAAAACGAGAACTACCATAAGCATCCACAGTTTCTATTTTCTGTCCAATAAGCCAGGGAGCAAGGTCAGCATAGTGAATACTATTTACAAGTAAAATCCCGCCACCTTTTTTAATATCAGTCCGCCAATTATCTTTAAAATTACTTGCGGCACTGTATCTTGCATTAATATATAATGTTTCTCCTATCACATTAGATTCTATTAACTCTTTAAGTTTAATAAATTTTTGAGAAAAACGAAAACAAAAGCCCACCATCAGTATTTTCCCAGTTGATGAAATAATTTTCCTTAGTTTTTTACCTTCTTTTACCGTAGGAGAAATTGGTTTTTCGCATAGAACACTAATACCCCTTTTTAAAAGATGGGAAGTAACTATTGGCTGTAAATAGGGTGGCATACTCACACTGGCAATATCAGTAATACTTTCATTTATATCTTTATAATCAGAATAAAATTCTGCACCTAATTCTCTGGCTAATTTCTTTCCTTTCTTATTTACATCAACAATTGCACTTATTTTAATTCCTAATTTCTTATATGCACGAATATGATTACCAGCATTCCCTCCACAAGCGCCTATAATTGCTGCTTTCATTATTTTTCCCTCCTATATGAAAAATCAAAAACATTGCTTTAACACGTATCATATTTTTAAGAACTTTCAACTAATTTAAAGTAATTAAAATCCTCAAAAACCAATTATATTTTAATATTTTATAAATAATAGATAAAATACTTTTGATTGAAAAACAAAATTATTTGAAAAATATTCCATTAAAAAGAAAGGTAAAGAGAACAAATTTCATATTATTTTATCCTGCTTTAAATCTTATTTAAAAATTTGGAAAGATATAAAAATATTTTATATTTATTCTTTATAAAAGTTAATTAAATTATTTCCCCAGATTTTTATCCTTTCTTTTAATTTCTCTTCCGGACCTATATAAATAATTTTTATGCCTAAATCATAAAGAGAAAGAGATATTTTATTTGCTTCTTCAATATTCTTTTTATTCATATAATCATAAAAGACAATTTTTTCTTCTATTTCAAATGGTAAAGAAAACTCAACTTCTTTTTTATTCTTATCATCATGGTTAAATATAAAAATTACTTTTTCTTCCCCAATTTCCCAGCCATCTATAGAATAATCATCTTTGTTCTCATCTATAAAAATTTCCCCTTGAATTTTCTTCCCATTTAAAAAGAAATCTTCAAAATCACTAATAATTGTATTTACAACTCCTAAATCAAATAATCTTCTTCCATCAACACTTATCAAAGTATCATAATATATATGATATCCATCACATCCAATTGTTATTGATTTTAATGCCTGGGTTCTTAAAAGTTTATAATTTCTCTGTCTTGCTTCGTTATCTAACCATGGAGTTACTTTTAAATTTCCAACTCTCTTCCTGAAATTTTCCATTTCTTTTTCCCAGTATTTAAGAGTAAGCGGAGATAATTCATACATACTTGGTCCTGCTATATCAATTGAATTATATTTTGAGAGAATCTCCCAATTACATCTATAGTCAGGTTCTTTTATACCTCCATAATTAGCAAATCTTGCATCAGGATTAGCTTGTTTTATTGAATTCTTTATTTTTAAAAATATCTGTGCCTGTTGCCAGGATGCAAATTCTCTCCATTCTTCTTTATACTTTGATTTTATCAATAAAGGGGTTAATTCCTCTTTTTCATCTATTCCAGCATATTTCCTAAATGATTTTATACATCTATCACAAAAACAAATTTCCCATGCATTAGGACCTTCAGTATCATGCCATATATCATTTCCTTTTTCAGTTACAAGTTTTTGAACCATCTTTTTTGTATTTAAAAATGCCTCTTCATCCTCAATCATTAAAGTTGGGCATACTGTATCTATCCCCTCATATTTTGCTTTATCTCCATTAAAAGTAATCGCATAAGATTCTGGATGTTTTTCTAAATATTCTTTATCCCACCAAAACCACCATAAAGATGTCCTAATTCTAAAGCCCTTTTTATTTAATTCATCTCTTATCTCCTTATTATTTACACTTGTTATTAAAATATTAAAACCACTTTTCTCCCAAGAAGAAGCACTTTCTAAAACTAATTCTTTCTTTTTTTCTTCTTTCACAGATGCTTGAAATGGACCAAAATACCAATCAGCAAATACTCCTGATTCTATACTCTTTGGCATTTTTGCATTAAATTCCGCGACAGTTTTTACTAAATATTCATTTTCTTTTTCAACAATTTTCTTTTCGTTATTTTCAATATGAAAATAAATTTTAAATTCTTTTAAATTTGTTTTTCCTATACTAAAAGGTAATATTAAACGTTCATAAATTTTTTCCTCTTCTTGAGATGGAAGTGTTCTAACAGGAATTGGTTTTGAAAATTTTAATTCATACTTTTTGTATTTTCCATATTCCTTATCTATTTCTTCTGCTTTTTCTTCAATCAAAGGGAAAAATTGTCCATAAGAAAAATTGTATTGTCTATCAAGAAATAAAAGTTCTATCTCCTTAGGGACTTCCAATCTCAAATTAAAATTTTGAGGGCTATTTGTATAATTGGCAAATATAAATGCAAACTGCTGGATGGTATTTTCTTTAATATATAGAATTTTATCATAAGAGAGTGGCCAGAGGCGACTTATAAGACCACTATAACCAGTTTTTTTAAATGTTTTTGAATATAAAGGAATTCCAATTTTTGGTGTTATATCAAAATTTATATTGTATCCTTTATCAACATTTGCTTTTTCAAATAAAGAAATAAATTCTCTTCCCCCTTTTTTTAAATTTAATTGGTATATTCTTTCTATTGTTTCATCATCTGGAATAGAAACTAAAATCCTTAATGGTTCTTTTAATATATTTTCCATGTTTATAATTTCACTTTCAATTCCAATATAATCCTTTGATTTTAATAATGTTATTTTTGTAGGATATATCTTAGAGGAAAATATAATTTCACCAAATTTTTCTGGTTGATGAAAACCATTTGTCCCAGAGGTCTCATTCCAAGAACTTAATTCTGAAATATGTCTTCTTTCTCTGCAGATATTAAATTTCCATACATCTAAGTCAACCGGACTACATCCTAAGATAGAAAAGGGGATTACAACTTCAATTGACCAGAAATTATTTCCTATATAACCATTTGCTTTCCATTTTTTAACTATACCTTTATTATCCTGTTTTTCACCTTTTGGGTTTATTATAAATTGGTAATAATCATCTTTACCCTTTGGTTGAATAAATAACTCTATACAGTCATCTCTCCATACATTTTGACTCCCTGTTTTCTCTTCTGCTTCTAAATTTTTAATCTCAGGTTCATAACACTTAACTGCTAAATATATGTTTTCTTTATCATAAAATCCATAAAACTCTGTCTGTGCATCAGCAAAGTATGGACTTTTTAATTCATTCCATTCAAATTTATAAAAATTATTTTCCTTTTTTAATTTCTTCCATATTTCTTCTTCAATTTTCCCATCAATTTCTATTTTTTCTTCTTCATTTATCATTGGGTAAACTCTCTGCTCATCTACAAAAGAATATTGTGAAGGCAAGCAGGGTGTTAAATTTATTTTTTTTACTACTTCTAATGGTATTTCATTTTCAAAAACACCTATTCTCAAACTTATTCTTGATAAAAAGTCCCTCTGAGTTATTTTTATTCCAAGTGTAGGCCCTCTGAAAATTCTAAAATGATGGCAGGCGGCATCAGGGTCAAAATCATAGTCCCTTATAATTATCAATCCATTTTTTTCTTCTGCATTATACCCAATTAACCACCTTGAATTTTTTATTTCGATTGATTTTTCCCAGTAATCACCCAATAATTCAGGAGTTGTTTTATTTTGTTCCCAGACCAGTTCCTTAGAGTCAGATAAATTAAAATAAATATTTGATTCTAAACTAAATCCCTCTTTTTCCCTTTTTATTTCTGCAACATAGTTTATAAATGACTCTTTTTCGTCAAATGTGTAATGTTCAATTACTGAAATATCCGGAAAATTTCTGAAAATTATCAGTTCTACTTTTTCTCTATCTCTGTTGATATAATACTCAAGATTCTGAACACCTGTTGGCAACCAGTAATTAACAACTTCATATTTATCTTTTTCTTTTGTTGTATATAATTTAGTAAAACCAGGAACAATTTCACATATTTTTTTCCCATCTAAATTGATAGAAACAGTTCCATATGCTGATTTTTTATTGAAAATTAAAACTGTTTTTCCTTTTTCAAATGAAATAAAGTCATTTTCTTCTTTAATTGAAATTTCTGAAAAAACAATAAATGGCAAAACAAAAATAAATAAAATAAAACTTCTTATCTTCATTTCTTCTTCCTTTTTTATTTTTTTATTGTAAAATAAGCACAGCAATTTCCAAAGGTTTTATTTCCACAGTTGTTTCTCTAAGTGGGTTAAATTTTTTACCTTCAGGGTAGAAATATCCAGAAATTTCAGTATCCATACCTGGAAAACTAAAACTCAATTTACGTGTTTCATTAGCACTATGGTTGAACAAAATAACTAAATGTTTATTTCCCAAAGTAAATACTTCCCATGAAACATTTTTGCCATAAGGGTTCTTTTCTATTTTAATAATACTATTGTTGTTTTTACCTTTAAGGAAAAAGTCCTCAAATTTAGCAATTAATGCAGTTGCTCTTCCTATTTCCTGGTAATAAAGTCCATCCATCGGTCCCCACCACCAGAATGAAACTCCATCTGCTCCTGAAGCTACTGAACGAAGAATTTGCATACGGATTAAATCAGCAGAAGGTTGCATTGCCGCTCCACGTTCATAGCCAGGAGTTAAAGTAGGCACTGTTTTAACTCTATGCTTACGGGGCAGTGTTCCTTCCATCAATTTTATAAACTCTTTCCATCCACTTACAAATCTATCATCAAGAAATGAAGGACTATTGGAATATCCCGTTGGATAAGCAATATCAATGTAATTGGCAATTTCTTCCCAATTACATCTGTAACTTTCCATAGTCATCTGACCTGGCATCCCAGAATATACTCCCCAAGTTGCATTAGGATTATTCTTTTTTAATTCATTTCTTATAACTTCTGATAACATACTGGACTGATGTGTTGCAAATAAGATCCATTCATTTGCATATTTCTCTTTTATCCCTCGTGGAGTAAGTTCTTCTTCCTGAGAAATTTTTGCAAATTTTCTAAACTCATCTAAACATCTTTTACAAAAACAGACATCCCATGCCCCTGGACCCTCCAAGTCCCAAATATAACCATCAGTTATTCCGTTAGTGACAGATTGAGAAAATCCTTTAATAGATTCACGCAATACCTCACCATTGTTTTCTAACAGAATAGTAGGACAGATGCGCGGTAAGGGGCTACTGTCTCTGACTCCATTAAAAGTAATAGCGGTATGTTCAGGATGTTCCTTTAAATATTCATTATTCCACCAAAACCACCAGAAATTGTTTATTATTATCATATGGTATTGTTCTTTTGCCATATCTGAATAATATGACTTATCTGTTTCCACACTTATAGAATTAAATCCTGCTTTTTGTAAAGTATCAAGATATGGTTTCCAAATAGATGGGCATGTGTTGAATGTCCATAGCCAATTATGTATCAAAATATTTTTGGGTTGTTTTCCCTCAATATTAGGAAGTGTAACTAGATACATCATATTTTCTTCTTCTTCTATCCCATCTGCTTCTAATTTAAAATATGCAGGTATTTTTTCCCCGGCGGAAAATACTCCATTCTCTATTGTAAAAAACAATACTAAACTATTCTGGAAAAAACGCACTTTTTCTATGCGTGAAGGTGGTATATTCTTTTCAAGGTTAAATGTATACTTATGATAAATTTGCCCATTTTTTGATTCTTCAGAAATATTCCATGAGGTAACATTATTATATCTTTCTGGACCTATTAGAAGAGAGCCCATTGGGTCAAGGATTTTAACACCAGAAGGAACAGATACTACAAATATAGGATTAGTTATTTGCCTTTTATCAGGAAAATGATTGGCAAAAAGAAAAAAACAATGTTGCGCAGTATTAAGTGCAATATAAAGATTCCCACCTCTCATCTCAGGTGGCCATGCCACAGACACAAGTGACTCAGAATAGGTTTTAATGGGGAATTTAAGTTCATAGAGAACTTTTTCAGAATCTTTTATAACAGCAGACAAATTGTAAAAACCTGGCTTTTCTATAGAAAGGGGAAATGTTATCTTTTTTGTTTTATTCCCAGTGATACTTATTTCCTTATTACTTTTAATAAAAACATCTTCTCCTTTTGCAATAGTTAAAAATATAGACAAATTTTTTGTATCGCCATCTATCGCTTTTAAAGAAAATGTAATATCTTTAAATAATTCTCCAAAAGTAACCGCTTCAAGAGTTACTGGTTTCTGACCAAATGAAATAAGTCCAAACTTATCTGGTTGATTAAAATCTCCCCCGACATAATTCCAATGACTTAATTCCCCTTTAGGACGCTGTTCTCGGTTCAAATTAAATCCCCATATTTCGCCTTCTCCTGGTTTATTCACATCAAGCAGACGAAATGGAATAGATGCTTCAACAAACCACTTATCTTTACCTATAGTTGTTGCTACTTTCCAATCTAACCCTTCTTCCCCTATTGCAGTTACCCTATCAATTCGAACAGAAAGATTATCCTGTCGTGTTCCTATGGGATTAACAATAAAATGTAATGCTTCTTTTTCTGTAAAACCAGGGTCTATAAATATTTCTAAACAATCATCCTGCCAAACATTATCATTTCGTTTAGTTCTAACTTTTCTTATAAATGGTATTTGACTCTCTAACATTTCCGCAGCAATATACAAATTATTATCATCATAAGCAATATATCCTATTGTCTGTTCAGTTGCCAATTTCCCATTTGTAAGTGTGAAATCTCCAAGTTTTGCTGCTTTCTGCCATGCTTCATCATTTAAAACTCCGTCTATAATAGGAGGGATTTTTATATAAGGAACATCGGATAAACGCCGAGAGGATAAAAGAAATTTTTCTTTCTCATTTTCTTTAGTAGATTCAGATACTTTCTCATTTTTCTTTTCAATTCTTTGTTTGAGAAGATTCTCAAGAACATCAGCATTATCAATATCTGTAATAACAACTACATCCATTCTGCCAGTTGCTGTTGGAATATTCTTGTCTATGGGCTTTTGTAAATAAATTGAATAGAAAGTTTCTCCAATACTATTGGAAAACTTACCTATCAGCACCCATGTCCATTCATCAGGTTTATCAGTGTGAAACCACCCAAAAGCCCTTTTCTTTTCACTATTTTCATACAAATACCAATTAGCAGGAACATCACTTTGTACTCTTGTCCATACATTATAAGTTTTCCCATCCTGAGGGAAAGGTATACCCATAACAAAATGATACCATGTTTTACCTTCCACAAATGCTCCACCACTTGCTGAATTACTTCCTACTATATTTGAATTACCTTTGAAATCTTCTGCCTCAAACCAGTGGACTGTATAACCATTTGCAAAAAGCACCTGACAAAACAGAAACATAAATAAACAAAGAACTTGTTTCATTTATATCTCCTCGTATAATGTTCGTAAATGAGCATATATAAGTATTTTAAAACCACCCAGAATACCAATAATATAGTCGTGTTGATGCATGTCCTGATGGATTATCTGTGGCATTTTTATACCATAAATCATTAGTGGATAATGATTCACAATGGCCGTCAACCATCAAAACATTTGTCATACCATGATGCCTTGGTGAAAAAGTTCCCCAGGTAGAAGGTGTAGCATAAGGTGGCCAAACAGTTGAATCATATTCTATATAACCTCCAGAAGTAGAAGTATATATCTGGTCAAGAGATGGGTTATATTCACCTTTTGGATCTGCATTATATTTTCCATCACATACCATAACAATTCTTTCCTGGTGTCTTACTTTTGAAAGTTTAACTGGTTTAAATGTATCTTGGGTTGTAGGATATAACCAATAATCCCTAAAAAAATATACGCTAATTCCATAGGAAGGACCTGCATACTTTGCTCTTTGACTTGGGCATCTCATCGGACCTCTTGAACCACCGTATTCGTATTGAGCATCTTTATAACCTAAATAAGGAGCAAGTGCTCTATGAAGACACCTTTTTGGCCAACCATAGGGAAAATATTCATTATAATCATTTAGATACATATACATTGCGGTCCCTATTTGCTTTAAGTTGTTCATACATACAGCAGACCTTGCTCTCTCTCTTGCTTGTGATAAAGCAGGTAATAACATTGATGCTAAAATCGCTATAATCGCTATTACCACAAGCAATTCAATGAGAGTAAACCCCGTCTTTTTTCTCATTCTTATCACCTCCTTTGTTCTCCCTAAACTCCTTCCTTTTTCAAAGGAAGGTTGGGATGGATTTAAAAATCTCCCCTCGCCCCTTCCGCCACAAAGCATGTCGGACAGATGCTTTGTTAAAGAGGGGAACTTCTTTCTTATTTCTCTTACCATTTAACACCTCCGTTTCCGCCATAAAGCGCGGCGGATGCTAAAATACACTTTTTCCTCTCTCTTTATTAAAGAGGGGAATTTCTTATCATTTTCTCCTTTTCATCACCTCCTTTTCACACTTTCTCTTATTATAAGTTTTGTTTCAAGGATTACCTGTTTTCTTTTTTTATTCTTTTTTTTCTTTTCTTCTTCAAGTATTTCAAATCCTTTTTTTGCCAATAATTCAATTGGTTGATAAATTGTTGTTAATGGGGGAGTAATATGTGAACATATTGGGAACTCATCAAAACCTATTAAAGAAATATCATCTGGTATTTTTTTATCTGCTTTTTTTAAAGCATCTATTAAGTACAAAGAAAGAGTTATACCACCAGTTATAAATGCAGTTGCTAAATTTTTCTCTTTTAAATTTTCCTCCAAAATTTTTTCTACCTCTTTTGACCAGTCAAAATTACTTTCCAGAATTACTTCGTTATGTTGTATTTTCCTTTTTTTACAATAATTCATAAATTCTTCATATCTTTCATAAGTATCATGACTTTCAATACTACCTCCAATAAAAAATATATTTTTATGTCCAAGAGAAATAAGATATTCAACTGCCTGTCTCATCCCACCTTTATTATCAGAAGCGACATAGTTTATATCTTTTCTTTCTAAATTTGCTCCAATTACAACAGATGGGATTGAATATTTACTTAACCTATTTATAAGTTCATTGTCATTTCTTTTTGGATTTAGAACTATAATTCCAGAAGATTCTTTCGTCACTTCTGCATATTCTATTTCTTCTTTCTGCCAGTTTTTTAAGAGTATTGTATATCCATTTTTTGTTGCTTCTTTTCTTAACTCTCTTAATAAAATATCTTCATAAGTATTTTGGGATATTTCTGATTCATTGTGAAAATACCATGGAGAAAATACAGTAATTTTTTCTATAGATAATTGTTTATTGTTAATAAATGTACCTTTCCCAGGAATTCTATATAAAACGCCCTGATTTACAAGGTCAAAAATTGCTCTTCTTACTGTTCCTCTACTTACTTTAAATCTCTCTGCAATTTCTTCTTCCGGTGGAATAATTTTATCTTTAAAATTTTCTTCCTTTAATAATTTTTCTATTTCTTTTCTTATTTTATAATGCAGACTTATTCCGTATTCCCTTTTTATTTTCATATTCATTTTTATAATGTTTAAATGTTTATACATATAATAAAACAATAAAAATTTTTTGTCAAGTTTTTTGTTATTGATTGCTAAATAAGAATATTTCTTGAAGACAAAGTTAAGATATTTTTTTATTCCTATATTTTCACTTTACTTATAAGACTATTTTTTGCTTTATTTAACTTTGTTAGTTGAAATCAAATTTTTTATTTTTTAGTTTGTTATCACCTTGTTGTTATCTCATATCATTGTTTTATTTTTTTTATAAATAAGGTAAAATAGTAATAGGCCTGTTCCGTGCGCAAAGATAATGAACTCTTGAGCCAACACCTATATTAGAGGGAGCCAAGTTCGGATAGTGCCAACATGTCCGCAAAGTATTATGGCGGAAAGTTGAAACTATTCGGGGAGGTACCCACTTTTAAATACGGGTCTCAAAGAGTTAAATCTTTACGGCGGAACGGGCATTTTAATTAAAATAAAAAACTGTAATTTATGGTAAAATATATTCAGGGGCAGGTGGCCGAGCGGACAATGGCAGCAGACTGTAAATCTGCCGGCATTAGCCTACGGAGGTTCAAATCCTCCCCTGCCCAAGAGTATTGATTATGCGGGGTTGGTTTAATGGTAAAACGTCAGCCTTCCAAGCTGAGAATACGGGTTCGATTCCCGTACCCCGCTATAAAGAGTAAAAACAAAGGGTATTTGGGAAGACAAAAAAAAAGGATAATAAATTTCGTATTCTGAAAAGGTATGGGAAAGTGGACTTTCCCATATTTATAATAATGTATTTTCGTATTGGGGGTATCGTTGGGAAGAGGGGAAGCACCCCTGTCCCAAGAGCGAAGGCGACGAATACGGGTTGATTCCCGTACCCCGCTATAAAGAGTAAAAACAAAGGGTATTTGGGAAGACAAAAAAAAAGGATAATAATTTCCGTTTTCTGAAAAGGTATGGGAAAAGAGTAAAAGCAACGAATACGGGTTTCCGCCAAAAGACGCGTCGGATAAACTATATCCCTTACCCCGCTATAATATGAAGGAGATAAAATGAAAGTTGAAATAATAAAAAAATCAGAATTAGGTAGAGAATTGAATTTTATAGTTGAAAAGGAAGTTGTTGATGAAACAAAAAGAAAAATATTAGATGAAATAAAAAAAGATGCTGAAATAGATGGATTTAGAAAAGGGAAAGCACCAGATGACTTGATAGAAAAAAAGTACTCTTCAGCAATTCAGGAACAACTTTTGAGAAAATTAATCACAGATTCATATATAAATGCAATAAAAGAAAATAATTTTAATCCTATTGTTGAACCCGATGTTTATGATGCGAAATTTGATGATAATGGAAATTTATTGTTTAAAATATACATAGAGGAAAGACCGGATGTCAAAATAGAGAAATATAAAGAAATACCTGTAAAAAAAGTAAAACCAAAAGAAGTTACAGAGAAGATGGTTGAAGATGTTCTTAAAGAATGGGAAAAAACGCCTGAAATGAAGGTTTCTCTTATAGACATTGAAAAAAGAAAAGCGTGGAAGGAAAAAGCAAGAGAACAATTAATTGCTTATAGTAAAGCAAGAGCAGAGATGGAAGAAGAGAAACAGTTATGGGATGAACTTATGAAAAATATAAAGTTCCCTGTTCCTGAAAAACTTGTAAATGAAAGAGCAATAAGATATACAGAAGAACAATTAAAAGCAATGAATCTTGAGAATAAATCAAAAGAAGAAGTTGAAAAAATAGCAAAAGAGATTTTTCAAAAAGTAAAACCAATGGCAGAAGAAGATGTAAAAAAATATTTTATTTTGGAAAAAATCAGCGAATTAGAAAATATAAATGTTGATGAAAAAGATGTGGAAGAAAGAATTGAGCATATAAGCAGGGTTATAGGACAACCATATGAAAAAATAAAAGAGCAGATAGAGAAAAATGGTGAAATGGAAAATTTAAAGGAAGAAATAAAAATTGATAAAACATTCAGGTTTATAAAGGAAAATGCAAATATGATAGAAAGAATTATCTTACCAGGAGAAAAATAAAATGGAAAAGAAAAATGAAATAAAAAATCAGGTTATACCATATGTTATTGAACAAACAGAAAGAGGAGAGAGAGCATATGATATTTATTCTCGACTTCTGAAAGATAGAATAATTTTTATAGGTACTGCTATAACGGATAATGTAGCAAATGTTGTAATTGCACAATTTTTATTCTTACAGAGTGAGGACTCAGGAAAAGATATACATCTTTATTTAAATACGCCTGGCGGAGCAATTACTGCTGGGCTTGCAATTTATGATACAATGCAGTTTGTTTCCTGTGATGTTGATACTTATTGTATTGGACAGGCAGCAAGTATGGGAGCAATTTTACTTGCAGGTGGAACAAAAGGAAAAAGGTTTTTATTGCCCCATAGCAGAGTTATGATTCATCAACCATGGGGAGGAGTTGAAGGGACTGCAACAGAAGTAAATATTCATACAAGAGAAATATTACGGCTTAAAAAAATTGTAAATGAAATTTTATCTTTACATACAGGACAATCAATAAAGAAAATAGAAAGAGATACTGAAAGAGATTATTTTATGAGTGCAGAAGAAGCAGTGAAATATGGAATTAGTGATAAAATTATACAATCAGAAAAGGTAAAGAAACTATAAAAATAAAAAATGGCTATAATTAAAAAGAAAATTGTTAAAAATAATAATCCTGCAATTCCATTAAGAGACCTTGTTATTTTTCCAAATATGATTGTACCTCTTCTTGTTGGAAGAACTCGCTCATTAAATTCAATTGAAGAGGCATTAAATAATGACAAATATTTAATTGTTGTTTTTCAGAAAAGTCCACTTATTGAAGAGCCAACATTTGATGATATACATTCAACAGGAGTTGTTGTAAAAATTATGCAGAGTATAAGAGAACCAAGTGGAACGATGAAAATTCTTGTTGAGGTTATTAAAAGAGTAAAAATTAAAAATTTTATAAGTAATAAAAAATATTATATTGCAACAGTTGAAGAAATAAGGGAAGAAACACAGGTAAAAGATAAGGAAACAGAAGCACTTATGCGCCTGCTGCTGGAACTTGTTGAAAAATATATTGACCTAAATCCTTCTGTTCCAAAAGAAATCTATAGCACAATATCTGTAATAGAAGAACCATCAAAACTCTGTGATACAATTGCAGGTTATTTACCATTACAAGTAAAAGATAAATTAAAAGTTCTTGAAACTATACCAGTAAAAGAGCGGTTGAAGGTTCTTATTGATATTTTCAATAATGAAATTGGTATACTTGAAGTTCAGAAACAAATACAGGGAAAAGTTATTAAAAAAATTGAGGAGACTCAAAAACAATATTTTCTTACTGAACAATTAAAAGAAATAGAAAAAGAGTTAGGACAGGAGGGAGAAGGTCCTGAAATAAAACAATTAAAAGATGCGATAACAAAGGCAAAAATGCCAAAAAATGTAGAAGATAAAGCACTGGAAGAATTATCCCGCCTATCTAAAATGATGCCTATGAGTCCTGAGGCAACAGTTATCAGAACATATTTAGAATATCTTATAAATTTACCATGGAGTGTTTCAACTGAAGATAATACAGATATTTCAAATGCAGAAAAAATATTGAATGAAGACCATTATGGGCTTGAAAAAGTTAAAGAAAGAATTTTAGAATATCTTGCAGTAAAGAAAAAGACGGATTCTTTGAAAGGACCGATTTTATGTTTTGTTGGACCTCCTGGAGTAGGAAAGACATCATTAGGAAAATCAATTGCAAGGGCTTTGGGAAGAAAATTCGTTAGGATTTCCTTAGGTGGCATAAGAGATGAGGCAGAAATAAGAGGACATAGAAGAACTTATATAGGTGCTTTACCAGGTAGAATTATTCAGTCATTAAGAAAAGTTGGAGTGAACAATCCTGTTTTTTTACTTGATGAAATTGATAAAATAGGAACTGACTTCAGGGGAGACCCGTCTTCTGCACTTTTAGAAGTTCTTGACCCTGAACAAAACCACTCTTTTTCGGACAATTATTTAGAAGTGGAATTTGACTTATCTAAAATTTTAT
>Ga0208825_1001163_pt1 | contig 21100 bp, 23 predicted proteins | sample AD_UKC113_MetaG_FD_184450 | JGI IMG/M metagenome (GOLD analysis project Ga0208825, IMG submission 184450) | Active sludge microbial communities of municipal wastewater-treating anaerobic digesters from Hong Kong - AD_UKC113_MetaG (SPAdes)... | ecosystem: Engineered > Bioreactor > Anaerobic >...
GGTCCTGGTAGTCCTGGTAGGCGTTGCGAACGGTGTTCGCTGCGCTCTGCCAAGCAGCACCAGTAGTCGCAGCGGCAGTGTTGTTTGCCGTCGTCGCGGCGTTGTTTGCCGCGATGCTTGCGTTCTGTGCGTTCGTTGCCTGACCTGCAGCAGCATTCGTAGCTGTGGTGCGCTGGTTCAGCAGGTTCTGCCAGCTCGTCTGGGCAGCTGCAGCGCGAGCGGCTGCTTCCTGCTGGGCCTGGCTGATGTTGAACTGCTGCACGTTCTGGGCGGCCGAGAGGTTCGCGGCTTGAGCTGCGTTGCGGGCGGCAACGTTGTTCGCGTTGTTCGTGTTTACCGCCATGTTGTTGTAGCGGTTGATTGCGTCCTGCGCCTGCGCCTTCTGCGCGTCCTCATTGAAGGACTGGTTGCGCATGTTGCTGCTCAGCGTGGCGGAGTTGTTGATCGCGTCCATCCGGCGCTTCTCGGCGTCAGCTGCCACCTGCAGACCGGCGTTGGCACCGCGCGTTGCGGCTGCTTGGTTCGCCAGCAAGCGCTGCGCAAGCTCCACCCCTGAACCACCAACACCGCGACGGGCAGCGTCCTGGGTGATTGCCTCCTGAGCACCGCGGGACGCGGTTGCCTGCTGGTCCTGGATCTGGGCAAGTGCTGCGCGGTCCTGGGCGGTGAGGCCACCCTGGTCAGCGATCTGCTGCATCTTGGTCAGCGCCATGTTCTGGGCTGACAGGATCGCAGGAGGAATTGTGATGCCGGCCATCGAGGAGGCCTGCTGCATCTGTACAACTGCGTCCTCAGGCGTGAGCTGTCCAACAAGCACCGCCTGCTGGTAGGGCTTGATGAACTCCTGCAGGTTTGGAGGAGTCAGCGCTGAGAGGTTGGCGATCTGCTGCTCAAGCGTCTGCTGCGCGCGCTGAAGCCGTGCCTCAGAGATTGCTGCGCGGTTGTCGGCCTGGTCAGCGGCGCTGCTGGCCGCATCTGCAGACATGTAGGAGCCAACGAGGCCAACTGCCGCTCCTGCTACGATACCCCATGCGTGGGCATAGCGACCAACAAGTTGTCCCTCGTCATCGACGATCTGCTTGCCGTACTTAGCACGGCTGTGCTTGTCAAACATCGTGTTTCCTCCGGCCATTAGCCCCGTATTTCTCTCGCCGAGCAATCCAGCTCAACCGCGTCTTCTCGCTTAGAGCTGCTCGTGCCTCATCTGACATTTCAGAGCGGTAGTTGCCATTGTACTTATCTCGCCTGCTCTGTGTCCTCTTCTCAACGTGATCTGGCGAAAGTTTCTGCCCTCTAAGCTTAGCGTTAGGGCCAACTTTCAATCCCTTCTTCCAGCTTGTCCAACCGCCTTTGATCACGCCAGATTGCCCATCTCCACCGTCTGTTGCATTGAAGAGCGACCCCTTCTGCTTGTCGTCCCGCCCAATAGTAGCAATCCAGAAGATCTCGATGGCCTTGGCTGAAAGCTCAGAGAGACCGTCGAGCAGAATGATTGGCTGTGGGTCAAATCCTTCTCTGATGCGCTTCTTGAGCATGTTATCAAGACGCCTATTGTGGCTTCCACGAAGGTGGCTCCAGGCACGGGATTTCTTGCCGAAACCTACATACCTTTCAATCCCCGTCTTGGGATCACAGTAGAGATAGATGTAGCTCATGTGAGTGCAGCGACCTTGGTCACCGCCAGGCGGTGATCGGTCTCTGGAATGATGACGCGCTGACGAACTTCGTCCTCATCGCGCTTGTTATCTGGGTCTGGATGCACGTTCGCAAACCAGCACTCCTCGTGCGTTAGCACCATCTTCTTCTCTCCTGCCGGGGTCACGCAGTACATCGGCGCGGTGACCCTGGTGAGCTCTCCGGTCCGTGGCTCGGTGATCGTGCAGCTTCCCTTGAGAAGAAGCGTGATGTGCTCCGTCCCATGGCACTCACCAACCACGACGGTGTCAGCTGGAACCTTCAGCACCCGGAGGTACACCCCGTGCGCCCAAAGGTGCTCGGTTTCCGTCTGCACAGGCGCCTGCTCCTTGAGCTTGTCCTGCACCATGTAGATGTGACGCTGGCTGAGGCGACCGGCCAGCGCCACTGCTTTGGGCTCAACAATCGTCACCTCACTCATACAGCCCCTTCCAGCACCGCGTTGCATACCTCTTACTTACAGCCAGGCCTACGCAGGTCAGCGCCGCAACCCACAGGATGGTGTGCGGGGCAGCCATGAGGGCCTTCGGGCGAAGGCGAAGGAGGTCCGTTGCCTGCTCAAAGCCCCACTTGACGTACCTGCGAGCGAGACCGCCCTTCCGGAGCGTCGGAACGAGGACCTTGGAGCCGACGACCTGGTAGCCACGGCGAAGGGCCTCACCCAGGAACGTGTCGTGCAGCGTTTCCTCGCACCAGGCAACCAGGTCGCCCTTCTGTGAAGCCGTCCAGTCCCCGGAGGCAGTGAGCGCAGTTGCGACAACGCAGCCAGAGCCACCGCCGCCTCCGCCATCTCCAGCACCGTCATCACCACCATTGTTTCCTGAGCCGGCCGTTGAGCCAATTCCAGCTTCACCCATTCCAGATCCACCGATGCCACCTGCGGCGTCGGCACCTGAGCCAGTTGAGGAGCTTGCGGAGTCGCCTGAGCTGCTGTCACCACCTGGTGAGCCTTCAGACGTTCCATCACCCCCACCGCCACCGTCGTATGGGGATGGAGCTGGGAACACCGGAGCTGGCGCTGGGGCGGGTGCAGGAACTGGGGCAGGAGCGACAGGAGCAGGCGTGTTAGCCAGCACGTTGGCGTTCAGTGCCGCGAGGGCGCGGTCGTAGTCGAACTTGTACGCGTCGCTGGCAGCTGCAGGCGTGTAGGTGCTGCGGCCAGCAAGACCGGCAAGCACGTTCAGGCGCTGCGCCAGCTCAGGCGTAAGCTGCGTGTTCGCGTTGATCGAGTCAGGCGAGCCTGGGGTGAAGTATCCCGCGAGGTCAACCTTTCCACCACCAAGCTGGTAGTTCTGCTGGATGAGCGTCTGCAGCTGGCGAGCCTGATCTTCAGTGAGGCCGGCCTGTTCCCAACCAGGAACAAGCGCCATTGGTGCTGGGGCTGGCGTTGGCGCTGAGGGGGCAGGAGCTGGTGCTGGGGTAGCAGCAGGAGCTTGCTCACCCGTGTTTCGAACTGGCTGAATGCCTGGACGAACTGCCTGAGTGGTTGCCCTACCAGTGCTCTGAACCGGAACATCCTGTGCAGTTGCGCGCGTGGGAGGCGTAGGAATCGTTGCGCGGCCCTGTCCAAAGTTCGCGATGTTGTTCAGGTACGTCGTGATGGCGTTCTGCTGGTCAATGAGCTGCTGGCGCCGTGCGGCGGCAGAGGCAGCAAGAGCGGCGTTCTGCTGGTCAAGGTACGTGTTGATCAGACCGAGGGACTGGTTGCGGGTTGCCGCGTTCGTGGCCTGTGCGTCAGTTGCCAGGTTTCCTGCCTGGGTCTCGGCGGCATTGACGCGACCAGACAGAGGAGTGGCACCTTGACGGGCGCTCTCGATGCCGGTAATCGCGTCCGGGTTGGCGTTTACGAACGCGCTGTTCAGGCGGCTCTCGCCAGCGGTCATCGGACGGCCAGTAAGCTGGCGAATGTACTGAGCGCGACCTGCCTGCGTGCGAGCAAGCTCGGCTGCGTCGGTTGCCTGCTGGACCTCCTGGTCGATCGTCTGACGGGCTCCAGTGTCAGCGAGCTGGCGCGGACCGCCGTAGGTTCCACTGAGACCGCGCGTTACCGCGTCGCTCACGTTTCCGGTGTTGATGGTCGCGTTTACCGCGTCTGGGTTGAACACGTTCGTGTTCTCTGAGACCTTCTGCGAGAAGTCCCTAGAACCAGTGTCGATCGCCTGGTTGGCCTGGTTCACTTCATTGGAGACATCACCTGCGATCTGCTGGCCAAGGGCCTGTCCACCCGCGCGGTTGGCGGCGCTGGCGAGGTAGGTGTTGATGTTCGTGAAGTTTGAGCCAGAGCTCGTCGGCGTTGGACGCGCAACCACTGAGCCTGCTCCCACTGCACCTGTTCCGCCGGCGGCGCCGGTTGAAACTGCGATGGGCTTGGTCGGGTCTTGGTCCTGTGGTGCTGCTACGTAGGCCATGTTCTTCCTTAGATCACCAGGAACGTGATCGAGTATTTAGTGCCAGCCGCTAGGCCAGGCACGTAGGTAATGACAACGCCCCCGTCGTACCTCCACTGAGGTGTTCCAGTTGAGCCAAGGAACGGGGTTCCATCGGCGTGCGTAATGCTGGTGATGAGGACGGCGTTTGGGAGAGAGGAACCAGACCAGGAGAAGGTAATGTTCTCGAAGGTGCCTGTTGCGTAGCCGGCCGCAGTCGTAAAGTTCGTAGTGTACTGCCGGGCCTGGATGTTCTCACCAAGGGCGATGTTCTTCGTGAAGAGCGCCTGAGTCTGCTCCATGAACTGCTGAAGCGGGATCAGGAAGCGGCCAAACCAAGCAGGCGCCTCCTGGTAGTCCTCGCGGGACATGCGGCTGAAGATGGGCGGCTTCATTACTCACGGGAGCTCGGCTTCTGGCGCGAGCTCATGTTGCTGAAGGTCAATGAGATGCCAGCCAGCTCCAGCGAGGAGAAGGCCTCGCTCAGGGACAGGGACACGGAGAGCCAGTTGCTGCGCATGGCCTGCTTTGGCACGGCGGCACGGAGACGGGCACGAGCGGACTGCGATACGCCCCAAGGCTGAGTTCCCCAGGCAAAGGCACCCCAGCCACCGGTTCCACGAGGCGGGACCATGGTGATCGAGAGCGGCTCAGCCGTGGTGTCAGCGAAGAAGCCAACGCCGAGGGTGCTGAAGTCCGTTGCACGGAAGATAAGCGAGGCGTCAGCCCAGTGCTTCATGTTCCCTGGGAGACCAGCGTCGAACTGGTTCGTCTCCATCTGGACGTCGATTGGGCGGTACGCCGTGGCGGTTCCAGCCGTCCAGTCCTGCACGGTATCAACCGTGACCTGGGTTGAAGACACGACCTCGGTGATGATGGCCTGCGCGATGTTCTGCTGCAGCGTGTACCCAGCCATCAGGTCCGCCGTGCTGGAGACGTTTACGGTTGTGCCGGCTGCGGACGTGATGTTCACGGTGTACTGCTCATCCGCCTGGTCCGAGAGCGTGAAGTTCTTGCGCTCCTGGAAGACGTAGGAGGTGCTGCTGTTGGCGGCGAGGCCACCGATGTAGAGCCGGTCGTCGTCCTTCTTGACGATGCCACACGAGGCAGGCTTTGTCCAGCGCGTCCAGTCCCCAGTCAGCACGTTGTACACGAAGGCCTGCGTGGCGTACGTGTCAGCGGTGGTGCTGATGGTCCAGAGGATGTACTTGCGGTCGCTCTCGTAGCCAACGGCGAAGGTCTCGACCGGGAAGTTCGGGTACAGCGCCGAGGAGAGCTCCAGGAGCTGGCGCTCAATCGGACGAGACACGATCTGAGCTTCCGTGTTGGAAACTGCGACGACGCCCTGCGTGGAGAAGAAGAAGACCTTGTTCGTCAGCACCGCGACCGAGTGCGGAGCGATGATGCGCACGGTGGTGTCCAGCGGGACCACCTGGAAGTTGCTGCTGTCGCTGCCGTAGATGCGGAACACGCCGTCCGTCTTGAGCACGATCACGCCGTCCCGGAGTGGGACCAGGCGCTCAACGCTCTCCTCTGGAGAGCCGATGTCGAAGTACTGCAGGATTGGAACAGCCTCTGGCTCCTGGAACTTCGAGAAGTACACGCGGTTGGGCTTTACCTCGTTACGGGAGGTGTTGTTGTAGTTGCTGCCTGAGCTTGGCAGCACCGGGCGCCACGAGGTGGTCCGAGAGGACACGACGGTGAAGGCGGTCTCGGACAGGTCAGTGCGGGTGAAGTACATCGCACCCGGGGTGTCCTCGAAGCCGCTCGTGTAGTACGCGTCGATGAAGGTGTTGCCTGAGTAGGCGTTCAGGACGTTCACGATGCTTCGTGCAGTCGCGTCGATGTTCTCCGCGGGCGTCAGGGCCGTCTGGACAAGAAACTGACCAGCTGCTGCGTTCTCGACCGCCTTTCCAGTGAGCACCACGGTGTTTGTACCGTCGCTGATCGTCAGCGTGTCATTGACCTGGATGCCGTCAGGCGCTCCAACAGCGATCAGCGTCACAAAGAGCGAGTGCTTGGTGCGGGTGTTGCCGTAGAAGGCCGTGTTGGAGTACACGCAGGCAGTGGTAGCGAACGGTGGCTCCGTGTTGGCAGACAGGATGCCCTGGGTCGTCAGGGAGGGTGCGGTGTAGATCGTTACGCCTCGCAGGTCATCAGGCGTGCTGTCCGTGATCGTGACTGAGCCAGCGGTGATCTCACCCGCGGTCGGGGAGTCCTCGTACACGAGCTGGAGCTCGTCATCAGGCTCATCTGCAGCGGTTGCCGAAGGACCAGAGCGGTAGACCTGGTAGAAGAAGTTCGTCGTGACGCGCTGCGGGATGAAGAAGGTCAGCGAAACGTCCCGGTCACCACCCGAGGTGTTTGAGACGATGATGCGGTCGCTCGGTGCGCCCAGAATGAGGTTCTCGTTCACGTCCCGGTAGCCCCAGACCACGCGGTAGGCAACGTTTGTGTTCGTGCTCATGAAGCCACTTGCACCAGTCACCACGCCGGTTCCGCCGAGGCCACGCGGAGCACCCGCCTGCACCCACGAGCCGGCGATCTCAGCGAGCTTGTAGATCCCGTTGTCCGTTGCGATGTAGAGGTTCTTGTTTGCCTGGAACGAGGACAGGTGGTCATCAACGCCCTGCGCTGGAACGTACGTGCCGCTGTAGGCCGTCCACGTGCTGCCATCACCGCTTGTGTCGTACTTCAGAACGTTCGCCGCGTCCCGCGTGATGAGCGTGTCCTTGTAGTCGAGGATGTCTCGCACCTCAACCGTGCCACTTGGTGAGCCGTACTGCGTCAGGCCACGCCGGGAAGACACAATGCTGTCCCGGTTGAGCACGATGTTCGCGCAGCTGTTCAGCGTGATGCCCGCTGGGACCTCGCTGAACGTGTTTGGGTTCGTGAAGAGCCCGTGGATCTTTAGGCTCAGGACCTGTGGCTTTGGACCAGACATTCGGTTTCCTTACCAGCGGAAGCGGCGCGTGATTGGGCGAGCCACGATCTTCTGTGGGTTGCCAGCGATGCGGTCGCTCACCATGTTCAGCAGCATCGTCTTCATGCTCTCGGCCTTCTGCACGGAGAGCTTCCAGCCTTCCGTGTCGCCAAGCGCCTGGAGGCACCGGCAGCCCGCGAGCTGGCTCAGCAGGTACAGGGCCTCGATGGGCACGAACTGCACGACTGGGCTCTCACCTTGGCGAGCCAGGTAGTCTCCCACCTGCACCTCGGCGATCACGGCTGGGTCAAGCTCAATGACCGGCCCGGTGATGTTCACGATGGGAGTGCTCTGGACGCGAAAGTCAAACGGCTGCTCGCCTTCGATGATGTCCAGGTTCTCACCGACTGCCCAATTCGTCGTCGGGGTGTTGTCCAGCGTCACGGTGTTGCCGACCGTGTCGATGCTCAGCACGCGGCCAGCCTCGGTCGCAGGAACCAGCACATTCGGACGGCGGAAGTAGTTCAACCGGAGCGTGAAGTTCCCCTGTGGCTTGTAGGGGTAGAAGACGAGCTCGTTGTTTCGGATGTAGTACCCAGCGCTCTGCGGCCAGACAGCACCGCGCTTGCCGATCGAGTCCGGAGACAGGCGCGGGAAGGCCGTGATGTAGTTCGCGGGCGAGATGAGCTGCACGCTGCGAAGGCGGGCGCCAGTCGCGACAGCCGGAATCTGCACGGTGGTTCCAAGCTCAGCGCTCGTGAACTCCTCGTAGAAGACGCCGAACTCCTCGTTCACGCTCTGGATCGTGGGGACGACGGTGCTCTGAAGCTCCAGGTTCAGGAACTCGACAATGTCGTCCTCGGAGAAGGTCTGGCTTGAGGTCGCGACGCTCTCCATCCGCTGGACGTTCGCGACCAGCCAGTCAGTGGAGTAGTCCATCGCTTACTCCTCGGCCAGGGCCTTGAGCTTCTTCAGGCGCTTGGCCTTCTCGTCTTCCTCGTCACCAGGGGCTTCGCCGGCGTCCTCAGACGCGCTCTCAGAGTCAGGTTCAACCGAGATGACCGCGAGGTCAGGCTTCTCAGCAACCATTTCCTTTGCTTCGTCCTCAGGGGTCTCGGCGGCTTCCTCGGCAGCAGTTTCGCCCTCACCGGCTTCGTCGTGACCAACGAGCTTTGAGACGGCGTCCTTGCCCAGGATCTTGATGAGCTCTACGAGCAGCGCTGCCTTGAGCTTGTCCTTGTCTTCCATGTTTCATCCTTTCGGCCATGCGGCCGTCTATTTAACCCGGTCAGTACAACCGGAACCAGGTCGAAGAACCGGCGTAGTACCAGAAGGCCACCCCAGTGCCGGCGTTAATGGTGGCGGGAGCGTCAAGCACGGTCTGACCTGTGTTGGGCGAGATCGTGCAGGTAACGTTGTTGGAGGTCACCATGATGCGCATGACGTACCCATCTCCCGGGTTTGCTGGCATCGTCACGGTTCCGCTTGAAACCACACCCGAGTTCGCAAACAGGATGAGCGCGCTGTACTGGTCCCCGATCGTCACCGAGAAGCCCGTCGTGGGGCTTGTGAGAAGCGCCTGACCCTGGCTTCGCGGGTCCATCCAGTTCAGGCCAGTCGCTTGAGTGCTGTCCGCCTTCAGGACGTAGCCGTCAGTTCCGACTGCACGACGAGCAGGGACGGTGGTGAAGGTGAGAATGTCACCCTTCGTGGTCAAGGGAACGTCTGCCTTGCGCAGAAGCTCCGTGCTGGCTGAGCTGCTCCAACCGGAGCTAGCGGCTTGAATCTGCGCCCAGACGGTGCCTGTCACCGCGCCGGAGAAGACGATGGGGTCAGGACTATCCGCCGTTACACCAGCGGTCACCTTGCCTGTCTGGAGGCGGTGCGCTCCAGAGCCGGTGGTGCTGTTGCGCGCTGAGAGCGACCACAGCCAGTGATTGTTGTCGTCCGAGGAGCTGTTCAAGCGGAAACCAGAGAGGTCGCTTGAGGTGCTGCCTGGTGCCTTGGTCACGAGGACGGTTGCGGTTCCGGTGTTGGACTTCCAGTACGCCCGGTTGGCAGAGGTAGAGAAGTCCCCCGTCCAGTAGAATGCGTTGGGCAGCGTCGTGAAGCCCGCGGTACCAAACAGGCCGTTCAGCGCGCCAGCGGCGGTGGTCTGTCCAGTTCCACCTGAGGAGATAGGAAGGGTTCCAGTCACCTGGCTCGTCAGGTCCACGTTCGCGAACGTCGAGAAGGCGCTCGTGCCACCTGGGCTGTACACGAAGCCAGCTGACAGGGTGTTGACACCGGTTCCGCCGTTCGCAACACCAAGGGTTCCAGTGATGTCGCTCGAGGGGATGGAGCTTACGGCCGTGAAGGCGCTGGTACCGTTGCCCTTGAGGTACCCCGTGAGCGTGCTTGCGCCCGAGCCACCCTTGGAGACGGAGAGCGTTCCACCAATGTTGTTCAGGGTCAGGTTCGCCTCAACGACGTCCAGCGTGATCGTGCCGCTCGTGGTGATGGGCGAGCCAGAGGACGAGAGCTTGCTCGATCCAGCGGCAACGGAAACGGATGTTACGGTGCCGGTTGCGACTGAAAGCGGCACGCCGTTGAAGGTGAGCTGGTTGCTCGCGTTCACGGTAAGCGGCAGGTCCGCGCTGTTCGCCGCGTTGCGCCACGAGATCGTCTCGGTGTTTCCAAGGCGCACGACGCCAGTGAGAGCGGAAGTTCCGCGGCTCTTGAAGTACGCGCTCTTCAGGCCAAAGGTGGCACCGAAGTCCACCTCACCAGTGAGCGTGAACGTTCCACCAGCCAGGGACAGAGCGGCCTGACCAAGGGCGAGCAGGTAGCTTGTGGTTCCATTGCCCCAGCCGTAGTTGTCACCCGGAAGCGGGAGGGTGTAGGTTTCCCCATTCCAAACCTGTGAAACTGGCATTACTTCCTCCGGTAGGCCTCAAGGGCCGCCTCAAGCTCCAGGCCCCAGGCCTGGAGGCGCTTAATCGTCTCGCGGTGAAGCTGCAGCACAGTTCCCGCGTCCATGTCTTTACTTACAGCCAGGACAGGCAGCTCTGGGCGCGCAATCACAGGTGGCTCAGGCGGGCGGATCACGCGCACCTCAGGCTGCGTCGCGCAGCCACCAAGGACGAGCAGAAGCAGGAAGATCAGGAGCGCCGTCCAGCAGTCCTTGATGAAGCGCAGAGCTCTTACCATGCCAGGTCCTCCTTGTGCTCAACGGCCCACTGCACCGCGGCGTCGCAGGTTGAAGGTGGCTTCTGGTTCCGAAGCTTCGTGAGGCTGATCGAGAGGTTCTTGGCGATGACCTGCCGCTGCTGCTCAGCGGCTGAGGCCTGCTGCTGCCACTGCTTTCCGGCCTCGGTTGCCTCCATCAGCTGCTGGTGCAGCAGCTCATTCTCGGCCTTCAGGGAGGCAACCTCATCCTGTGTCTCAGCAAGAGAGCGCTTTACCCTCGCGTCGCCGAGCAGGTGCACCCCGCAGACACCACTCACCAGAGCAAGCACCAGCCCGACGATCACGAGTTTAACGTTGAACACGCTTCTTGAACTCCTTGATGAACTCCAGGACCTTGCGCCTGGTTTCCTCTTCCTTAGTTTCCTTTGGCAGAGGACTTGATTTCTTTGACCGCGTCGATCGCTTGCTTGATGACATGAGGACCAGCTCCATAGAGAAGGTAGCACACGAAGCAGGCCGCGTAGGGCCAGCCCATCTCACCGTTTCCCTTGGCCCAGAAGTACAGCAACCACGCGCCGGTGAGGGCGACAATGAAGTTGATCACGCGGGTCATCGATGGACCGCCGTCGTGCAGCAGGTCGCAGATGCCGTCCCAGAGGCGAGTGAAGAACCTCATTTCTTGCCCGCCAGGTACTTGAAGTACTCAACCTGCTTCAGACGCTTCTCAGCTTCCTTCTGCGAGAGGTTTGCCTTGGAGAGGTTCTTGCCCTCCTGGCTCTTGACCTGGTAGCCGTGTGGTGTCTTAGCGATCATCGCGCCTCCGGTAGAAGAAGTGGTCCCAGAGCTTCAGCCCAATCTGGACAAGCAGCCAGACGATGGTGAGCGCGTACACCCACTCCTGGAGCGGTACTCCGAAGAGGGTCAGCACGGAGACCCCCACAGGTACGGCTGTGACGACGGGCGCCGAGGCCGCCTGAGCAGCTGCGTGGAGGGTGTCGTTCATGTTAGGCGTCCTGTTGTAGAAGAGTGGCTTACGTTACTCAAGTGGCGGGCTTGGGTCAGTGAAGGTCTCACCATCGTACAAGTAACCTGGGCCGAAGATGATGTCATCGACGTTGACGAGCGTGGCACCTTCAGGAGGTTGCCACTCAGCTTGTCCATCCCACAGGATGACATTCACTACAACCCCGTCCTTGATGATTGCGTAGCGCATAGTAGGTCCTTACATGTAGGTGATGATGACGGCGTAGCCGTTACCACCGTTTCCACCCTTGCCGCTGTCAGAAACGGTGTCAGTGCCAGCACCGCCGCCACCGCCACCGCCACCTTCTACTCCGTTACCGCCCGCTGTTCCGCCCCACGTAGGGTCAGCTGAGCCGCCGCCGCCGCCAGTGCCACCCCACATGATGCCGTTGCCAGACGTTGAAAGAATGCTGTTTCCATTGCCACCTGGAGCATTCGTACTTGAGCCCACGCCACCATTAATCGCGCTTGCGAAGATGTAGTCTCCAACCCGGCCCCCATTGCCGCCGACGCCAGTGCCTGAGCCGGAGTTGCAGCCAGCACCGCCGCCACCACCAGTTGCACCGCCGTTACCACCAGCGCTATTGGTGGCGGTGATGTTTCCGTTTGCAGTTTGAGCTGTAGTTCCATTCTGGCTGGTGCCGTTGGAGCCGGCTCCACCGTTGCCACCATAGAAGTAGCCGTTAGCACCGGCGCCACCGCCGGCAGCGCCAGTTGAACCGCCTCCGCCCTGTGACCCACCAAGCGCGTAGAGCGTACCAAATGAGCTGGTGCCACCAGCCGCACCCGCGTTTCCATTAGTTGATGCAGTTGTCTGTGCAGCACCGCCGTTGCCACCTGTTCCAATTGTGACGGTCACAGTGCTGCCAAACGTACTTGCGTTTACGCCCTTGGCGTAGAACATGGCGCCGCCACCGCCACCACCGCCACCACCGCGGTTAGATGAGCTCAGCCCCTTACGGCCTGAGCCACCGCCACCACCACCGCCAACCATGAAGATATCGACGCGCTTCGCCCCGCTTGGCTTGGTCCAAGTGCCAGACGAGGTGAATGTCTGGACGTCAATACCACCACCACCGCCGCCACCTGCGGCCCACTTCACACCAGTTGCCTGCGAGCTGTCGGCGGTGAGGACATAGGTGTCAGCACCAACAGCAAGGCGCACCACGCTCGTGCCGTTGTCAACAAGCAGGTCGCCCTTCGTGGTGGTAGGCGACAGCGCGTCCATTGCTGCCGTCTGCGTGGTCTGGCCTGTGCCACCAGAGCCAATTCCGAGGGTTGTCGTCAGGCCAGCTGCGTTGCCTGGGATGTTGCCGACGACCTTGCTGCCGGCGACATCCGCAATCTGACTGTCTTTGATCTTCTGCTGAGCCATGTGGGTCCTTAAGCAAAGGCGACGAACTCAACGTCGTCACTGAGGTTGAGGCCGGTGTTGAAGGTGATCTGGTTGGCACCAGTTACCGTGTAGGCCTTGGTTGCGCCTTCGATCTGCTTCACGCCGTTCACGTACACGAGCAGGTACGTCTTGCCTGAACCGTTGGCCTGCGTATTTACCGTCGTGTTGAAGACAGTTTGGCTGGCAGTTGCGACCGCTGTTTCGTAGTTTGGAGCCGAGAGACCAGAGGTGCCATTCGCCGCGGACGTGATCCGGCCCTGCGCATCCACCGTGATGTTGGCGTTCGTGTACGAACCAGGCGTTACTGCCGTGTTGGCCAGGGACAAAGTCCGGTTCGCTGAGAGGTCCCCACCACCGGAAAGGCCCGTGCCCGCGCTGATCGTGATCGCGCTGCTTGCGGGCGTGAAGCCAAGCGCCGTCGTCACGTCTCCCGAAGTGAGCGTTACTGCACCAGTTCGGGTATTGAACGAGGTGACACCGCCTGCTGAGCCGTTGCTTGCTGCGGTGATGCGACCGAAGGAATCGACCGTGATGTTGGCGTTCGTGTAGGAACCAGGCGTTACGGCGGTCGTGGCAAGGTTCAGCGTGATGGTGCCACTCGTCGTGATGGGTGAGCCAGAGGAGGTGATGTTTCCAGCCGTGCCGTTCACGGTCACGGACGTCACTGTTCCTGAGCCGCCGACGGACTGCCAAGACGGGGCAGAACCTGAGCCGTTGCTCGTCAGCACCTGACCGGCGGTTCCCGTTGCGGTTCCACCAGTTCCAACTGACCAAGCCCCATTGTTCAGAATGCGGAAGCGCTCGATGAGCTGCGTGTCAAACCGCAGGTACCCGTTCGTGCTTGCAAGGCTGATGTTGTTGCTGGTCGTGGTAAGAGCAATGCCACCCGAAGAACCTGAGGAGTTAATCGTGATGTTCCTTACCGCGTCCAAGCCAAGCGAACCCGAGGCTGAGGCCGTCTGGCTCATCGAGACGTTGCGACCACCCTGGATGGTAAAGTCCTGGCTAGCGCCATTTGCTTGGAAGGTCTGACCGTTGCTGTTCAGCGTGATGGTGCAGGTTCCGGTTCCATCAGCTAGCACGATGTCGCCGTACCCACCTGCAGTTGGTTGACCTACGGTGATCGAGCCGCTGCTGATGTCGGTTACGCCAAGCGTGTACCGACCGCCACCGATCTTGAAGCCAATCGGGGTCCCAGCGCTGCTAGCGAGACCCGTCGTGGACATCGCGTACGGCGGCCGGTAAACCGCGCCGTCGATCGTGCTGGTAAACGTTCCGCCCTGCATGACGACCGGGTTGGAGTACAGGCCAGATGCACTCACGTCGTCCGTTGAAAGGCGAAGCGCAGGATCGGTGAAACCAAGGTGAACGGTATCAGTGTTGTACTTGAGCGTTCCGATAAGCGTGGAACCATCGCCAAGGCGAAGGGCTTGGCCAGAAGAATCAGTCGCGAGCTTTACGTTGCTTCCTGCAAGTGCACCAGCACCGTTATCCCACTGAAGGGCGTACTGGCCACCTACCGGAGACAGGCCACCGGGGATGCCGGCCCACACCCCATCACCACGCCAGAAGGTTCCACTCGAAGCACCAGTTCCGCTGTTGAAGAGGCTGATCGAGAGGTTGCCAGTAAGGTCGCTCGTTGGAACACCTACCTGGGTGTTAAACGGCCCCGTTCCATTACCAAGCAGGTACCGACCAGAGCTGAAGCTTGTTCCACCGGTTCCGCCGTTGGAAACCGCAAGCGTACCAGTTACTTCCGAGCCAAGGTTGATCGTGCTCTGCGCGGTGAACGCGCTCGTTCCATTTCCCTTGAGGAAGCCAGTCAGCGTCGAAGCACCTGAGCCGCCGTTTGCGACCGGCAGAATGCCTGAGACCTGCGTGGTCAGAGAGATGGTTCCGGAGAGGTCCCCCGTCGGGATGGACGTGACGGCAGTGATGGCTGAAGCGCCGTTGCCCTTGAGGTACCCCGTCAGCGGGATGATGGTGCTTGGAAGCGTTACCGTGCCGGTAAACGTCGGCGAGGCCAGGTTGGCCTTGAGGTTCAGCGCGTTCTGCAGGTCCGTCTGGTCCGAGAGCGTGCCGACGATCTGGCCCCAGACGGGGTCACCGCCGATCAGGTTCCCGTTGAAGAGCAGCTGGTCGCTGGCCGACACGGAGAGAGCGAGGTCTCCCGTGTTGGCATTGTTCCGAAAGTTGATGGTGTCGGAGTGCGCCAAGCGGAACAGGCCGCTCGCTGCAGGATTCAAAGCTCCGGAGGAGTAGTGTCCAGCCTTCAGGCCATACGTTCCACCGAAGTCAACGTCGTTCGTGAGGGTAAAGAGGCCACCTGCGCGGGTCAGCGAGCCAGTCGCGAGCGCAACAAGGTAGGCAGTAACGTCCGGTCCCCATCCCTCGTCATCATACTCGGGGATGTTAAAGACCTGACCGTTGTAGGTTGTTGGAATCACGGGCTCTCCTCGCGTCAGGCTATTTAGCAGAAAGGGGCTGCCACCTCAGCGGCAGCAGCCCCTAGCTTAAGACAGCGGAGAGCTTAGCTGTTCACGATGTTCGTGATCTTGACGCACTTCGCCGGTGCCTGAACGAACACGGTCTGGCCGCTGTAGAGCTTGGCCTGGTAGCCCATGTTGTCTGGCAGGTCGATGAACATCTCCTTCGCACCCTTGGCACCTGGAGCAGTGAACGTGATGTCCGTGCTGCCGATGCGCTTGACCTGGGCGGTCGGGATGATGAAGGCGTCGCCTTCCTTCACGAACGGGTGGGACTTGATGGTCACCTTGCCGTTCTGCGAGAAGAAGGTCAGCTCGCGCGAACCGGTCTTCGAGGTACCTTCGCTGTACGAGGAGTCGTACATGCGGAGAGCCATCTGCTCGGTGAGCAGGTTGCCCCAGGTCTTCGGGTTCACGTACAGCGTGACGTCTTCGAGCAGACCACGACCAACTGCGACGCCGATGGCGGACTGAACCTTGGCGAAGGTCAGAGCGGCCGAGCCAGCGCTGTAGGTGTTGCCCTTCCAGAGGTCGTACGTCGAGGCGTCGATGTTGAAGAGCGTTCCCGTGTTGGTGATGATCTTGGACAGACCAGGCATCTCGTTGAAGGACGAAGCGCCAGTGCGGGCGCCCTTGTAGAAGGCGTCCACGGCCTCAACGGCGTTCAGCGCGGTGATGCCAGTGGCAGTACCAGTCACGCGAACGGTGCGGGTGCTGGTCGTGACCTTTGTCACGGTGAAGTCCGCGTCAGCGCCAGAAGAGATCAGGGCGCCGGTGCCGTTGTTGAAGAAGTTCACGACGGCGTTCAGCGTCACACCCCAAGCGGCGTCCGACCAGGAAGCGGCCGTGAAGACCAGGTCCAGGGTCGTTGCGTCAACACCGGTCGTGGAGCTCGAGGTGCCGAGGCCTTCCTGACCGTAGAGCATCGAGAGCTCCAGGCGGTTGTTGGCCTGTTCCATGACGTTGGTCATCTGGAGCAGAGCGGCGGGCTCAAAGGCCTTGCCGGCGACAGAGCGGTGAGCGGACTCGTAGTCCAGCACGAAGCGGGCACCCATCTGGTACGGGGTGACCTGGGCGTTCTGCATGATCAGGCTGATGGCGCTGTTCATGGCGACCGGGCCAGCGGCTGCAGGTGCGGCGTAGGTGAAGCCCTGCTCAGGGGACATCACGACGGGCTGGTTGTAGTTTCCACCGTTCTGCTGCGAGGCCTTGACGAAGGGGATGTCCTCCTTCAGGAGGGACGAGCGCTGGTACAGCGTCTCGATCTTGTCGGCGTACTTCTCGTAGAACAGGCCAGTGAGTTGGGCGATCGTGGTCATGGCGAACCTTTCAGGTAGGGTTGAGGGGTTACCTCGGAATTGAATGAACTGGGCGACCGTTTACGGCAACCTGGCGCACCAATCAGCGAGGGGCTAGGTGCTTCGTCCCGTGGGATGGAAGGCCTTGGCGCTCTACCTGGTTCAGCCAGAACCTTTAGGCTTCACCTTGCTGCTTGGTTCCGTCCGAGGATAGGAGCCGCGAGGAGGGCGTCACCGAAAGGTGCTGTAGGCAGCGGTCAAACTGCTTCGTCGGTATTTATCAGGGGTTGGAGGTTAGAGCAGGCCCCACTCCTTGTGCAGATCGGCCGCGGTCAGGCGCTTCTTCTCCTTCTCCTTGGTCTTCTCGATCTCGGCCTTCTCCTTGGGGGTAACGGGCTCGCCGGGCTTCTTGACCTTGAGGCTCGTCTTCTGGGCCTTCTTCAGGAGGTCCGACCCAAGGAGCTGCTCAAACGCGTCCTCGTCGCTCTGACCGAGCAGGTCCAGAACCTCCTGCTGGATGTCCTTCTTGACCTGGGCAGCGATCTTGGCCATCGGAACGTTCAGGCCGTTCTCGAGGGCGTCCAGCGCGTACTCCGCAACCCGCTTCACGGCGGCGCGGGTCTTGGGCAGGCCTACCGCGGCGATGGCGTCGGCCATCTCCTTGTCGATCTCAACCTGGAGGGCCTCGGCCTCCTTCTGCAGGCGCTCGCTCTCAAGGCGCTCCTTGGCTTCCTTGGCCTGCTTGCGCAGCTCCTGGAGCTCCATCATGTCCGCGCGCTGCTGCTTCTCCTCTGGGGACAGCATCTCGTCCTCCATGAGGGCCGCGAGGCGCTTGGCGAAGAAGTCCTTCTCGTTGAACGTCTCGCCGTTCAGGTGCTTGAGGAAGGCGACTGGGTCGTTCTTCGCGAGGTCAACGAGCTTCTTGGCGGCGTCGCGCTCCTGGGCGGCGGTCTGCATCCGCTTCTCGGCGGCCTTGGCCTTCTGGGCCTGTGCGATGAGCTGCTGCTTGGTCAGCTTCTGGGTCTCTCCGTCGACCTTGAGCTCAAAGAGCTCCTCGAGCGCCTGCTCCTGCGCGGTGCTCTCAGGGGAACCGGAGGTAATGTCGGCCCCAAGCTCAGGGGCGGCGTCGCTTGCGTTCAGTTCGTCCATCATACGTCCTTTCGGGTGGTAGTAGGTGCACCGCCGGTTGGTAGGTGCAGGTTATTTACGTCCACCAGGCGCATAGATAGTTAACAGCGGGTGACACCGTGTTACTAACAGGAGAAGCACATGGACGAGCGCAGCGTTATTGAGCAGCTGATCAAGCAGGCACAGGACGAGATCAAGCAGATCACGGAGGGCATCGGGCAGGCACAGTACCAGCTGCTGCTCCGTCAGTCCTTCATTCAGGGGGCGAACAACCGCCTCGCTGAGCTGGATGCCGCAGCTGCTGAGCCGAAGGTGGAGTAATGGCGCGCCGGCTGCCTGGGCGGCCGAAGGGCTACCGCCTGTCTGAGCGGGAACGAAGGAACATCTCCGAGAGCGTGCAGGCGTTCTGGGCAAGCAGCGCTGGGAAGCGCCGCAAGCTTCTGCAGCGGCAGGAGCAGCTCCTCGCGCAGCTGATCTCGAAGGTGCTTGGGGAGAGCGTCAGCTCTCTTTCTTCAGAGGAGCTCCTGCGGCTCCTGAGCTCCATGCCTCCCGAAGAAGGACCTCCTCCTGCTGAAGAGGAGTGAGCTGCTCGAACGGGCCTTCAAAGGGCGGGGGTAGGCGCCACCCAGGTGGAACCCAGCCCCCGGTGCAGGCCCTTCGCACGCGCTGCGCTCTTGAGAGCCCCTTCCACAGGGCGAGCTCCGCCTCGTCCTTCTTCTCCTGCTCCTCGTCCAGCTCCGCCTCGGCGGCGGCAAGGGCAGAGCGGAGCTCCTTGTTCTCGACGAGGAGGGACCTGAGCCCCTTCTCATCCAGTCCAACCTGACGGGCCGTGTAGAGGAGCTCCTCCCAGGGAACGCCGTTCCGGATCGGTGGGGTCCGGTCCACCTTCTCCTTGACCTTGAGGCGGGGAACGTAGGGGCCAGGTTGGAGGGGCGCGATGTAGGGCAGGGAGGTGAACTTCGTCTGGTCGGTGACGACGGGAGGGAGGTCCTTCCAGTCTGGCCCAGGGGCTCGTTCCAGCTCCCGGGGCGTCGCCCCGGTGAGGACTTCTGGTGCGCCGGCGCACCCGATCTGCTCAAATTCGCCTTCCCCGGGGGCACAATTTGGGGACGTGTGCGCCTGTATTGCTCCGCTTGAGCCGGGTGGGGGAGGACGCAGGCGGGCAAGAACGGGGTCGTTCTCCCTTGTCCGGGGCTGCCCCCTGTACAGGCCAGGGTTCCAACCTGCTGGGACGCGAGGGCTTTGGGCCCGCCAGAGCCGCAGGCGCTGGCACTGGCTCAGGGCCTCCCATGGCTTCCCTGGTTCCCTCTTCTCCGTGCTGCTTCCCTTTCCGGCGTGCTTGTTCGCCTCCCAGCCAGGAGGTACACGAGGGGACCCCTGGTTGAAGAGGCGGAGCTGAGCGGAGCGCGTCAGCTCCGCCCATGGCTTGACCTGCTGCACGATCCGTGGTGGGTACTTTCGTCGAGGAGGGAGGACGAAGTCCTTTGGTACCCGCTCATCTCCCTGGTGGTAGAGGCGAACCTGCATGAGGGGGGACAGCTCGTCCCATGGCTTCTTCTTTCGTCCGGTCATGCGTCTATTGTATTCGCCAGGAGGACGTGGTTGACCTGTGCAACTCGTTTACAAACTCTGCACGGCGGTATAAGATAGTAAATGTGAGGTGCGCTCAGCGCGTGCCCGCCAGCCTGACATCCTGTCACGCTGACCACCTCACCCGTTGCCTTGGCGGGCCAACGGTCACTCTGACAGGATGAAACATGACACGTAAGACCCCATTCAAGGACTACAGCCCTAACCTCGATGACAAGCGCGTCAGGAAGAAGGTTCGACAGGCACTTGGGTGTGCAGTTGCGTGCTTCTCGACTGAGGGAAGGGACTGGTCGCAGACCTTCATCGACAGGCACATCGGCTCACTACGGACCCAGGACTACCTGGGAAGGTGGCTTCGAAAGCAGCTTCTGATCTGCACGGACGATTTCTTCGACCCGGCTAAAGGCCGGACCAAGAAGTGGGCACTCAATGAAGAAGGCAAAGACCGGCTCAAAGACCGGCTCAAAGACCGGCTCAAAGACGGGTGCAATGATCCAGCTCAAAGACCGGCTCAACCCAGGCCCAAGGCCACCAGAACTACATGTAGTCACATTACATGCTTGTATGATACTTCTTTCCCGGGACAGGTTGATGACACGATTCGGCTCAAGGACCTAAACCGCCTGCCCTACCTGGCTCATTCCGAGCCCGTGTTTGATGAATTCGAGATGCAGCTCGCGGCGGAATGGGCGGAAGCAGCCTTTGGACCGGAACTGAAGTCCCTCTCCTTCGAGTATGAGGACAAGTCATCACGGCTGTGGCACCCGCTTCAGATGATGCGCCGGACGCATAAACGGGAGGTGCAGGCTGCAGCCGGGCTCACCTGGCACTACGATATTGAGGCCTGCGCTCCAACCCTGCTGCTGCAGCACGCCCAGTCACTGCCGGAGCCGATGGACGAGTGGCTGCCGTTCTACCAGGACTACCTTGCCAATCGGCAGCAGCACCGAATCAGGTTGGCTCAGAAGATGAACTGTGATCCGTTCTTCTCAAAGACTGCCATCAACGCTCTCTTCGCTGGAGCTAAGGTTGGCGCCGGTGAGAAGTTTGCTATCGGCAGGCTGCTTTACAGCGCGGAGCGCGTGAAGCGCTTTCGCGAGGACGACCTCATCATTGGGTTGAGAGCAGATATCAAGGTTCTATGGGACTACATCTACCCATCGCTTGGTCTAAGAACGAAGAAGGACAAGAATGGCGTTGAGCGTCGAGTTCCGCTGTCGTCACGCCGGAAATGGAACCTCTACTTCCAACTTGAGAGACAGGTTCTTGAAGTTGTTCGTGAATACCTGGTTGAGACTGGCAACCTGCACTTCTTGGAGCACGACGGCTGGGTAACACAACACCGAATCGACACCACTGCGCTTAAAGAGCGCATCTACCAGAGGACGGGCTTCTCCGTAAAGCTTGAAGAGGACAAACATGAGTGACTGCAAAGATGTTCTAGCACAAGAGCGATTCACGATTGCCAGCATCGACAGACTGCGCAAAGCTCTGACGCTTGAGAAAGAACGAAACGATCATTTGGACGCGACGGTGTATGCAAACAGCGACTGGGGATCAGCATCTCGTAAGTTTGAGAACCGGTTCAGTCTTGCAATCGAGCTACTTGAGAAAGGGGTTTCATTCGTTGAGCCCCTGCTGCACCATGGAGTAGGAGTATCTAGCTTTGGAATCATATCGCCAACTAAGAACCGCTGGTTCTCCTATCGCACGAAGCAGTGGTATTGGTACAGCGACGTGGATACGCTGCTCAAGAAGCTGTCAGGAGATAACTCGATTGACGTAAAGGCACTTATGCTCAAGAAACAGAAGGAGCAGCCGACGAATGAGTTCTGGAAAGACGAGCAGGGCGTGAGGGACTGGCTAAAGGCGAAGGGTAAGACGATTGCTTAAGACCGCACCACGTAAGAACAGGAGAACACAGTGACCCCCGCCCGCATTCAAGCCGCCGTGGACGCCCTTGAGCT